>Ga0315539_1003518_pt1 | contig 11007 bp, 9 predicted proteins | sample SalMarSW160150MG_FD_203097 | JGI IMG/M metagenome (GOLD analysis project Ga0315539, IMG submission 203097) | Salt marsh sediment microbial communities from the Plum Island Ecosystem LTER, Massachusetts, United States - Salt Marsh Sediment SW1601-150 ... | reverse complement strand
AGAACAGGTGAGAGCTTCCTCACTTCAAGAATATCAACTTGCTCTTTTATCTCTGCCAGTATGGCATCATCTACGAGTTCCTGCGCCTTGACCTCCACAAGGTAAGCGTCACCGGCCTGGTGAATTAGAATCTCATCGGCAGCAACTGCGTCAGTGAAATGCTGCAGGATAATCGAGCCATCTGCTTTAGTGTAGACCAGTGTCTCCCTATAGTCACCCTCGATGGAGACAGAGAAGCCGTCAATATCGACGATCTTGATCATACCACCCCCTGTGGAAACAGCGGTCAATACGTGTCGATCTCGGGCATTGCTCAGCGTCAGACGATAGGTGCTGGGGTGTTGCACATTTAGATTCACAATTTTTATGGAGATGCTGATTCCCTTATCGGCAATGGCTCGGGCCGAGCCGGCCAATCGGTCATCAATGGCGTCCCAGCCCATGAGACCGCCGAACAATCCCATGTCCGACCCCTGGCTATCATGGGTTGTGGCCAGGGACCCGTTCCTGTCGAGCTCAACCAAAACTTCCTGCAAGTCACCTTCCATCAAGTCCCGGGCCAATCGGCCAATCCTCAGCGCAGCGGCGCAATGCGAGCTGGATGGTCCTCGCATAACCGGGCCAATCACATCATTAAAGATACTAACATTCATTCCTATATCTCACATTATCACAGTATAGCAATCAAGTTAATTCCTGCAATTTACCCCAAAAGAGTGACAAGTTTTCAGGTGGATAGTCAAATGACTACGGGATTTTTCATGCTCCGCACGGGTACAGGTTGTGAAACGAGCCATAGTCAAATGACTACGAGCTTTGTTATGCTCTGTCAGACGACAGATTGGAAAATGACCCATAGTCAAATGACTACGAGCATTTGGGGCTTTTGATGCGTATTATACCAATTTAAATTAACCGCCTTCGGCCTTGCTCAGGACAGGTATCGAAATACGAAACAAATTCAAAATTCAAATGACCAAAATGTCAAACAGCCACAAGCTGCTAATGTGCGATTTTTGTATTGAAAAATCGAATTTTAGTCATTCGAGATTGTTTCGAATTTCGGATTTCGTGCTTCGGATTTTAACAAAAAAACAGATTTTCGCGATTACATTGCGCTGTTGTACTATTGGCCTCACTTACTATGAATATTACTGTATTGAGGAACAAAATACCTTTTCGCATATCACCTATTCTTTCATACTAAACTATAATTTGGCAACGGCGAATAAATTGAACAGAACTTATCACCGTGCATTATAACCTTAATTATATATTCCAACAATTAGAACTTACGTGCCTATAAGGCACTAAAGCAAGCTCAGCCCCCCAACCTCATTATCTTACCTGCCTATAAGGCAGCGTTGGGGGGTCAATTAAAAAACAAAACCTGGTATAGCCAAGTTTTCCCTTTTTATTTAGCCCCGTCCTCCGGGCGGGGGTGCAGGCGTGAGGAATGCTAAAATTTCCCTCTTACTCCATACTTCATCATTCCCCATTCCTTGTTTAATACCTGTCCTGAGCAAGGTCGAAGGATTCGGCCCGTTTACAGAAATAAAAGCATTTAGATGAGTTTTGCCACTTATTTTTAGACCAACTCCCAAAATAACTCATACACAAAAAATAAGATAAAGTAAGTAGATAACTATTTCCTTGTCGATATGTCAACGTCCGATTTTATGCTGTGTTGATAAAAAAGAAATGACCTTTTTCTTATTTATAATATGTAGTTATATGTGTTTTTGAACAGAAATGAGCTGACCAACTTACACGGACCTCGAAAATGACCGATATACTAAATGGTGGGAATATTCTTTTTGTCGTTGATGAGATAACCTTATCTTAGAAGAGAGGAATCAAAATGAGTGATACTAACAAACCAAAAAATCGTTGGTTTTTGAAAGCTGAGTTAGCAGTACTTTTCTGTGTAGCTTGTATTTGGATTATTAAGTTAGTAATCATCGACATTGATAAAACCGCTGCGGCAGTTCTTAAACAAGTTGTTAAGATAAGCCCGAATAATGCTACTGCACACTACCTTCTTGGTGCTGCTTACTCAGATTTGAGTTGTTATGAAGACGCGATAAAAGCACACAAAAAAGCTATCAGAATCGATCCACATGATGCAGATATACATGAAAGTCTTGGCGATGCCTACTTTAATTTAGGAGAATACGAGCAAGCAATTGAAGCTTACAAAAATGCTATCAGAATTGATCCAGATTATACTGATGCTAGCGAAAATATTGGCAATGCTTACTATAATTTGGAGAAATATGAGCAAGCAATAGAAGCCTATAAAGAAGCTATCAGAATCAACCCAGATGATGCAAATATACATGAAAGTCTTGGTGATGCCTACTTTAATTTAGGAGAATACGAGCAAGCAATTGAAGCTTACAAAAATGCTATCAGAATTGATCCAGATTATGCTGATGCTCGCGAAAATATTGGCAATGCTTACTATAATTTGGAGAAATATGAGCAAGCAATAGAAGCCTATAAAGAAGCTATCAGAATCGACCCAAATGATGAAGATATACATGAAAGTCTTGGTGATGCCTACTTTAATTTAGGAGAATACGAGCAAGCAATTGAAGCCTATAAAGAAGCTATCAGAATCAACCCAGATGATGCAGACATACACAAACGCCTTGGCTATGCACACAACCATCGTGGGGTTGCGTATGCGGAGAAATGCCAGTATGACCGGGCCATCTCAGACTTCACCAAAGCCATTGAGATAAACCCAAGATTTGCTGAAGCCTACTTCAACCGTGGGAACACCTTTATTGCGAAAGGTCAGAGCGATCAGGCAATTTCGGATCTAACAGTAGCAGTTAAGAGGTATCAGGAAGACAAGAGTGATTCAAACATGAATCAACTTGCCTGGTTATATGCCACTTGTCCTTTGGTTGAATTACGCAATGGACAAAAGGCTGTCGAGCTTGCGAAGAAAGCATGCGAACTGTCAAAGTGGAAGAACCACCTCTATGTGGACACTCTCGCCGCAGCGTATGCGGAAATCCGCGATTTTGAGTCTGCTGTCAATTGGCAGGAAAATGCCATAGTTTTACTTATAGAAGAGAATAGGTCCAAATATGAGGGCGAATACAAAAACCGGCTGAAACTATATCAGTCAGGCAAACCCTACTATGACCCTTGGCCATTATTAAGCCAAAAGGAGTGATAGAGCAATACGAGATACCAAAAACTCTGGATGAAGAATTGTCTAAAGAGTTACTTAATCTTATTCAAGAATAATTGATATGTTAAAAGTGAGAATATTATTTTACTTTATAGGGAGAAACTTTTTATGCGTAAATCGGAAATAACGCTTTTTTGGGATTTCGTCCGGCATTTACTCATAATAATTGGAACATTTGCAGTTCTATATTTTTTATGGACGAGAGTCCATTGGGCATTAGCTGTCATCTTGATTCTTCCTATCTATATTGTAATGCTAAATATCTTCGGATTCCTAACGCTGCCTTTGTATTACTTTACTCCTGAGCGTAAAGCTTATTCAAGTGCAGAGAAGGCCCTTATAAAAGGCGACACAGACACGGCATTACAAATAATGAAAGAATATGAGAACGGTAAATCAACGGCTTCAAACACTGATTCAGGCAATACAACCGTTGAAGTTGGTACAAGAAAAGACTGATGTTTATTAGGCTTGAACCTAATAATGCACAACCTGTTATCAAAATTTTCAAGATAGCGGGGGATTATGATGAAGTACCTAATAGCTATTTTAACAGGTATTCTAATATGTGTTATTTGTGTTTCAATTGGCCCAGTAGGTTTATTTGGTCAGAAGAAACATAAATTAGAACTATCCTCAAATCAAGTTATTCCAACTCCCAAAAATCAAATGCAACCGATTGTTGTTAATAATTATCATTTACATAAATCATTTCACCAAACGACAAGTAAAGAAGAATATGACCAACGAGTTCAACAGTTAAATGTTTTTTATGAGCAACAAAAACAGCAATTAATAAAAAACGTTCAAAATGAAATGAAAACACTAGAACAAAAGTATTTGGTAGAACGAAAATATATTGAGGGATTGAAAAACACAGTAGAGCAAAAGCGGCAAAAATTACTACAACTTAATAATGAATATGAATTATCAGCTATCACAGTAAGAAACAAAATTCGCCCCGGCATTGACAACTTGAATATCCAAAAACAAAGAGACTTAATTGAACTTCAGCGATTTTATAATAAATAAATTTTCTCTTAATTTTCCTTTTCAATCACCCACAATACTATCTCCTGCTTGTTTATCCTTAACATATGATTAATTCCCTTTTCCTTTGCGTCCATCATAACGTCTAATTTCGACTGGGTACACCTTCGATTCTCTCACATTTTACAATAATGTTCGTATTAGAGGCCTTCCTACCTATTTCTAAGCGTGCCTTTTTCCCATTAACAGTTTTGCGAAAAGCCTGGATGGATTCGATGTCCTCGGCCCGCAAAGATCTTAGTGTGCTAAGTTGCGTACCTTCTCTGCCGAAAGGAGGGAACGGTTTTATGAGGTCCAGCGAAAACCTGCCGGGCGGAATACTCGATCCAATTTCAAGGGTGATCTTCGCTATATAGTCAATCCTGAGATCCCTCTTTTCCTCATCCCTAACCAAGAAATGCGTAATGTCCTGGAAAATGTATGGTGGTTTTTCCATTTTAAATCCCCCAATCGCACAGGTTACGCTGAAACCCATGCCGTCTCTGCAATTATCAATTATCGATAATCAAATTTTTCATGGTTTTATCAATTATGCAATAAATGGGTCTATATGTGTTCTATCGACTGGGAAGGAGCGCGTCATAATTAAAAAGTCTAAAAAGTCCAAGTTAAAAAGCAGCCAACAAATGGCAGTCACTAAGAGAACCCAGTGAGCGAAGTCGATGTCTTTGAAACAAACCCACGAAATTAGCAGACAAATTACCTCACACAAAATCGCCAAATACTTAGTTATAAGAAAAAGAATATACGTAAAGCGCGTACGCGCTTTACGTATACGACGGCTTACAGCCCCTTAGAGAACCCGGTTAGCGAAGTGGATGGTGTTTCTCGAGAGTCTATAATCCCGAATCCAGGACCAATCCTCCGGCTTTGTAGCATAAAAAAACTCGTAGTCATTCGACTATTCGCGTCCAGCATCTCACTTGGTAAATCTATGGAATCCGTGCCGTTAAAATAGATAAAATATTAACGAAAAATCAATCAAAAACGCTGATATCTCAGAACAAAAATTAAATTTTTCAAAAATTTTTAACTTACTTATACAAAACGAGTTACGAGCGACGGGCGACGAGAAACGGTTATATTTTCGCAACAAACGTGCAGATAGCTCTAATTATAGAGGCGCTACTTTTTCGCCTCCGGCAAAAAGATGACAAATAATAAAATTTTCCTGAGCAAATTAGAATGGATTAGAATTTCGTATTTCGCGATAAGAGATAACTCCTTATGAAACATAAACTTATCAGCTATCGTCTGTATTCTGTCTTTTGTCTTCAGTCTGTTATCTTTTGTCTTGAGTCTTGTGTCTGTTGTCTATGGTCTGCCAACAGCCACTCTACACTTGTAGAGAATCCTCTACAAATCGACCTTTTTATGCAAAACAAACCCAATGTCAAGTACGCCCAAATCAGCGTAAGCTCTTTTATAACAAGTAAATATGTAAAATTGGACACTTGGTGAAATCAGAAAAACAAACCCAATTCAAACCCAATCAAACCCAATCTCCGAAAAGCCAAAATGAATATAAACTTAACTTTAACAAAGGATTACAGAAAAAAAGATGATTTCATAGTCCGAATAAACAAACCCAATTTCTTTAAAGGACCAAAATGAACGTAAACGCTTTTTTACAAAAGGATTATGAAAATGAACCCTCTTCAGGCCCCAAAAAAACAAACCCAAAACAAAGCCAATTTTCGAAAGGCCAAAATGAGACAAAGCTTGAACTCCTAACCCGCGATGTGTTAATAAATAGTGAACGAGTTACCTTTTCACTTTGCAGCTTTGCTGAGTTTGTTGGTCAGCGTAAAAGCGATGAGATTGCAGAACACACCGATGGCCAAGCCGTTTACTCCCATCGGCGATCTCAACAGGCCATTCCATATCAGCACGCCCGCGGCACCGGCTATAGTACCGGTCAGGAAACCGGTCTTTGTGACCCGGACGCCCAGGAACACGGCTGCCAACGGAACGAGGATAACGGGCGCCCAGAAATTATAAGCGTAAATGAGAATGTCGAGGATGCTGCGAATCCTGATGGCGAAAATAACGGCGAGAATACCCACAAAACAGTTCGTAAGTTTAGCCAAAAGCAGTTCCTGCCGTTCGGACAGCGGGTTTTTCCGAAGAGGTTTGACTATATCATTGATACAGCCGGTGGCTGCTCCGTTGAGAAAAGAGTCGGCTGAGGACATCACTATCGAAATCACGCCTGCAATGACGATGCCACGCACTCCCGCGGGCAGCACGGTACGAATAACATAGGGCATGGCCAGATTGGGGTCCAATTTCGGGTCAAGCGCCAAGGCCACCAGTCCGATTGCTCCCGTAATCGCAAAGAAGGGAATCGAAAAGATACCGCTGAGCATAGTGCCGCGGGCTGTGTGGGCAGCGTCCTTGCCGATAAACAAACGCTGGACATAAGGGGGCACCAGTGTTTCGCCCAATAGAAAAGTGAGGAACAGCGAAAGAAAAGCACCAATGGTCATCGCCTCACCCGGTATCGAAAAGTGGCCTGCCGGTGCAGCGGCTCTGATGGCGGAGAAGCCACCGGTTTTTACTATGCCAAACACAAGCGCAGCCGGTATACCAATGGCAAGAACACAGAACTGGATGATGTCCGTTAATACTACCGCTCGCATCCCGCCTATCGTTGAGTAAGCAATAACAATTCCACAGCCGATCAAGATGCCCCAAAGCGGTTCGATGCCGAGAAATACGTTGAAGATGAGTCCCATGGCCCCCACCTGAGCACCCACAATCCCTGCGCAAAGGAAGACTGAGAAGAACCCGGTGACGACTTTTCCCAGCTTGCCGTATCCCTGCTCCATGATGTCACCTGCGGAGATGACGTTGGGAAAATTACCCATCCTTGGCGCAATAAACCTGGCAACGAGGAGCTCTTTGAGGCTGAACCCCCAAAGGGCTACGATGTTTACAATACCCAGGCGAAAAACCTTCTCGGCGTTACCTATAGAAAATCCACCGCCGATGAATGAAGCTGAAAGGGTCGCGAAAATGACCATCGAGCTATACGATCGGTGGGACACCGAGAACTCTTGCAGAGTCTTCATGCCCTTTCCACTGGACAATCCCACCAAAAGGACCACAGATAAATAGAAGATGATAATGGCATAATCCAGCATAATGTTTAGGCTCCATGTAGGTATTTTTCGTGAGCGAAGGTCAATTATTCGAAACTCTCATACTGCCCTTTCTGTGAAAAAGGCAACCGGAGGGATATCACCCATCGTTTTAAGGCCGGGACTTGCCTCAAGAACAGACCTCACGGCATTAAGAGTAATGGCACATGTGGCGATATCACCATTTACACCGCCGGCAATTTTGGATTGAATTGCAGGCTCACCATCGATGTGCACCCGGTCATAGGATTCAGGCTCACCGACCGTAGCTCTAAAATTCAGAGCAATAACCTCCCTGTCGCCAACAAAGCCCCTGCCGACCTGTTGCACTCCACAGATCATGCCCTTAGAAATCGGTTTGTACCCGGTATTAATATCTTTGTCAGCTATTACCGGCTCAAGAGTCTCGATATTCCGGTCAAGTTTCCAGCCAAGTCGATCAGCGATAAAATCCACAGAATCAGGCAAACCTACATGCCTCAGTGTCCCGTCCTTCTTCTTGACCTCAAATTCTTCCAGCGTCAGGCCAACGCCAATTTTTTGCTGAAATGGAATTCGGCGTACCGAAGCATCCTGGACCCTCCATACTTCAACCTTTTTCACGCTCTGGCATGGACCAGTAAGAACTGTTGGAAGAAAATCCATCAGGTACCCCGGATTAACTCCGGTACCAAGACATACAACGCCATTTTCACGACATACTTTATCTATCCGCTTCGAAACTTCAGGTTGAGTATTCCAGGGGAAGAAAAGCTCTTCACAGGTGGAAATAATGTGAAGCTTAGCTTTTGCAAGCTCGGCAACATGGCTCTCAAAAGAGACAATACTACTAACAGTAGTGTCTAATGCCACTTCAGGTGACTTGGCTCTGATTGCATCATCAAGATTACTGCTAACGGTGATTCCGAGCGGATCTACGCCGCACAATTCACCAAGCTCTCTGCCGGCCTTGTCAGGATCAGGATCAATGGCTCCTACGATGTTGAAACATCCACGCTCCACTGCATACTTAACCATTTTCTGTCCTATAGGACCAATTCCTACGTGAACTGTATTAATCATCTGCCTCAATCCTTTCCTTATTTGAAATAAATCTCGATGCTGGATTCTCGACGAGAATCGAAAATCCAGAAACGAGCCTGGATCCCAGTCGAGTCAAAATTTATGGTAACTTGTGAGTACGATTAATGCAAGAATTACAACGGTTGAGTACAACGTTGAGGGTAAGGTTAGTTGGATGATTTAGATGTTTCTACGAAAATAAATATGTATTAGTGTATTTTGTCGAATGATTAGATTTTGCTTTGAATTGCTTTGACCAACGGTTCAAACTGCGGCGGTAAAGATTGCAGAAAAGCATTCAGCTCAGTTTTACTTGATGCGAGTGTGATTTTGGCTCCCTTGTTGAGAAGATAATTTATTCTGTCAAGAGCATGTGCGACCCGCCAATTCCATTCTACAGCCCAGGCCTTTTGGGCAACGTCAATCCAGCATCTTATGGCATTAGTTAGCTGACCTTTGTCCATGTGCTGCTCGGCCTGGAGCGTCGAGATGTCCATCTGAAGCATGAGCCTGCTTCCCATTAAAAGCTTCGTACGCTCGTCAATGGGTTTTATTGCTTCAGAGGTTATTGATTCTGCAATGTTTCTGATTGATTGTTCGAGCGATGTGGTTTTGATCTGTAAGCCGTCAGATGATTCAAGATCAGAATATCGGGATTCAATTTCTGATTTTATTTTTGCGACTTTGCTCTTAATTATGCACATTAAAAGCAATTTGTCTTTTTCATATCGTCGGTGTGTAAAATAAATAATCAAGCCAATAACGGCGACGAGAAACAGCGGAGCAAGTCCAATCGCCCGGCGAACTGTGTTTAAGAGGTCTTGATTTTGTTCTTTGAGTGGACGTTGGAGAGTTTCTTGCCGAGCGATTTGTACACGAAGATTAGCGATTGAACGGTGCTCTTCATCGACGATTTGTATGGATGCCCGGCTATTTGGTGAATCCTTTGATACGGTCGACGAATCGGACGCATAGATGTTACAAATCAGGCGGTTCGCCAAACAAAGAATAACAATTACCATTATCGTGTATTTCAGGCGCATAACGAAGCCCTCTTCCATTGCCGGTCTTGCTCAAAGCTGATAAACATCTGGTGACAAAATCTCAGGTTCATTTCTTTTCATACTTTATAAATGATAGCACATAAACAGACCTTATACAAGCACAATTTGCAACTTATACGCGAGAAGTCAGGATAGAATACTTATAAGTCGCGTATCACGGTAAACTTACACAACAAAAACCCTTAGCAGAGAGATGCTTCAGATGTTTTCCATCTATATGAAGGATTCGTTAAAAGCGCTACTCGTATGGCCCCGCCAATCCACTCGACAAATACGGGAGACGGCACACCGAGCAGGCGTTGGAGTAGACAGAACAGTGAACTGTTAGTAGTCCTTAAAGCTTCTCATCCATTGCGGCCAGTCCGCCGACTCGACGAAGCCGGCTTTGGTCCACGGCCCTGCCGTGTCGAACCGGCGATGCCATTTCAAGGTCCACAACTCTTTTAGTCCGACCCTTTTGACCGACCAGTCCAGGAAAAGCCCGTTCATAAAACCGCTGTGTCGATTCATGCAGAAAGCACCTTTCGTTCGTCCATATTGCACCTTCTCCTTCTTCTGAGATTACGAAGGCTTCTGCAAAATTGAGGTTAGGCATATATTATTTAAGAAAATCTGTTTTTTTGATTTTCTTAAATAATCACCTAACTGATTATTACACAATGAATTACTGTTTGAAAAGAAAAAACAAAAAACGATTTTTTTCTTTTCAAAGTATGCCTAACATCAATTTTGCAGAACTCATTGAGATTACGCTGCCGGCAGAGTTTCTTCTATAAAATGCTTTTAAGGCCTTACAAATGATAACACTACAGATTTTTGTATAATTCTATCAAAAAGACATGCGCTATTCAAGAGATTTTACTTGACGCAAAGGTGGCCAATTTGGTATAGATAACATTAGTGAAGCTTGTGCCTGCTCAGTCGGACGTCTATGGATTTTGGTATTCTTGCAATTTTCACAAATAGAGGAGGAGTTATCGTGAATCGTTTCAGGCGCAGAGTTGTAGCAAGAACTTTATGTTTCATGTTGGAGTTATTTTACATTTCAATTAACATCCCATAGTGGGTTTTTGAAGGAGGATTATTATGTGTAGAAAATTGATGTATTTGGTTTCTTTTGCTTTGTTGCTGGGCCTAATTCTGACTGGCATGGCACAAGATTCTGACCCGAGTCTTGTCGGTTGGTGGAAGTTTGAGGAAGCAAGCGGAACATTATATGACCAGAGCGATAATCATAATGACAGCACTTCTGCCCAGGGCGTTCTTTATCAGCAAACCGGTCAAACAGGGTACGCTTTAGGCTTTGATGGAATAGATGATTCTATCATCGTAGGAGCTACTGGAAGACCAGCCGATACATTTAGTTTTGGAGGATGGTTCAAAACGTCGGCTACTCACGAAATTGATCCGGAATCAACCTCCGGCGTAGGTGGAGTAGATAATCAAAGATATGCATTCGACCCGCAACATGGAGGGGAAT
>Ga0315539_1003514_pt1 | contig 11014 bp, 13 predicted proteins | sample SalMarSW160150MG_FD_203097 | JGI IMG/M metagenome (GOLD analysis project Ga0315539, IMG submission 203097) | Salt marsh sediment microbial communities from the Plum Island Ecosystem LTER, Massachusetts, United States - Salt Marsh Sediment SW1601-150 ... | reverse complement strand
CTTCATACTCCTCGGAGAGTTTTTCGTATATCGGTATAACCATCCTGCAGGGACCACACCACGGGGCCCAGAAATCGACCTCTGTGGGGAGGTCTGAATTTAAGACCTCCTCCTCAAAATTTTGATCTGTAACTTCTATTATCTTGCTCATATTTCCTCCTTCTAAATTGGTTACTGTGATTAGGAACGTATCATGCCTTTCTGAAATTCAGAACGCTGTGCTTTTCAAAGTTCTTATCATCGTTACTAAGTGTCTGGAAAAATAGCTTTTCAAGTGAAAGACAGCTTTCTTACCTCCTATCTGAAGCATATATAGTTCAGCTTGCTAACCCACCATTTTGGCCGCCAGATCTGTTGTAATACCTCAAGGGCTCGTAATTCGAGCTCCATTTCCACCTTCTTGAATATACTTGAAAGCGGACTTGGCAGCAGTGACGCCATCCCCAACAGCAGCGGCAACCTGGCGTGGTGAATTCCTGCGTATATCGCCGGCGGCGAAGATACCAGGCGCCGAGGTAGCCATCGACTCATCAGTGATAATATATCCCGCATCATCTAGGTCTACAACATTGAAAAAGCTCCGGCTATTGGGCATGAGCCCAACGGCAACAAAGACAGCTGCAACCTTCAAAATTGAGTGCTGCCCTGTTTTCACATTACGTAGTTTGAGCTCCTCCAATATCTTGTCTCCCAGCACTTCTTCTACCACCGTACTCCAGATGAACTCTAACTTGGGCTCGGCGAAAGCTCGTTGCTGCAAGACTTGCCCTGCCCTGAGTTGGTCTCGCCGATGTATTACATAAACTTTCTTAGCGTGCCGAGTCAGTTCCAAAGCATCGGTGATAGCAGTGTCACCTCCTCCAACAACCGTCACTTCTTGGTCACGAAAGAAGAAGCCATCACAAGTGGCGCAATAGGAAACACCATGACCTGCGAGCCTTTCCTCACCAGGAACTTCCAGCTTACGATACTCCGAGCCAGCAGCAATAATTATAGCTGAAGCTTCAAAGTCGCCTTCAGTGCTAGAGATGCTATATAGTTGTCCTTGGGAAATGTCTGTAACCTCAGCAGTTACTACCTCTAAGCCATATTTGACTGCCTGTTGATGCATGAGTGACCCTAGCTCGACACCAGAGATACCCTGAGGAAAACCAGGATAATTCTCAACCAGAGTAGCATTTATTATCTGGCCTCCAACTATGCCGCGCTCGACCAGCAAGCTTTTTAGGCCTGCCCGTGAGGTGTAGAGCCCAGCGGTAAGCCCAGCAGGACCACCTCCGATGATGATTACTTCGTATTTTGCCATTGGCCGTCTTTCCCCGTAGTTTAGGTAAATGCAGGAGTCGCGCCTGGATGTAACCTGTGCCACTTAGCGAGCAGTTCGTCTCGGCTTTCTACATGGTCTGGATCAGGTATGCAGGAATCTACCGGGCATACTTCAGCACACTTGGGTGATTCGAAGTTGCCCACGCATTCAGTGCACTTGTCGGGGTCGATTACACAAATCTCCTCCCCCTCTGAGATTGCTTCATTCTGGCACTCTGGTTCACAGGCGCCACAAGCGATGCACTCATCGGTAATTTTGTAAGCCATTTATTGACCTCCTTAATTTATTGTTATTTATGCTAAACCTTTCCAGCTCTCTTGCTCCATAGCCAAGAAAGCCAGACGCTCCTCCTGATTCATCTCCGCTACCCTGATTTGGACTTTCGCACCCAGTTTCATTACTGCTTGGCGCAGGCTGTTTACGAGATAGTCCTTGATGGAGACCGGGATAGCTAAGAGAGGGAGCGCGAGCGTAAGCGTGACCTCGTCGTCCTTCAAAACTATATCCTTGACCATTCCCAGCTCAACTAGCGTGCGGTTGATCTCCGGGTGCATCACCTGTCCTATTGCTTGATGCACATCTTCCTCCGAAATATTCCTAGCCATTATGCCTCCTCTGTTTGTGTTTGGAAGTAAATCCATCCACCGGCTTGAATTGCCGCCTTGAAGCCTAGCTGACCTTCAAAGCACGGTTACCTGATTACGGCAAGAATATCGCCTCTCGAGATGATTAAATACTTTTTATCCTCGAATTCAATCTCATCGCCGGTAAATTTGGCGTAAACTACCGTATCCCCTATTTTAATTTTCTCAGCAAGCTCCTCATCCGTTCCAACCTCCACAACTTTGCCTCTTCTTGGTTTCTCCTTGGCTGTGTCAGGAAGGATTATACCTGATTTGCTTTTGCTTTCCTCAACTTCTTCCGGTTCAATTAAGACCCGGTCTTCAAATGGTTTGATCTGCATCTTAAGAGCCTCCTTTCTTATTTAATGCCCAGCAATTTATCGATTTTTGCCTTATCAAAACCGACAATGGGTCGGTTATTAATTAAAACGACAGGTACACCCATTATATTTCGGCGCTTGAGCTCTCTGGCTCCCTCGGGGTCTTTTTCTACATTCACCTCCCTGAATCTGAACCTTTTCCCCCTTAAATACTCCTTAACTCTGTTACACCAGGGGCACGAAGCTCCGGTGAGAATTATGATCCTTGGCTGACTAGAAGCAGGCATAGCTATCTCTCATTGTTCCATAGGCCCTCATTCGCGGATTATTGACTTTCCTCTCCGGCTTAGCTTTCTTCATTTTACCTGGTTGAAGCTTATCTTGCAGAATCCGTCACTTTGTCGCCCTAAGCAAGCGTAGGTAGCCCCTTAGGAAGAGTTCCTCTTGAAAGCTCGTAAATCCTTGGCTTGAGAGCATTCCTTTCAGGTCAAGCCTGAGAAATTCTGAAGCAAGCTGGCACTCCCCACGGATAAATGCCCAGCGAAGGGGGACCCATAGCTTCTCCAGGTCAAATTCATTATAGTCAAAGATGCAAAAGGCGCCCTCAGGCTTCAGGGCTCGGTAAGCGTTGCTGATAATCCCAACCTTCTGAGTATCCTCAAAGCCGTGTAAGACGAACGAAATGAATACCTTGTCGAATTCCTCCAGGTATGTCAAAGGCATCTCAATTCGCTGCTCCCTAAACTCGACATTGGGATATGACTGGCAGCGCTTTCTAGACAAGCTGAGCATTTCCTTGCTGATGTCAAGCCCCAAGATGCTGCCGTCAAGGCCTATCTTTCGAGCTATGAAGCAAGTGTTTCTGCCTGTCCCTGATCCAAGGTCCAGGATAGATTGTCCAAGCTGAACATCCATCTTGTCAACAACCCTCTTAATCAGATGAGGATAATACCTCAGCGAGATAACATCCATAAAAAGGTCATAGTGGCGGGCCTCAGTTGGCCCAACCTCTACCTTTGACCTTAGTGGCGGCAAGATACACCTCTAGCCAAGCATCGCCAGAAACTCATCAGCGTACTTACCGTTCTTGGCACCCTCAAACATCTCACCTTTTTTTACCATTTCCAATGCCAGGTACTCACTGGCAGCCATTCCTGCAGAAGCTCCTTCTGAAGCGGACGTGATAAGATGTCGGGGGCCAGGAGTGATTTCGCCGCAGGCGAATATTCCTTCCTTATTACTTCTCATCTGGCTATCGACCTTGATAAATTTTCCCTTCATCTCAACCCCTGCTTCCTGTGCCAGTTTAGTATTCGGCTCTGTTCCTACACAGATGATTACCCAGTCGATTGCTACCTCCTTTTGCTCACCGGTTTTATTGTTTGTCACCACTGCTGCCTCGACATTATCGCCACCTTTTATTTCCTTGACCTCCGTGTTGTACCAAATCTTGACGCTTTCGTTTTGTAACCTTTTAATCATGGTGGGGTAAGCCCGCAGCGACCCTCTTCGATGAACTAGGATAACTTCGTTAGCTGCGCTCTTCGCTACCAGTGCACTTTTTGCTGTGCTATTCCCACCACCTACCACCAAAACCTTTTTCCCTGATAATTGGTTATAATCTCGCTTGGCATAATATGATACACCATTGCCGACAAACTTTTCCTCTCCAGGAACACCAAGCTTCTGCATGGTACTGCCTGTGGCCAGGATAATAGCTTTAGCCTGGTATTGATTTTCCTCGGTGGTTACAACAAGGTTCTTGGAGTCAAGGCTTAGTGCTTTCTCTTGCCTCAGTTCTGCTCCCATGCCGTTAGGAGGGGGTGAGGTCACTTGCTTCGCCATGTAGCTCATGAGCATTTCACCGTCGCCGGGTGAGAAGCCTGGATAGTTACTCACAGAGTAAGCGATAGCGCCCTGTCCCCCCACCCAGTTAGCCTCTAGAACTAGAGTGCTCCAACCATCAATCTGGGTGAAAATCCCTGCTGATAATCCGGCAGGGCCAGCTCCAACGATGATTACGTCTCTTTCTACCATGGTATACCTCCTTCTATTAGTAGGTGCATAACATATGCATCAGCTTAAAGCATGCTAATCGCGTCCATAGGGCAAGAATCAACGCATATGCCACAATCCTGACAAAAGCCCGGAATGGGATAGGGCAAATCGTATGGCTCTTCTTGCTTCCAGAGTTTATCGGGACATTCAAGAACAGCGACACAGACTCCTTTGTCACATCTCTCGGGGTGGCACTTCCCATAGTCCACTGCGACCTTTAATTTCGGCTCCAACATCTTTTTTTACCTAGCTAGAGAAATGCCTCCACCTTAGGCCGAATCACCTTTTCTCTTCCTTACATTTATGGCAATAACCCTCCAAATATAGCTCGACCTTGGTGACAGAAAAGTTATTTTTACGTTGCACCTCTGCTACCAATTTGCGAATCAGAGGACTCTCAAACTCGATCACTTGCCCACAGGATTCGCATACCAGATGCTGATGTTCTCCTAAGCGCTTCATCTCATAGTAACAGCGCGCCTGCCCCAGATGCCTTTCGTTTATCAGGCCTCGTTCCTTGAATAGGTGAAGATTGCGGTAAACTGTGGCAAGGCTGATGCTGTCATCCCTCTCACTGGCCCGGCGATACAATTCCTTAGCGTCTAGATGCCTTTCGGCCTCTTGCATAATGCTCAGGAGAAGCCTTCTCTGTGATGTATCAGGCTGGGTCGTAACGCGTTTGTTGCGATTGATTTTCATTCTCATCCAATTATACAAGAAGAATCCTACTTTTGTCAAAGTGAGAACCGCACATCATTGACAACTGCATTCCCTTGAAACTGTGCACAAATGTTGCACTAATACCACTGAAGATGAGCTAACCTCTGATCTGAGTAAGAAAGGGGGGGCACTAAGCCATTTCAGTTTTGAAGCTTATAGCCTGCCTTCATCAAAATATTTCTTACACAGAGGGCAGCGGGTGAATCTCGGGGCAAGTCGAGTAGAGATCTTCCTTCCAGATTATATTGTCTTACATCGGGATCGTAGTTTATTTTCCCTAGATAAGTTTCTCCTGCGCTTCGTAGAAATTCTTCCGTTTTCTCGGTAAATCTGTGGTTACCTATCAGGTAGAGATGATTGTAGCTAACCTTAACTTCCCTGATAATATCTCTGACCCTTTCTATATGTTTTGTGGATTTCTCGGAGGGATCCAGAATTACAAATAAGTCATCTATATCCACCACCACCTTGCGATTAAAATGCTCCAATCCCGCAGGCGAGTCTACTAGCACCTCTTGATAATCTTTAACTAGAGTGGGAATGAAGTCTTTGAGCACTGCATCTGGAGCACAATAACAACCCACGGCAAACTTTGTTCCTAGAGCAATAAAGTCAAATTCTTTCCCTTTGTACAGGACAGATTGCATCGCATCCGATAAGAGATTATAGCCTGTGCGGCCTGCCCCTTTATTTTCCTCTATGACATCGTAAAGCGCAGATGAAATGGTTTTTCCCCCATTTTCGCTCAAATCTACTCCTACCATGTCAGCCAAACTTTCATCGGGATCGAGGTCTATCAGCAGCTTGGGGGAATTCAAATACTTGCTAGCTAAAGCCACAAAAGTCGACTTCCCTGTTCCCCCTCTCCCTGTAGAGACAATTACTTTGCCCATAGCCAAATTAAGACCTAATTTGATAACCTGCCTTTGCTAAAACCCTTCTTACAGACAAACAAGCAGATGAATCTTCTGGCAGCTCCAGCAAGGATTTACCCTCCAGATTGTACTGCTCCAAACGAGGGTCGTAGTCTATTTTGCCCAAATAGATTTCACCTGTGTTCTGCAGATATTCCTCTGCTTCTTCGTCGCACTCGTGGTTTGCCACCAGGTAAAAGTGACCGTATCTAATTCCTACCTGTTTGATAATCTCTTTGAGTCTCCCTATGTGTTTCAAAGATTTGTCGGACGGGTCACATAAGACAAAAAGGTCGTTTATTTCTGATACTATATTCCGATTCAAATGCTCTACGCCGGCTGGAGAGTCTACTACTAGGTTAGTATAGTTCTTGGCTAGGCCGGGGATTGCCCTCCTAAGTATGTCGTCCGGAGCGCAAAGACAGCCTTCGGTAAATTTTGTTCCCAGGCTGATAAAGTCCATTTTCTTTCCTTCGTACAAACAATCGCTCCATAGCAAAGATTCCATTTGGTCATGTGTTGTAATCGTGGGGCTTATGTTCCTTTTTCTTTTTTCAACAACATCATAAAGCGCTTCGCAAACAGTCCTTTTCCCTTCCTTACGAAAGTCAAACCCAAGCATGTCGGCGAGGCTAAGGTCAGGGTCAAGGTCAACAAGCAATGTTGGGGGTTTCAAGTATCTGCTTATCAGAGCAGTAAAAGATGATTTCCCTGCTCCCCCTCTTCCCGTGGCAACAATTTTCCTGCCCATTATGCAACTTTCCGTGATGCCTCATCATAGTTGAATTACTAGTCCTGCTCCACACTCCGAGGCTTTGCTTGGGAACAAATCTAATATCTGCCTCTTATATTGGGTGCAGTGGCAGGGGTAGATTAGGGATAGGCTCTCGAAAAGCTTAAAGTCCTGGAATCCGTGGAAGCCGCCAGCGATGCCATAGACCTTTCCAAACTTCGAGGCGGCGCTTAGAATATTCCTCATGGCTGGATGAGCACATCCTGTTACTACAAATATCCCTTTATCCGTCTTAAGTGCTAAAGACTGCTCTATCGCTTCTAGTTCGCCAGTGGAAAAGATATCAGCACAAATCTCCATCGCATCTTCAACAATAGTTACCTTTCTCCCTGGGAGCACTCCTCTGAATGAACTGGGGAGAAAAAGATGGGCGCTTCCATTTATTTTCAGAATCTGGGAAAGTCCTCCAGTATGATCTCCGTGAGCATGTGAGATCACAATAATCTCTATGCTCGTTGGGTCTATATTGAGTTCTTTCATATTATGTAGCAGTGTGGGGCTGTCAGCACCAGTATCAAATAAAACTGGTGGCACCTCATGACTTTCAATAAAGGCAGAGAAACCCCATCCTGCCCTTAACCCCGCCCTTTTTACTTCATTGTCATAAACAATCGTAATTTTCATTCTTCATCCCTATCACCTTTCTAAGTTTGCCAATGGTGACTAGCTGCTCGATATATCGTGGCAGCTGTGGGTTGGCCCTTCCCAGGCTGCATAAACACATTTTGTGATGGCTGCTTAGCCGTGATGCTAATGGAATTTAGAACTGGAGTTCAACCCCAGCAACAGCTAATTCCTCATCTGTAACCGACTTTAAGGGGATAGGAGCATTTACATCCATGCCTGGTTCGTTTTTGAAGATGTCACCAAGCTCTCTATTCAACATGAAAATTAGCCGGGCAAGTGGCAAGTCCATTGAACAAACGTCTTCACACTGGCCGCAATTTACGCAGGAATCCATGACATGGACACTCCTTATCATAGGGAACATAATATCAGGTGGGATTTCTCCGGGAGCTACGATTCCCCTATCTGCCTCAAGAATACAGTCTTTACAGTAGCATATGGGGCAGGCATCCCGACAGCCATAGCACTTGATGCAGCGGCTAAACTCCCCACGCCAGTAGCTGAATTTCTCCTCAGTGCTCATTTCCCTTAAGCTGGCAAAATCCTTCTCTTGCCATTTCTTAGCCAGTAAAATTTCTTCTTCATCCCTTTTCTTTCGACTTTCTATCGCCCCGCTATCGGGCTTTTCCACTTTGATATATCCAGCTTCAATGGCTTTCTGGATGAAATCAGCCCCCTTTTCAGAACAGACCTCGAGGAAAGTCGCTTTCTTGCCATCTGTTCCCCATTTGCCACAGGCTATATCTGCCATGATCGGTATGTTGATGTCGCACCTGCGGCAGTTCTCCCTTCTTCCATACCCTTTTTGCTCAAGCTCGTCCAAGTCCTTCTGTTTCTCAGTCCCGTCCTTTAACGTGATAGTTAATTTGTCCTCTTCTAAATCCTCCCGGATGATATCAGCGGGGTTCACCTCAAATTCCTCGTGAAACATCTGCTTTGCAGTCGCCGAGGGCAGTGTGCCGGTGCAGTTAAGACCAATAAGAGTTAGATTATCCATGTTGATCTGAGCTCTTTTGGCCAGCTCAATAATGGCTCTGGCATCACAGGGCTTGCATACTACAGCTATTTTCATATCGAAAGCGCCATTCAGGTACTCCTTGAGAAATCTGGCGATATTAGGCGAAACACAATGCAGCGACCCTGCCGTCTCTATCACTGCCTCGGGGTCAGTTATCAGCATAGGGACGCCATCATACCTATTGCCGTCCCTGGCCTTTATCGCCAGAACGGCATCCACCATTTTGCTCTCCAGGGCAAATTTAAGCAGAGAGGTCACTGCACCTCCATGTTCAGACCTTTTAAGGATTTCATCATCAGAAGACCGTGCAAGATACATATCTCCCTTCATTACATTACCTCCCTTGATAATTGCTCTTTAATTCTCCTAGCCTCGACACTTTCCAGAACTCTATACATAACTCGTTTCCAGTCCTATCTCGGTTTATCGCTTTACCTTTAGTCTGGCAGCACAGACTTTAGTTTCGGCGCACTTAGCGCTGGGGTCTAAGACTGAAATTGTCAGCACATTGGCGAGAGATTCAGAAAAGTGGAAGGGAACAAACAATAGCCCTGAAGGCACTTCATCGGTCACCTTGGCTTCGGCTTCAATGCTGCCCCTCCTTGTCTCCAGAGTAACCATATCCTTGTTTTGAATACCTACCTTGCTGGCATCTTCAAGGTTGACCTCAACAAAGCCATGCTGAACCTCATCCGCCAGCTTTGGCGTTCTCCGGCTCATTGCGCCTGTATGATAATGAAACATGCTTCTCCCCGTGGTCATAACGTAGGGATACTCGTCATCAGGTAATTCCGCCGGAGGCTTAAACTCCACAGCCTGAAAGTGTCCTAGACCATCAGGGGTATTAAACTTCTGCAAAAACATAGTGGGAGTGCCTGGGTGGTCTTCCGAAGGACAAGGCCAGTGAATTCCTCCTACCGTGTGGCTTAATCGATCGTAGGTGATCCCCTTATATTGGGGAACACAGCTTCTTATTTCTTCAAATATCTCTTCGCTTGAAGAAAAATTAAATTTGTCCTTGTAGCCCATTTTTTCCGCCAGCCTGCATATAATCCACCAATCAGGCTTGGCCTCGCCAGGCGGGTCGACGACCTTGTTTACTTTTTGTACTCGTCTGTCTATCCAAGTATGGGTAGCTTCCCTCTCCACCCAGGTAGCCGCTGGCAATACCACATGGGCCAGCTTACTTATCTCAGTGGGGAATATATCCTGGACTACGAGGAAGTTAGCCTTTTCTAAAGCTTTCTTCACGTTATTAACATCGGGGACTGCCATCATCGGATCTCCGCCGACGACATAGAGGTAAGGGCACTTATACAGCATATCTATATAGGTAACCCCTGGCTTGGTAGGCAGGTTATTCACCCCCCACGCCTCTTCAAAGAATTTCGCCGTCTCATCGCCAACACGTTTAAATCCGGGGTAGAAGACACATAGGCAGCCCATATCACCACTCCCCTCACCGTTTATCTGCCCTCTCATTGAGTTTATCCCACTCCCCGGCTTACCAGCATGGCCGCAGAGAAGAGCCAGGTTGGCATGATTCCTAACATTGTCGGTGCCAACATAATGCTGGGATATACCCTGGTCATAGAGAATGCATCCCCTTTCTGCCTTAGCATAGGTAATCGCCGCCTCCTTAATCTTTTCCAGTGGCACCCCAGTTATTTCCTCTGCCTGTTTCAGGTCTACCTTGGAGAGGAAACTGCGCAATTCATCAATCCCGGCTGTCCTTGATGCAATGAACTCTTTATCCTCCAGTCCCTCAGCCAAGATGATGCTCATCATGGCATTTATCAGAGCAGCATCTGTGCCTGACCTTAATTGCAGATGTATATCAGCCAGATGTCTTGCCGTGGCAGTTTTCCTGGGGTCAGTGTAGATAACTTTAGCCCCCTTGGCTTTAGCTCGGACTACCCTTCGGGCTATCAGGGGAAAGGTCTCCGTAATGTTAACACCGGCGAGGAAGATGCAGTCAGCAAACTCAATTTCAGGCTGGGATGTCTGCATTGCCCCTGAGCCCATGGCAGGAATTAGAGCCGCTGCTGCTGGAGAGTGACATAATCTGCCGCAATACTCCACATTATTAGTACCCATCACCAAGCGTGTAAACTTCTGCATCACATAAGCATCTTCATTACTATTCCGACACGAAGCGATGAAGCCAAAATCCTCTGGACTGGCTTCCTTCAGCTTGGAGGATATTAAGTCAAGAGCTTCGTCCCAGGATGTCTCCCTAAGTGTGCCATTCTTTCTCACTAGAGGCATTTCCAGCCTGTCTGCACTATAGAGAAACCGATAGGCATTCTTACCTTTAGGGCAATTAGCCCCCTGGTTTACCGGGTGCTCTTTCCAAGGTTCCTGTCCGATTATCTTGCCGTCTTTGACGACCAAGTCCATGCCACAGCCGCAACTGCAATAGGGACATATTGTTGATACATATTGAATGCTCATTCCTGCCTCCTTCTAAGCGGACTCGGACCAAGATTTCTTACAGTCTCGGTAAAATTGCTCATAGTATCAGCCATTTTTTTCCCCTCAGAGGCTCCAATCCATTGCAGCCTCAGCCTATCGCTACTAATTCCTATAGCCTTGAGAAAAGGCTTCAAGCCGG
>Ga0315539_1003503_pt1 | contig 11030 bp, 4 predicted proteins | sample SalMarSW160150MG_FD_203097 | JGI IMG/M metagenome (GOLD analysis project Ga0315539, IMG submission 203097) | Salt marsh sediment microbial communities from the Plum Island Ecosystem LTER, Massachusetts, United States - Salt Marsh Sediment SW1601-150 ... | reverse complement strand
GATCACCATCTGAGAAGATGACCTTGAACGAGGTATCAGCGTAATCGCATTCTGCGGCACCGGAGATGGTATCTCCTGTAACTGTACACCATGAGGGGTAATCCTGGTAGCTTAATTCGAGCTCGGTACCGTCACAGTTCTGGTCGGTGGCTGTGGCGGCGTAGATAAACGGGGGCTCGCCTGGGGCTGCGGTGTCGGCTTTCGGCGAGGTCACAATCGGCGGCATATTCGAACCTATGGGATTGCAGCAGTCGTTCTCGGGATGGTCGGGGCAGGCGTCGCAGCTATCGCCGATCAAATCGCTATCGGAATCTTCCTGATCGGGATTGAGAACATAGGGGCAATTGTCGACCTCACAGGTATTTTCCGGGAAACCGGGATTGCCATAGCCGTCGCCGTCGGTATCGGTGCAGGTATCGCAGCTGTCACCCACAGCGTCGCCGTCTGCGTTTTCCTGGCCAGGATTATAGACATCGGGACAATTGTCGTCCGCGATAAAACTCCAAACAGGACCGGCTGTAGACGTGTCATGGTTATCCCAGGCGACGATCTGCCAGTAATAGGTCGTGCCCAAGATCATGGTTCCGGGATCATAAGAAGTATCAGAGAGATCCCAGGCGACCTGGGGGGGCGGATCTGTGGTGCCGAAGTACACATCGTAGGTAACCGTGTCCTCAGAATTAGGATCTCCACCTGTCCAGAAGAGATCGGCGTCAACATCTACGTGTGCTGCAGCGTCTTCCGGAGAAGGGTCACTGGGTACGTTGGGTGCCTGATTGATCCAGGCTCCAGCGGCTTGGTCGACCCAATATGCATCAAAAGGATTACCATTGGGTGGATGGGCGTACCCTTGATGCCATTCACCGTTGAAAACCGCAGCTATGACCATGACGTTCTCCGAAGTTATGCCTCCAAAATCGTGACCATGCCCGTCAGAATGCTCGTTTCCATTCCAAGTCGTCGACTCCTGCCACGTACCGGAAGGGTCTATTTGGATAGCCTCATCGAATGCATAGTCTAAAAAGGCAAAAGTGTAAGGGTATCCCCAAGTATCATTCCATCCCATGGAGGAAGCAATCTCCGTTACATATACTCGTACGTACCCCTTGTAAACGCCCGTTTCATTGTTCTGAACTGAAACTTCAATATCCATGGTTGCGTTTCCAAGCCATTCAACGGACAGATCCATGTCCAGATCAGGTACTGATCTGCTACCGCAACTATTGATGCTCGCGGTATATGCGAGCTCTGCACCGCTTACGCTTCCGGCACCCACATCAACGTCATAGCCTCCGTCCCAAAAGACGGTTGGAACACCGTACACGTTATAATCATCGATCAACCTGTCATATGCATGAGTGTTCCTGTTGGCTACCAATGACACGTAGTAGAATGGATACAATCCGTCGGCGTAGAGGTTCTTCAGCGCAGACTGCGCGAATTTGCAGTAACCTCAGGTGGTAGAACTTCCAAATTCTCCAAAAACTGTGTGAGTAAAATCACGAGAAGTACCCTCTGCGCCAGATGCTGTTGAGGGGGTCAACGTAGTCCCCGAGAAGAGCACCAGGATTAGCGTCCCAACAGCTCCCAAAACCATACCCTTTACTCTCATCTCTCAGACCTCCAGATGATGGTTAAAATGTTGACTATCTATATCCTTTTCGTCCGGTAACGGCTTACACAACACCTTCGCCCAGATGTTCAAAAGGGCCTCAACGGCCTCTTTTTGATGCTTCGGTAACAGGAATTCTTGAAGCCGGATGGCGTCGAGACTTACTTCTCTGAAGGAATCTGGAGCTCGACGCATCGGTACTGCTCTCGAACCTGATTAGAAGATAATACAAAGATCGGAAAAAGCAAGCAAAAACTTCCCAAAAAAGGAAGTGACTGGGCAGATCCTCAGTTGACAGTGGTCAGACGTCGCCCCCGATTTTCAATTGAATTGCAGTTTGAAGCGGTCAAACGTCAGGGAACCGGGCACCCGTGCGCGAGCTCGCCTGGGAAACTGGCCAGTACCTAGGCAGAATCGATTTCTCCGAAAGCTGCATCGGCGGGGCGTGAATATAAACCAATGCACCACAGACGGTTCTACGGAAAAGTCGGATCTGTCTTATGCATTGTCAAGAGTCAGAGATCCTTGCGAATCTCATTTGTCATCTATTCGTTGTCCAGCTAAACTTAGCTGGATGCATCGTCGGAGGAGCAAGTTAAGGTCCCGGTTTGGTCTATGGTCCAGATGTCTTCAGCAGGATCATCATCGAGATTGGAATTAGCCCTAGCAGTGAAAGTATTCGTTGCTGCCGTTATCCTGTAAGTATATCTGGCACCGGGCATAAGCTCCACCAAGATGGCGCCGAGCGTTGGTCAAGCGCCGCACATGGTCTTGCCGTTGCAGGCATAGGTCTCATACTCCTGGTGGTAAGCCCTTTCCATTTCGTAAATCTGCTTCAGGATCAGTTTAGCTTCAGATTGTTTTGACTTGGTGCTCGCTGAGATAAAACGAGGGATGGCAATAGCGGCCAGAATCCCGATGATGACCACCACAATCATCAGCTCTATCAGGGTGAAGCCTCTTGACTCCCCGGCAAGTCCTCTTGTCATATTCTCTCACCCCCTCCGGTATGAATGAAAGCAACTTTATGCTACAGGCAAAACGCCATTACCCAGTTGCAAGGGGGCAAAAATCATGCCGCAGGCTTGCGATGGGGAGATTCTTGTCTAATGCGTTGACTCTCATGATGTTCGTCATTTGAATGCGGCATTTGGTTTTCTCGTTAAGGGCTTGATTGCCAAGCACATTGCTCTTTTCCTTGCAGAATGCAGTACGCGGAAGCCGGTCGGGGAACGATGGAATCACGTTTGAGAGAACCACGTATTGTGATGTGGAAACGCCGGTTGCGCAATCTATAGGACAGTTCTTTAGCGACAGGCTCAGCGACAACATTGTCGGGGATACCCGCAGCCGATCTCCAATAATTCATTTCTTGGGGGCGCTGATGCCTCAGTAACGTGAATAATCTGGATTTGACGAGCTTGGTTGACCATTCGCTTGAATTATCTACACGCGTAGAGGGGTTGTGATATCCGGAAAAAAGAGAGCCCCAGCCTTTTTTAGGCCGGGGCTTTCTTATGGTACGAACGGGTTTTGGGAATCAAAACCTAAGGACAGGACAGCGACCCACCGAGAAACAGATAATTGATGAAATGAACGACATCCGAAACATCAACCACTCCATCAGAATTGACGTCTCCGGTCTGAATCGGATCGGGAGCGGGACCACCTATAAAGAGGTAATTGATCAGATAGGTCAGGTCCCCGACATCGATTATTCCGTCTTCGTTGCAGTCGCCGCAGGCGTATATGTTTACGGACAATGAATTCGACCAGTCGCTCTCGCTGTCGAAGACATCCTTGGCCTTGACGCTTACTTCATATGTGCCGCTTTGCGTCCAGGAGTTGGATGCGACACAGGCTTCTCCGGAACTGTAGGGTCCGAGCCAGTCGCTGTCGGTTCCGTCTCCCCAGTCAAAGAAATAGAATATATCATCTCCGTCCGGGTCGGTGGTGCTGCTGGAGAAATCGTAATCCATTCCAGGGTCTCCCTTGGTTGTCCCGGATGGTGTGGTTGGCGTCAGCGGCGGATTGTTGACATTGGCCATGCTCAGATTGGGGCTGCCCCATAACGCTCCCCACTCAAACATCTCATATTTTACGTAGTACCACAGATCATTGGTGTACATGTGTCTAAGAGCCCATTGGTGAGCTCCGCCCTGGGTGTAGTTCCCAGAGGTGACGGAGGTGGTGAAGAAGTAATCAAGCGATTGACTGGAGCCATCATATGGATCGTTCCAGGCACCCATCCCGTACGCGACCTTTGTGGCACCCAGGAAACCGACTGCGCCCTGCTGCAACATGGCCTGGCCGATGTTGAGCTCATCCGTATCGGAGTTGCTGCAGGCATCAGCGAAGACGATGGCCGGATAGTTGTCGTTGAGGCTGGGGCAGGTGTTGTTGGTAACAAAAGCCGAGCCTTTGGAGTACTTGACGTGGCAGGAGGTGGGCGAACCGTGACCGGCCCAGTCCACAAAGGCGAACTTGCTCAACGACCACACCGCCAGCACATTGTTGTAGGTCAGATTGTAGTCCATGGGATAGATGGAGTGGCCCTGCTCGTACATGCGAGTCATGGTCCAATCAGACATCCAGGGCTGATCCACCTTGGTTTCCATAAGGACTGCATTGTCCGTGTCCTCCCAGAAGAAGGCGCCCAAAAGAAGAATGTTTTTCTTGAAGGCCGGGTCATTGTTCTGTTCATAAGCAACGGATTTCTCGCAGATATGCAAAACGTCAGTCGGGCTGCTCCAGGGAATTCTTCCGACATTCACCTCGGAATAAAAGTCGATGGGATCAGAGTTCTCTCCCCAGTGATGATCGCCATCAGCATCCCAGGACTCATCATCGGGAAGGGAGAGCTCTGCATAGTATAAGTCAGTCTCCGGCTCTCCATACCCGACATCCTGCCAGCAGAGACGCATGGGCACGTCGTCGTAATTACCAATAAGTAAGACGTCTTCTATACCCCACTCACCGGAAGGGTACTTCTCCCTGAGGAAATTTCTCATCTTCTCTGCCAGATCATAGCCGGTATAATTGGAGTTGATCCAGGTGGTGGTCACCACCTCGACAGTTCTTCCTTTGGATATCTCCCAGTTTACTAAAGGTGTTATCGATGAGGTCAATGATTCAAGAGTAATGATAACAAAGTCATGAAAGCCTTTACCCGAATTGATCTCCCTGGGATACCAGTTCTGAGCTTGATCATAATTGAGGATCAGCTCCCCTGCGACCTGTTCCGTCCGGGGAAGATTGTCGATCATGATATCTTCCGGAGAGAAATCTTCAGACACGGTATAGCTTACCTGGACAGTGACGTCAGGATAATAGGTCAATTGACCAGACAGAGGACGATAGCTGAAGGGCATGACTCTCACATCCACCAGATTATACTTCCTGTAATCAGCCGTACGGACAAGCTCCACAGCATTCTGCGGGTAGGCCTGATCGCTTCCATAGACAGAATTGTAGTTTTCCTCATACATCCTTTTGTCTCGTTCATAGATGAGGGGATCTTCCTGACCTATGACTCTGGGCAATCCGACGGGAGCAATCTGGTAGCTTCCGGGAAGCGGCACGCCTTCACCGGTAATAAAGGTAACCTCAAAAACCTCAGCTCCGGGTGGGATGGCTATGGCAAAAATCTTTGAGGGGAGGTTCGGCTTTCCCGGGATCAACAGACGACCGAAGTTCTCAACAAGGATTTCCTGTCCCTGATCGGTGTATTGAATTTCATACGCACCGACAGGTATGGTCACGTTGATTTCTTCATCAGCGCTCAGGGCAGCGCTGCTGGCCATCAGCACGATCATAAAACAAACCACCACCATTAGATACTTCTTCCCATTAGCCTTTTGCATTATTTCCTCCTTTCAGCTTAGGGGAAGGTCAAACTTGGTTTCTTCGTATCCATCACATCAGTATTATAACCTAAAAATGAAATAAGTCAAGGAAAATCCCTATAGAGGATCAGGTTGCCTAAAACGCGCTTCAAATCAGGGCTCAGGCTCAAAACCGATGGCTTCTAAGGAGCCGGAGGACGTTTTGCCGCTTGACGGAAACCTGCCTGTGACGGAAGCTTGTTGTCTGATGATTTACAAAGGAAAAAGCGGAGAGGGGAGCCCTTCTCCGCTTTTTCAAAAGCGCATCCCGGTTTGTCTCTTGATATCAGTTACAGATCAGCGACCCACCGAGAAACAGATAATTGACGAAATGAACGACATCCGCGACATCAAGCACCCCGTCATTGTTGACGTCTCCGGTTTGCATGGGATCAGGGGCAGAGCCGTCCTTGAAGAGGTAATTAATCAAATAGGTCAAGTCTCCCACGTCTATTATTCCGTCTTCGTTGCAGTCGCCGCAGGTGTATATGCCCACAGACAGCGCATCCGACCAATAGCTCTCGTGATCATGTGTATCCTTGGCCTTTACCTTCACCTCAAAGATACCGCCGTAGGTCCAGGCGTAAGAGGCTGTGCAGGGATCGCCAGAACTGTACGGCCCTAGCCAGTCACTATCGGCACCGTTTCCCCAGTCAAAGAAATAGAATATGTTATCTGCTTCAGGATCGGTCGTGCTGGTTGAAAAAGAATACTCTGATCCTACCTCTCCTCTGTCTGGTCCGGACGGCGTAGCCGGTGTCTCCGGAGGATAGCTGGAAACTACGGGTGCCATGCCCAGGTTAGGGTTGCCCCAAAGCGCTCCCCACTCGAACATCTCATACTTCATCAGGGACCAAAGACCGTAGGTATACATGTCTCTCAAAGCCTGCTGATGGGCACTGCCCTGGGTATAATACCCTGAAGTGGTGCGGGTGGTAAAGAAGTAGTCCATTGACTGGCTGGAGCCATCATAGGGATCGTTCCAGCCGGGACACCCCAGCGCAACCTTGGTAGCCCCTACAAAACCCACGGCACCCTGTTGCAGCATGGCCTGGCCGATGTTAAGATAATCGGTGTCGGAATTGCTGCAAGCATCAGCAAACACGATTGCCGGATAGTCGTCGTTGAGGCTGGGGCAGGTAGAGTTGGTAACGAAAGCCGATCCCTTGGAGTACATGATGTGGCACGAGGTGGGCGAACCGTGACCGGCCCAGTCCACAAAGGCGTAAGTGCCGGAGGACCATACCGAAACCACGTTGCTGTAGTTCAGGTCGTAGTCCGAGGGATACAGGGAATGTCCCTGCTCGTACATGCGGGTCATGGTCCAATCTAACATCCACATCTGGTTGACCTTGGCTTCCATAAGAACTGCATTGTCCGTGTCCGACCAGAAGTAGGCGCCCAAAAGAAGAATGTTTTTCTTGAAGGCCGGGTCATCGTTCTGTTCATAAGCAACGGATTTCTCACAGATATGCAAAACGTCAGCCGGGCTGCTCCAGGGAATTCTTCCGACATTCACCTCAGAGTAGAAATCGATGTTATCAGAGTCCTCACCCCAGCGATGGTTCTGGTCGTCATCCCAGGACTCGGAGTCAGGAAGGGAGAGCTCAGCATAGTATAAGTCAGTCTCTGGGTTTCCATATCCGATATCCTGCCAGCAACGGCGCATGGGCACGTCATTGTAATTCCCAACCAAAAGCACATCTTCTATGCCCCATTCACCGGAGGGGTACTTCTCCCTGAGGAAATTTCTCATCTTCTCTGCCAGATCATAGCCGGTATATTTGGAGTTGATCCAGGAGGTGGTCACCACCTCGACCCTTCTTCCTTTCGAGAGTTCCCAGTCCACCAAGGGCGCTATCGAAGAGGTCAGCTCATCTAAAGTGATGATAACAAAGTCATGAAGGCCTTTGCCCATATCGATATCTCTTGGGTACCAGTTCTGAGCTTGATCATAATTCAGGATCAACTCCCCTGCGACCTGTTCTGTCCGGGGAAGGTTATCGATCATGATATCTTCCGGAGAGAAATCTTTAGGCACGGTATAGCTTACCAGGACAGTGACGTCAGGATGATAGGTGAGCTGACCGGACAGAGGACGATAGCTGAAAGGCATGACTCTCACATCCACCAGGTTGTATTTTCTGTAACTAGCCGTACGGATGAAATCCACAGTATTCTGCGGATAGGCCTCATCGCTTCCATAGACAGAATTGTAGTTTTCCTCATACATCTTTTTGTCTCGTTCATAGATGAGGGGATCTTCCTGACCTATAACTCTGGGCAATCCGACGGGAGTAATCTGGTAGGTTCCGGGAAGCGTTACACGCTCACCGGCAGTGAAGGTAACCCCAAGAACCTCAGCTCCGGGCGGAATGGCTATGGCAAAGATCTTTGAGGGCAGGTTTGGCTTTCCCGGGACCAACAGACGACCGAAGTTCTCAACAAGGATTTCCTGTTCCTGATCGGTGTATTGAATTTCATACGCACCGACAGGTATGGTCACGTTGATTTCACCATCAGCACTCTGGGCAGCGCTGCCTGCCATCAGCATGATCATAGAACAAACCACTGCTATTACATATTTTTTCCCGTTCGCCTTTTGCATTTTTTCCTCCTTTAAGCTTGAGGGGAAGGTCACACTTGGTTTCTCTGAATCCATCACATCAGTATTATAACCTAAAAACGAAATAAGTCAAGGGAAATCCCTATATGGACGCATCAGGTGGACCGGAAGCGCTTCTCAACACAACAATCAAGGTCTAAACAACTTAGCAGTGGCCAAGGGCAAAAAGGTGTTTGTTCGCTTTGGAGAGGGCGTTTATCTTTTACCTGACAACTCCTGAAAGGAGGTAACCGCAAGGCTTGCCGCCGCGCTTTTCTGTTTCTTTCCTCTGCAAATCTCCCCAGATGTGAGAGAGGTCTCTGAAAAACTATTCAGAGAGGGGAATCTGGAGTGTTCACCTTCCTTCGACCCTTCGACAAGCTCAGGGTGCTGAGCGAAGCCGAAGCACAAGCTCCTTTCGGGTCTGAGCCTCAAGGTCGAAGACAGGACGGTGAGCAAAGTCGAACCGTTAGGTGAACCTATAAGAGTTGATTGTTTTTCAAGAGGTTTTAGGTCAAGCTGAAGCTTGACACTCCAGGAAAACCTTTGTTGATTCGACTTTTTCAGAGATCTCTGAGATTCTCCTTGACGCCACCTCCTTCTGACCTTTCTTAGAAGAAAGATTCTTAGAGATGGTACGTTGTGTCGAAGGACAATATTGAGGAGAGGAAGGGACGACCAAAAGCGGGATTGTCTCGATAATCTCGTTTTATCCTCCGGACCTCTAACCCAAATTACCGTTGATAGGAGGTGTGGCATGAAGTACGGAGCCAGAAATCAGTTAGTCGGGAAGGTGAAGGAGATCAAGAGGGGCACGGTGATGAGTCAGATCAGACTAGACATTCCCGCTGATTCATCGGTGAGCTCGGTCATGACAATAGACTCGCTGGACGAGTTGGGCATTAAGGAGGGCGATAAAGTGAGGGTGGTCATAAAGGCAGTGAACGTGTTATTGGTTAAGGAGGAGTAAGGAAGCGGATAATTGCGGAGGTGCATATCTGAGGAAGCGGGGCGGGAGCCCAGATTCGCGCGCAGGTACACTGAGCCAGGGTCCAAGAGACGACCAGCGGTCGCTTTGACAAGATCATGAGGAATTCGGCAGCTATTCCGCTGTGAATCCACCTACCCAATCCGGCTGAGGGGGCCTTTGGCTTTCCTTGCCCATCTTTTGCCATTTCTCGTCTGTCAGGCGATCGTCCAAGGGGTGCTTGAATTCGTAATATGAAAACACGCCTCCGCGACACAGCCTTTTGCCTTTGGCGTCCTCAACTATGACGAAGATATCAAACGGGGAGCCGACACCTTCCTCAAGAACCTGTTTCGTATTGAGATCGGTATGAACGTCAGCTATAAGGTCCATCCGTTCATCGGCGCCGGACGTTATTTTTTGCATGATTTCCGGGGAGAAGCGTTTCAGTGAAGCCAGCTTTTCACCAATATTCCAAATAAGCTCATACTCCTCGTCACTCAGGATTTTGCAGTCAAGCTCCTTTTCGGATATCGCTTTTAGCTTGGCTAAGATATTCTCAAAGGATTTTAGCTTCTCATGTACACCTTCAGGTGCAATGCCCAGCGTGTCGAGATTATCCCTTAAGTCTCTCATCATCTCTTCTAATCGTCCATAGACTTCAGGATAGGGTTCGACATAGCCAAAGGTAAGTTCAGGTCTTGAGGGCATTCCAGTGGCCACCATGGGATAGCTTTGTTTTGCATACAGGATGACGTCGTGCCTTAATTCTGCCCAGGAGCCGAGCGTGGTTTGCAGCTCCTTGTCGGTCCAGGCCGTGCTCTGCATGAACTCAGGTGCGCTATCTTCTTTGTCCTCTTCCAGAAGCGGTAATAAACAATATAACCATCTGAAGTAGAGATTCTGTTTCCAATCCTGGGCAGTCAAAGAGGAAAACTCTTGTTTCAGCTTGTTCAGTTGTTCATAGTAGTATTCATATTCCGTATCCCCATCCTTCTCCAAGATTTCCAACGCTCTCTTTGATCCAAGCACGGCGAGTATATCCAAACCACGCGGGAATGCTCTGCCCGGTCCCCGATTTACGATGATTTCCATGGTAAAGGGCTTTTGATTACCCGTATACCTCAAAATTTCCACCGTGTCCTTCCTTCCGAAAACCAATTCCTGAAACATATATGAATCGGGAATAAACCTTTGGCCCATGAATCTGAAACCTTTTGTCGTGACTGCAAATTCCCCATCCTCAACAAAAGCCGCACCCGAGAGAATTCTTGGAGGTCTCAGTTCTGCCGCCCGATCAATGAATTCCGACAACCTGCTTCTATCACCATATGCATCGACCGCACCGCCGGCGGGGAATATCTCGTTGAGAAGTTCCATGTAATCATCAGCATGCAGATCGTCGGTTTTTCCGACAAAATATAACGTCGGTTCATATATCTCCTTCCAAAGCCGGTAAGCTTCCTGATCTTTTCTAAGAGCATCGGTCATCAGGAGGGCTTGAAGGGTCATCATCCGGCCGTGGGATGCGGCCTCTTCAGTTTTGCCGGGTTTGAGTTTGAAATCGATTCTTCCATACCACATCATGGCCTTGAAATAACTTTTGAACTTCTCGTTTCTGGTGTAATGACCCCTGGGAAGGTACTGGCTGTAATCTTCAAGCGCGTAGATAGCCGGGGTCTTCACGTATGTCAGAAGCTCTCTGGGTCTTAGACCCTCATGCTCCTCAATGTTCCTGATTTCCTTAGCTACAATATCTTCCAACTCATATCCAACATGGTAATCAGGATCAAACGACCTTTTGGCAACGGTAAAAAACCCAATGTTTAGTCTTGCTGCTTCCTTAACGTCCGCATTTGTTGCCTGGTTATACTGCTGGATCGATAGATCGATCATTCTGTCGGTAAGCTCCGAGGCTTTATCATAAAGCTTCTCTATCTCCAGGATTCGCAAAAGGTAATC
>Ga0315539_1003498_pt1 | contig 11037 bp, 13 predicted proteins | sample SalMarSW160150MG_FD_203097 | JGI IMG/M metagenome (GOLD analysis project Ga0315539, IMG submission 203097) | Salt marsh sediment microbial communities from the Plum Island Ecosystem LTER, Massachusetts, United States - Salt Marsh Sediment SW1601-150 ... | reverse complement strand
TAATTTTCAACATCTTCAAATAATTCTCAACATTAATTAAGGATTTCTAAAAAAATTAAATTCCTGTTAATCAGCACATTAATTTTTGAGAATTGAATGATATACATAATTTTTTTGAAAAAATCAACATTATTTTCTAAAAAAATCATCTAAAATCTATCATCTTTTTAACATCCAGATACTTATAAATGTACTAAATGGGAGCAAATGAAATAACAATATATCAAAAAAATTCAAGAACAATATACTGCACAGTAACAGGAAGCGATGACATTTCAGCATATGCTGGATACATGACCGTTAAGAAAAATATTACAGATACAGCATTAGTCATTACCAGTACTGGTAGCGTTGGTGTAACAGCTGCTATTTTCAGTTTAGCACCAACAGATACAGATATTGATTCAGGGGCATATGTTTATGATATTGTGATTGAATCTGGCAGTGAAAAATATACCATTGTAAAGGATGATTTTATTGTTAATGATGCTGTTTTGTATTAATTATGAAAGCACCTATGGTATTTGATAATCAATGTCTTTTATTTTCTTAATTTCAATTTTTTTTATTAATGATACATCATTTGTTTGGTTATATTTATTTATATCGGAGGTTTTAACAAAATGGCAATAATCATTTTCATCTTTAACAATACAACCGAATAAAACAGAATTATCAGCTAATGTAATCTTAACTGCTACATTATGAAAACGTTGCCTTAAAATGAATTTATCAATCATCTTTTAAAGTATTATTTTGTGTCGAATTCAATCTGGTATTAGTTTTATTAATAATTCAATTGCTTTTCCTAAAATATAACCTACAATTGGTAGTATTAGCCACCAAATTTTAAGTGCAGACTTGATAATATTGAGGGTAGTATTGGTTTCAGTAAGATCACGAATTTTTTGTTCTTGATTTCGAATTGTTTGTTGGTATTCAAAATTTTCGTTAGATAATTTAAGATTTTCCATTTGTAATTTCTCTATTTCCTTTACTTCCTTTTGTTCTTGTATCCATTTATCATATATAGTACGAAATCCACCATCTTTCATGAACTTTTCGGTAATAACTGGTATTGCAACTACAGCTGGATTTAATGTCATAAGGACATTAGCAACATTATATAATTTTATTATTTCAAAATATCTTTTATATTCTATCACTATTGTCCGACTAAAATCTATTTTCGATAATTTACGTTCTGTATAGCCCATAAAATGGGCATTGCTTTATTATTTTTCAAAAAGACCTCCCCCGATTTTAGCACCAAACATGCTCAGTTGCAATGAACCATCCGGTGAACCACGGATTATTTGGTAATCACGATTTGTACTTCTAAGCAATTCACTCACATCCAACATGCTGATCAGATGGATTCTTACCAGAGATGCTACCACCGAGAATGCCTTTTTAGTCTGGGCTATTTTCTGGATTACTGTTAATAACAACTGAGCAATCAATGTACACCAGACCTGGGTTCTTATTGCATTTTCGTTTTCACCATAGAAGTAGTGCAACTGGAAGTTTTGCTTCATTTTCTTAAACAACAGCTCAATCCCCCAGCGCTTCTTGTACAAGAAGGCTACCTCCTCAGCGGTAATATCGAAGTTATTGGTTAGAAATTCATAATACCTATTCCGTTCATCCTGGTAACAAACTTTTCTTAAACGAAGTTGCTTTGTGACATTCATTTGTCTTTTACCATTTGAGTCTTCCGGATGATATTCCAATTCGATAATCTCATCTCTCAGTACTTTTGCCTGTCCTTTCTTGCGATAATGCACACGGTTAACTTCTGTTACTGTGTAAACAGCATTGGTTTTCAAACGACTGACAAAATACACCTGTTTTTGAGTCCACAGTGCAAACTGGTGATAATAGTTATATGCCTTGTCGAAAACAACCATGCTATGGGATAGTAATTCCAGGCTTTTCAGAAAGTTCATGTCATGTACTTTCGCCGCTGTGATTTTAATAAACCGTCCAACCGATTGAACTGCATCTATTAACATATGGACCTTCAAACCTCCTTTTTTCTTCCCGTCACCCTTAGGGTTACGCCCAACGCCTTTAAGGATGTCGCTAAACAAACGAATGGTGGTAGAATCAATCAAAAGAACTTCTTTAAAGGTCAATCCAAATGTTCGGCTGTCCGATAAAAACGATTGGTATTTTTTCACCAAACTGAAATATAAATCTTCAAAGAAACTGCTGTCCCGGTTGCGTAAGCCATCACAGGAGGTACTCTTCGCCGGGGCTTTTTTCAACCCCAAGTGATTAAGCTTCCCTCCCAGAGCCCGCATCCCTTCACATATCTCGGTCATCGAATCACATCTACTGAGTATACCGAACAACATTGTAATCAGGTGTGTCCTGGCCTTGAATGCCTTGTAGTAATAATCGCTGTTATGCTTCCTAATTAATCCTTGTATGTTAACTGCATCAACCAAATTCACTATTTGTTTGAAAATCGGCTGTCCGACAAATTTTATTTCCGTATTTTTACTCATGATGTAGGTTGTTTCCTTAAAAACAAATCTACAACATGAAGGGGAAACCTTCGGGGAGTACCCTTCTTTTTATTATTTTAGTCGGACACTACTGATTCTTTATGTCAAAAAACAGTCAAAAATACTTGTTCAGCCATATGGCTTTAACAAAGGGCGGATGTCAGGATGAGTTCAACCAGCGGGATTCACTTCGCCGGTGGCTAGTGAAGCAGAAGTTTCATGAAGATCCTGACGATCCCGACTGAAATGTCGGGATGTCAGGATAAGTTCGACATTCATGATTCACATCGGTGTTACCTTGTGAATCATGTGTCTCACTTACTTTCCGATACAAAACCGGGAGAAGATATTGCCTAAAATTTCATCTGTGGTGATCTCACCGGTGATCTCTCCCAGGTAATGCAGCGCTTCCCGGATATCCTGGGCGAGAAGATCCCCGGAAATCTGCTGCTCCAAACCCTCCATCACCCGGCTGATCGATTCCAGGGAGTTCTGTAATGCCTCGTAATGACGGGCATTGGTTATGATCACATCATGCTCCCCGGGAACACCAAGCTCCAACACCTCCAACAACTTTTCATGCAGCCTGTCCAGGTTCTCCTTGTGCAGGGCTGACAGAACGACAAAGTTTTGATCTGAAGGAAGTTCCGGTAGGTTATCTGAAGTAAATTTTGAATTTCTCTCTTCCGGCTCCAGGGTATCGGCTTTGTTCACCACCAGGATGATGTGCTTGTCAGATTCACCAACCTGGTCCCTCAATTCCCGGATGGCGATGTTGATGCGTTCCAGGTGTTCGCGTGCATCCACCACCAGCAAAATGACCGTTGCCTGTCCGATCTTCCGGATGGTTCGCTCAACGCCCATGGTTTCCACCACATCCGTGGTTTGCCGTAAACCGGCTGTATCGATGAACCGGAAATTGATCCCTTTGATCACAAAAGTATCCTCGATCGCATCCCGGGTAGTTCCCTCGAATTCCGATACTATGGCTCTCTCTTCCTGCAAAAGCGCGTTCAACAGGGTGGATTTCCCGACATTGGGCTGTCCAGCAATGGTTACCGGCACACCCTCTTTGATCACATTCCCCAGGCTGAAGGATTCCACCAATCCCTGAATGATCTCATGGATCGACCGGATCAGTTCGCTCAGCTCCTTCCGGTCGGCAAACTCAACCTCTTCTTCCGAAAAGTCGAGTTCCAGCTCGATCATGGAAATAAAGTGGAGCAGGCGTTCCCTCAACTTCCTGAGCTTGTCGGAAAAACCGCCCCTCATCTGCTGGATAGCCACCCTGTGCGCAGCTTCGGATGAAGTGGCAATCAGGTCGGCAACCGCCTCAGCCTGGGACAGGTCCATTTTACCATTCAGAAAAGCCCGGATCGTAAATTCACCCGGGCCGGCAAGCCTGGCTCCGTGATCGATCAGTAACTGGAGGATCTTCTGCTGGATGTAGGTCGCTCCGTGACAGGAGATCTCAACCACATCCTCGCCGGTGTAGGAGTGGGGCGACTTGAATAACCCGACCACCACCTCATCCACAACCTCACCCTGATCCTTTATCACACCAAAATGAAGGGTGTTCGGCTTCTGGCTGGCCAGCTTTTTCCTTGAGTCTTTGAAAAAAAAGAGCTGATCACAAATGTGAATTGCATCCGGACCGGACAGGCGTACCACAGCTATAGCGCCCTTTCCGGAAGGGGTTGATATTGCACAGATGGTTGAAGTGTCCAGCATAGTGTTTGAGTTTATATCTTATCATCAGTAAATCTAAAGATACTGCAAATATAGAAAGGAAGGAGGGGAATATGGAATTTCGAATGTTGAATATCGAATATCGAATTTCGGACCTGTCCTGACTAACCTAGTACGCCAGGATTTCGAATTTTCAGTATTGTTCTATTTTTCGCCCGGAGCACAACGGTCCAGGAAAGGATTTCCCGCTGATTTACTTTGTAGTTGGACCGGGGTAATTGTTTAGTATCGTTTCTAAAGACATGTCGCTCTCGGCCGGAATGGCCTATCGGGGCTCGGGGGTTTATCTGCAATCAAGGCCATCGGCCTTGGATTATTGTAGAAACAAAAGTCTAAATGGAAAAAACCTTCGCCATAACTGCAATGTTGATTGAAAAACCAAACGTTCCATCTGGAGGGATACAGGGAATTTATTCAGGAGTAAGTACCCTCGATGTTACCCGGTCTGTGGTGTAATTTCCCTGCAGGAAATCGTTAGACGGTATTCGGTAACCATGCCCGGCCTGTGAAATAATGCTTCGCATTAGTGGCCTTGCCACTATTTCACAGGGCCCGTATCGGTATTCGGTAACGAAATTCGGCTTCTTCTATATGGGATTTGGTGATCTCCGGTCCATATAGCATTTTTAGCATGAATAGCATAGTAGTTGGACCGTAGAATCGGGAATTCTACCAACCCCGGGTTGCGCCTGCTTACGCAGTCTTACCCGAGGTTATTAATTATTCAGCTCCTCCGGAGTTATTACTAATCAATTAAAGATATTATACCCAAATCGTCCCCAGGATGAAAGATCGGCCTTTTGCCATAAGCATTTTCACATTGAGATGTTTGGGGCTTATGGCAAAAATAATGACTTACCTAACAATTAAACGAATAACGATTAACAAAGAACCATTTTTTCAGTTCTGCAAAAACGCTTCTTTTGCAGCCATTTCGCGTGCAGGAATCGTCACGGTCAGTGCTTCTGCATACAGTTCGGCAACGTCCCTGACCGGAATGATATTGGGTGTTGCAAAGGTTATTTTGCACAATGGACAGGCAGTGGCAAGCAGCCGGGTATCAGGGTATATGAGTTGCTGTATGGCATCCTCAGCAATGCTCCGCTTCTCTTCAAAATCCATTTCAAGATCGGCAATGCTGCCTCCGCAACAGAGCCCCTGGTTCTGCTTATACGCCTTGTTCTGAAGTTGCACTATGTTGCGCAATACCCGGCGCGGTTCGCTGTAAATGCCAAGGTACCTTCCCAATTCACAGGGATCATGATAAACTGTCTTGATGTCTGACTGTCCCGGGGGCAACAATCCCTGGCTGATCATCGATTCAAGGTACTGGGTATGATGGATTACCGGAACAGGGAAAAAATAGTGATTCCTGAAGGTGGTCAGGCAGATGGGGCAGGAGGTTATGATCAGATCCGGCTTACAGGAGAGTATTCTTTCCCGCGTATATTTCATGATCTCAAAGTATGCCTTTTTCTGTCCCGAAAGGAACAGCGGCCTGCCGCAGCAGATGGACTCGGTTTCATCGATCATCACATGATCCTCCTCGTAAAAATCAAAGATCTTTTTCATTGAAGCCTTAACGCCGGGTACCAGTTGTGTCATACAACCACCAAAGAAGGCTATCCTTGCACGCGGGACCTTTTTCCCGGGTTGATCAAGGTATGAATAATCGAACGCAAGGTCGTCGTTCATCCGGATCCGTTCATTCATACGGATGGAGAGTGTATCAACCTGGACCGGGCAATCATTTGAACAGCGGCCACACATCAAGCAGTTCATCATTCGGTTTTCAGATACCCCGGACAGCTCGCGCAGTTTTCTGATGAAGTAATACGATTGTCCGTTGCATGAATCCAGGTTTGTCATCTGGCAGCTATCCAGGCAGATACCACAGGAAGAGCAGGCATGGATGCTGAACTCGGTGCATCCTTTGTCCTGATAAGCTTGTACATGAGCATTTTTCAGCAGGATATGAGGAACCTCGGTTAATATGTGCATATACCTTGACCAGGGCAGGACAACAAAGAATCCACCCAGTGAAATGGAATAGCCAATCCAGGCTATATCAGAAAGATAATTCAGGTTGTCCGGCAGGGTAAGCAGATTCCCGAAAAATCCGGTCATAAAACCGCCACCTCCATAAAATGCATGGTTCAACGTTTCAGCAATAAACCTCATCGGAAAAATAAACCAGAGAAACAACATTGCAATGCGGTCGTGTGGGTTATGAAGGGGCCTTCGTTTCAAACCGAATGATCGCGAATTTATTCTTTTATAGAATGCCAGGAACAATCCGGACAGGATAAACAGAAGGATCAAGTCCATCAGGTGGTTAAACCCCTGCAGATGCCATCCCGTGACTTCCTGACTCCTGGAAAAATAATCAAAAAACACCGATTTCCAGGGTGAACTGAGGATGTGTCCCGTGTTGAAGACTGATTCGACGTGTCCAACCACGATGAGCAGGAACCAACCGAAGGCAAGGCTCATGTGCATGTACCATAAACGTCGTTTCTGATGATATATCCTCAGGTGCAACAAACACTCCCTGAAAATTTCCGTGATGGATGACAGGATCTCCTTCCGGGATAAGGATTTCCAGAGCCTTAACTTGTTTCGTGGGTTGAGTGCCCTGAACCATTGATAATAGTTAACTGAAAGGACGGCCAAAAGAATGAAAAGTCCAAGTGTGAACGGAAGAATAAGGATTACATTAAACCATGTCATCGCCCTGTTTTTTAAACTGTTTTCTCATTTCCAGGATGGCTCTCCGGGTATTGATACCGCGGGGACATACCAGTGAACATTTCCCGCAGAACTGGCAATAGTCCAGTGCTTGTTGCAGCTGCTCATACGAACCATTCTTTAGAAGCATGACCAGTTTTCTGAAGCCGGCACCGGATTGAAAAGAAGAGACACAGGTACCTGAACAGCTTCCGCATGATATGCATCCGGAAATTGAAGGCACCTCTTCCAGCACTGCCTCGTATGCCAGAGACAGTTTGTCGTGGTCTATCATCAGGTCATCATGAATGCCGAATCCAAAGTCTGGCATGCTGATCCTCCATTTCGGTATGCACTCTGTTTTTCAGGTAATGGCTTATTTTGAAAGCGACCTCTGATGCTTCATCGGTCGATTGTGTGATGCTTTTGGGGCCGGTACAGGCACCTGCGAAAAACAAACCGTCATCCATGGTTTGAACTGTCTGATCAATTCTCCCTGTACCAAAAAATCCATCGGATCCAACCCGTTCATCAATTTCGGGTAATAGATTCAGAATAGAAGGATCGGGGTGCATCCCAACCAGCAGAACAACCATATCGACGGTTATTTTAGCAGGTCTTCCTGCCAGGGTATCCTCATACCGCAGAATGATCGTTTGATCGGGATTTTCGTTGGTCTCCGATAGCCTCCCGCGGATATACTGTACTTTGTATTTTACCTGGGAGGTTTTGTAACAGTCTTCAAAAAACCGTCCACCCAGCCGAAGGTCCATGTAGAGGCAATAGATATTCAGGTGGGGGATCATTTTTTTCAATTCAATGGCCTGCTTTATTCCTGTTATGCAGCAGTTAGCCGAACAAAATTCACTGTCAACTTTAATATCCCTGGATCCCACACAGTGTATGAAAGCAATTTTCCCAGGAACCTCACCTGACGCATTAACGACACGATGTTGCCTGAACATCTGTTCGAGGTCGACAGAGGTGATCACATTTTCATATATTCCATATCCATACTCTTCCTTCTGGCATGCATCAAACGGTTTGAATCCGGTAGCAATCAGCAATGCAGGAGCACAATATTCATCTTCATTCCGGTCTTTCACGCAATATCCATCGGCTGTTCTGGAGATGCTTTTGATGGTTACCGAGGTGCGGATCGGTGATGCTGTGCCTGCAAGCATTTGTTCACGGATAGCCTGTGCCGACTCATGATGGGGAAACAGTTCATGCCAGATGTTCAGCTTCCCTCCGGGAATTTTCTCCTTCTCCAGTATGCAGACGGCATAGCCCAGGTTATCCAGTATGCTGGCGGCTTTTAAACCGGCAGGGCCGGCTCCCACAATGATGCAGTCAAAACAGATTTTTTTCATCACTCAATAAGCCTTTAAAAGTTCGGGGATTTTGGGTTTTTTAAGTTGTTCACCGGAAAATCCTTTGTATTTCGCGTTCGGATCATATTGAACACCCATTTTTATCAGCAATGGTTCAATCGCCGTCTGGTGCATCTGCAGTCCGATCTCCCACGGATCATATCCCAGGCAGAGTGCAGTCAGCTCTTCAGAGGAGAGCACCGGAATTCCATTCCCCTCCTCGCCAAAAGTTTCGCCTTTCAATTCACTGATTACATACTGCCAGCGATCGAAGAAATAATTACAGCCCGGGCAATTGGCTACAATCAGGTCCGGTTTGTAGGGTTCCATCGCCTTGAATTTTTTATAGCCAGTTGAAAGGGAGTACCCCCTGCTGGACTTTAAGAAGTATTGCCTGAAGCCAAATCCGCAACACATCCTCCGCTCAGGATAATCAATTGATTCGCCACCGAAGGCTTTAACCGTACCGGAAAGGACACTTGGGTATTCAGCCCCGCCAACTCCCTTTTCAGGGAAGATCTTGGCATAGTGACAACCGATGTGATCAATTACCCTTAATGGCTCACCGGTCTCCCTGTTGACCAGCTTGTAACGAATTTTATCGGCAAGCAGATCCTTGTATTTGTAAATGATGTCACTGGCATGAACAAGGTTTTTGGGTTTGTTAAATGTTCTTCCGGTGGCTTTGAAGAGGTATTCCCGCACCTGCTCTTCAATTTCCGGATGTTTATCCCATATTTCAAGCACTTCATTGTAGAGTCCGAATGATGTGACACATGAAACAAGAAAATTGCTATACCCTGCCTCTGTCATGAGAGCAAACTGCCTGGCATTAACCGTCATTGTTGTTTCCAGTTTTACCAGATCGACATGATAAGCAATGCCCGTGCAGGTAGTGTGTTCGGAATCCACGCATAGGTCAATACCAAGATCCTTTGTCAGCAGGGTGATGAGAATTTGTTCGGCACCCGGAAAAAAATTCTGACGGATGCAGCTTCTCACATAAAAGTAGTGATCATCGGCTATCTCCTTCTGGTATTCTCTCCAGAGAAATGATGTGTTATCTGTTTTCATCGTCATAATCGGGATTCTCGTAGATATTCTGGAAATATTCATTCCAGATGGATTCATCAATATCGATACCGGTTTTTTCCGCATGCTCCTTTGCATCCTCTTCAAACTGATTGAACCGCTGTGTAGTCCCTGTAACAGCGAATATTTCATTCAACTCATGCATGGTTTCGTCGGAGAGTTTACGCAATACTCCCGATCCCCGGCGGTTGTATGAATTACCAAAGCGGTTGTACACCTCTTCGCTGTTTTTTTTAACCCAGTCCCATATGGGCCCCAGTTCCGGGAAGAGATTGGTATCCACTCCATCGGCGTGAACACAATAGCCTTTCGCCAAAATTGTCTCTCCGATCAGTTTTTTCAAAGCATACATCTGTCGTCCTCTCGGGGAATGCATGTAGTACCCCGTTTCAATGGATAAATTCCGGAGAGCCAGTATCAGAAGGCCGGGGGCATTGTCACGGGGGCACCTGGTTTTGCAGGACATACACTGACCACAATACCATATTGTATCTCCTTTCAGGAGTTTTTCAAGGATTTTTTCATCATCTACCTGAAGCTGATCGGCTATTTCGCGGGGATCGTAATCATAAATGGAAGCGGCAGGACAGATAGCCGTACAGGTTCCGCAATTGATACAGGAAGTCAACCCATGCTGAAACCTGACATCTTTTTTCAGGCGGTCAAAAAGTTTATCCACAAAAGAAAATTTTCAGCTAATATAAGCAGGGAATTGAACCTGCAAAAGCCGTCAAATACCCTAAATGAGGGTGCCAATTACCATCGGTATTGGAAGGTAGTGAATGTGGGTATTATTACGTAGTTTTCCCGGTGTCTTATAATGCAATTAATTTATTTTCAACCGCATACATTACAAGACTGGCTGTATTGTGGGTGGCTGTTTTATCCAGAATATTTGACCGGTGTTTTTCAACCGTTCGTTTACTGATGTTCAGTTCTGAAGCGATCTCCGTATTGGAAAACCCTTTGCAGATCAATTCGAGGATCTCCCTTTCTCTCGAAGATAATTGAATGGGCGGACCCGCTTCTTTCCGTTCCTCCTGGATGTTTTTTACCACATTATAGAGAATCTCCTGGCTGAAATAGGTACCGCCATTATAGACTGTTTTAATCGCCTTGATTACTTCATCGATGCCGGAGTTCTTCAGTAAAAATCCTTTAGCTCCGGCTTCGATCATTTTCAGGTAATAACTTTCCTCCCCGAACATGGTCAGTGTGATGACTTTCAGGTTCGGGTATCTGGTACAGGCTGCCTCTGTTGCCTGAAAACCATCCATCACAGGCATCTCAATATCCATCAACACAACGTCGGGTTGTTCCTCTGTTATGGATTCAAGGAATTGCTGCCCATTCTCTGCTTCCCCCGTGATGATAATATTTTTTTCATTCTCCATCAACAGGGAGAGTCCATTCCTGAAGAGCTGGTGGTCATCCACCAGAAAAACATTTATCTTTTTCATTTTTTAATTTCTTTTGATTTTACGACAATAGAAGCCTCCATACCTTTGCCCGGTTCGCTCTGCAGGGTAAAATCTCCACGGATTGAATTGATCCTGGATTGAATATTGTAAAAGCCGGTACCT
>Ga0315539_1003494_pt1 | contig 11052 bp, 11 predicted proteins | sample SalMarSW160150MG_FD_203097 | JGI IMG/M metagenome (GOLD analysis project Ga0315539, IMG submission 203097) | Salt marsh sediment microbial communities from the Plum Island Ecosystem LTER, Massachusetts, United States - Salt Marsh Sediment SW1601-150 ... | reverse complement strand
TGAAGAAGCAGCGGAATTCGTTCACCTTGCCGAGGCCGAGGGCGTAAAATTTGCTATCGCCAATCCCAGTCGATTTGCCCGGAGCTTTCTTGCCTTTCGCGAGTTTCTGCAGCAGAATGAAATTGAACAGATTTTTTTGATAGAAGCTTTTTACAACACAGGTGACCTGATTGACCCCACGTGGTATACAGATCCGAAGCTGGCCGGCGGTGGAGTATTGCTTCGCGACTGTTATGAGATGATTGACCAGATAATGTGGAATTTCCCGGTGCCACAGCAGGTGTATTCGTTGAATACTAATCAAGCAGGCGATAAGCAACAGCGGCTTTATCTGACGGAAGATACGGCGGTTGTAACAATGAAGTTTAATGATACGCTTATCGGCAGTTTGACAGCGCTGCGACGTGCAGGACTTGGGCCGAGGCGGGAGTTCCTGAGGATTTATGGCAAGAATAAGATTGTAACCGTCACCAGAGACCAGCTCACCGTCAGCGACGGTTCGGGACAAAGCCATAAACAATTGAAGTATAACGAAGATGCTCTCGGTTGTATGGCGAAGGTGCTGAATAATTTCGCGCTTAATATATTATCGCCCGATGAGAACAAACTTTGCAGCAGCGGTGGAGAAAATCTAACAAATATGGCTGTCATTGAATCCGCTTATCTTTCAGCCCGCACGGGCATCCCGGAAGAGCCGGGCAGGATTCTGGGCTTGCGCTCCAGCCAAGTCACGAAGCCGACAGGTATTTAGTCAATCCCGAAATAATAAAAAGATAAACACATCCTTTAGCTGCATTCTGTTTTGCTTAGTTACCTCCTGATTGTTCCTTTCATAAGGGTGAATGAATGGGGCGGAAACGAATAATTAAAGCTTTCTCCTGAAGCATTGATATCGGGTTTTTGTACGGTTTTTACCGTTTCTTTGCCGAAGTCATTCACGGCATAAATATCCGGCCCATTAACCTCGAAGACCTTAAAAGCGCCTGCAAACTGGCCTTGCTGAGAGATTATTTCCGTCGTAATGGCTTTATCCTTATGCCGATTAACGACGCAAACCACCAGTTCCCCATTATTATTAGCAGCCGATACATCAAGATAGGGAACGTTCTTCTGAATGGTTGTCGTTTCCCCTAATCCAAGAAAGAATCTATCAGTGTCATAGGTGTCGCAATCTACGAAAACATCCAATGATGTACCATAAACATTATGGGAGAATAGTTGCAGAGGATAATATATAGTCTGTATGAAGAGCGTTTTTTCATTTGTGAAAATGGGAGCTATTACATTTACCAATTGAGCCATGTTTGCCATTTTCACAATGTCTGCATTCCGAACAAATACATTTAAAAATCCTGCGATTACCAAAGCATCTTCCAGATCATAATGCTCCTCCAAGGCGCGCGTTCCTCGCATAGTATCTGTAGTTCTGGCACGATACCATACGTTGTACTCGTCCCAGGCGATGTATATAGGGTCACGGTCGCCACGATTGGCTTTAAGCATTTCTTCCAGGATCATGCCTTTGGCTACCTTGGTGCGTTCTTCACAGACAAGAGGAGTCGAAAGAAAGTTGTAGTAGTTATTCTCAGGATTACCCACGTAGATATGAAGAGCTATGTAATCCACTACATCCCTTAATTCATGTAGTATAGCGCTGTTCCAGGCATCAGGATCGGCGTTGGGCCGATAGTTTGACGAACCCGCGGCGACCAATTTGATGCCGGGTGAGGTAAGCCGCATTAGCTTTGCCGCTTCACGTGCTTTCTTGCTGTAGTCCTCGGCATTGAGGTGGCCCATCTGCCAAAATCCGTCCATTTCATTTCCGAGGCTCCAGTACTTAATATTATGTGGTTCAGGATACCCGTGCTGGCGCCTGAGTTCTGCAAAATATGGGCCTTCCTTGACGTTGCAGTATTCCACCCAGCGTTGTGCTTCTTCAATAGTGCCGGTACCCATATTCACCGTAAAATAGGGCTCAGTACCTATCTTTTTGGCAAATTCCATGAATTCATTAGTTCCGAACTCGTTCGTTTCCAACCTGGCCCAGGCAAGCTCCAATCTTGGTGTCCTTTGAGGACCTACTCCATCAAGCCAGTGGTAGTTGGAAACAAAATTACCTCCCGGATAACGGGCAATAGTGACATTTAGGTCTTTTACCGTTTCCAATACGTCCTTGCGAAAACCTTTTTCATCCGCTTGATTTGAATCAGGGTCATAAATTCCGCCGTAAACGCATCGTCCCAGGTGCTCGACGAAATTCCCGTATATATTTTTGTTGATTTGGCCGATTGTCCGATCGATATCGATTTTTATCCGAGCCTCTGGACTGGCGGCGTGCGAGATCGATTGCACGAAGAAACTGCCCCCAAATACACAGAGCATTGTGAGTACCAAACCGGCATAATTTTTTGTTTTCATAGTCAATTCTCCTTTACTTTCTGATATGTTGTTGTAAACAGATATCCGATTTTATTATGACACCAAAGACCTGGAAAGAGCCATCACCAATCCGTCCAAAGTCCTTCAATGCTTCCCTTGGCCGCACTCAGGACGGGCCGGATTGACGCTGCCACCCAATGACGAATCACGTGTGGCAGCCTCAAGCGCAGCTTGGGGATGGGTGTGTGCTCTTGGCAATTTCTAATTATATTTTGTATAACAATCGGAATTCTACCAACAACTATGGCACTGTACAACCTAATAATGAACTACGGCAGTTCTCCGACTCGCGGCCAGCCTTTTTCCCACACTATCGTGGAAATCTTTAGTTCAGACCTGCCGGTTTGACCGTGGTAGGCGTGGAAAACTAAGTAGTCTCCACCTGATTCCTGAAGCACAGCCTGGTGTCCAGGACCTCGCCAGTTTGGAGTCGTTGCTTTAATCACCAGAGTACCGCCGCCTTTCATCATGGGTTTTCCTTTTTTATCCACATAAGGTCCTGTGATACGGCGAGAGCGACCGACCACGACATTGTACGTGCTTTTCGTCCCGCGACAGCAGAAATCGAAGGATACGAACAAGTACCAATAGCCATCGTGCCGGATGATGAACGGCGCCTCAATGGCACCCTCGACCGGCGGAGTTTGATGTTGTTCTGTTCGAGGACGCCTTGCCAGGGAGTACAGCGTAGTATCTTCAGTGGAAAGCTTTCCGGTCTCGGGGTCGATACGCCTCATCATGATTCCACCCCAGAAGCTTCCCCAGCAGAGCCACACATTGCGCTCATCCTGAATAACAAGATTGCCGTCGATGGCGTTCCAATCATCTTTTCCCTCATACGAGCGAACGACGAGGCCTTGATCGACCCACTCGTAATCGGGGCTATTCGGATCGAGTGTTTTATTGGTAGCCAGCCCGATGGCAGAGTTGTTTTTGCCAAAGGTAGATACCGAGTAGTAGAGATGGTACTTGCCGTTGTAATAAGAGATGTCCGGTGCCCAAGCTCCTCTTGCTCCCGGAATCTCTTTCGTGACCCACTCAGGAAGTTTGTCGAATACATGCCCACAGAGAGTCCAGTTGTATAAATCATTCGAACGACGAATTGGTATAATGCCCGAACGCCGCCCACCTCCGGTCGAGAATATGTAGTACGTGTCCGCCTCTCTTATGATGACCGGGTCGTGTACTCTTAAATCTCCTTCAAGCTCAAGGACTAACGGTTCTTGCGGGACTGTTGTACTGCGGCAGGATACTCCAGCAGAAAGAGCTACAAATAGTACGGCGTAATAGATTACGATAGATATTCTTGTTTTGTATTTCATTTCCTTTACCTTTATACTTGTCTGACAACAGTCAAGATTGGAATAAATTTTTTATTCTGACATTAACTTTTTCAGAAATCTTCAAATGTTCTCATCCATTCATGCCGCATGTCCGGGGTGCATCAATCTGCTTTGGTCCAGGTGCCATGAACATTATATTCTCGGTGCCACCTCGACGTCCAGGATTGCTTAGGCTTTATCATTCTGGCGGAGAAATCCTAAAATGTTCTGTTTACTGTCTCACTATGTCGAGCAAACGTAAATTTTACCAAACTGATTTAAAAACACAAAACTTTTACGGCGGCGGCCTGCATGTTGCTGATACACTTATTCTGGCCTGATTCTCACCTGTCAAGGGCCTGCAGGTCGAGCGGGAAGTAACAAAAGGGGCATCACGAAAAAATAAGCGGTTGACAAGGAATTTAGGGGACTATAACCTATAATGAAATGACCGACTGAAATGTTGTTTATGTGTTGGAGAATTTACTATGAAAAACACGATCTATGTTGTTGTCATTGTCCTGTGTTTAGTCCTGGCCGTTGTCATATTTCTGATGACCCGCTCGGGAGGCTCAAGTGGTATTGAGGACATTCCGCGCGGCGAGAAGATGCTTTGGGTCAAGTGCAACAATCCAAAGTGTGGCGAAGCATATCAAATAGATCAGAGAGATTACTTCGAGCAGATAAAAGAAAAGATGTTAGTCAATCCTTTGTCAAATCAGACACCTGCTCTGACTTGTAAAAAATGTGGAGAGCCAAGTGTTTACAAAGCTGAGAAGTGTGAGAAATGTGGGAAAATTTTCTTTTATGGAATTTCCAAGGGTATGCCGGACCGATGTCCTGACTGCGGATATAGTGCAACGGAGACTTCACGAAAGGAACGACTCGCTAAGCGGCGTCAATAGCTGAAATGTAAGGTTATAGTTTAAGGATTTTCAAATTCCAATTTACGATTTTCGATTTTCAATCGTCATTCGGCAATCGCAAATCGAAAATTCAACCCTGATTTCCACCGTCAGGTGTCGGTGGACTGTACCCGATTTTTTCTTGCACATTTTCTATTTTTTTAAGTGTTCCAGGATGTGTTGTTGATAATCCTCTTTTCCGATTTTTAATTCCCCAAGGTCAGGATACTTTTTTTGAATCTTCCGCGTTAGATATATTATACGGTTTCGGGGATTGGGATGAGTTGAGAAAAACTCGATAGGCTTAACTTTCTGCTCATCTTGAAGCATCTGTATAGTTTCTATCATGCCGGCAGGGTCGTAGCCGGCCCGAACCATATAATCCAGCCCTGCCAGGTCGGCTTCCTGTTCATCCTCTCTGCTATATTGCAGACCGAGAATTTGCCTTGTTATATTCGCTGCTGTCATTGCACCGCGGGGCGTATCCTGAGTTGCTGCCGTAGCAAACAAGATACCTATTCCGATTTCCCGGCTTATTGCTGCTGCGCTGTCTCGCGCAACAGCATGCGCCACTTCATGCCCAAGGATTGATGCCAATTGTGCTTCTGTTGTTAATTTCTGAAGCATTCCTTTCGTAATGAAAACATATCCGCCGGGCAGAGCAAGTGCATTAATCGATTTATCCTCTACAGCAGTGAAGTGATATTCCCAATCGGGTCTGTGACTGATACGAGCGATTCTTTGGCCGACGCTGTCAATGTAATTTTGCACACTCTCATCGGAAATTTTACCTTCTAATTGTTTTTCAACCTCAGGAGCATATTTGCTGCCTATTACGATATCATGCTCTTCCGGATAAAGCATGAAATCTTCGTCACCGCTTATAGGATTGATTGCGCAACCTCCGTAAAGACAAAGACTAAAGATGAAGCTCAATAACGGCAGCTTCCCATGCATATTCATCCCCACAATTATGAAAAAGTTATATTTGAAAATTTAATTAGCATCTATTATAAATTATGGTTTACTTTGAATGGTAGTGAAAAACTATGGTTGATCAAAAAACCTGTACCTGTGGCAGTCCTAGGGACTCCTTACGGAGAGCTAAAGGCTGTGGCCACGAGCATAACTGCCAGTCTATTTACCGAAAGCTGGCAGGTTTACGGGGCACTTCGGTTGTATTAAAAGTCAGTCTCGCGTTCCTGTTGCCCATACTGGTTTTTATTATATCATTGGCAGCTTTCGAGCGAACTTTAGGAAAGATGATAATCGTCAAGATGCCTTACGGCAGTGCAATATGGTTGCAGACAATCCTTGGCTTTGTGTTTGCCCTGTCAGTGACATTTGTGGTTATGTTAGTTATAATAGTTATAAATATTTGTGGTGAGCCTGTCGAATCCAAAGAATTTTGTGAAAACAGGTAGTCCTGAGAGTTTTCAAAGCATGAAAGTAAATACCAGAGGAAGATTTTCTTTTCCCGGCGGTGTACATCCACCCGAGGAAAAGGACCTTACAAGCGATAGTGAAATACAACCTGGTCCCGATGTTAAAGCCGTTGCTGTAATGCTCAGCCAGCATATCGGTGCTTTTTGCCGGCCGCTGGTCAGGAAAGGCTATATGGTCCTGGCGGGGCAAAAAATCGGCGACTCGGATGCCTATGTCTCTGCACCTGTACATTCGCCTATCCACGGTAAAGTCACAGAAATAGCGCTGCGGTCACATCCGGTCTTAGGCCGAAGCCCAGCAGTAATTATAGAAGCATACCGCTACCATCCTACAAAGTACTCTCCCTTTGAGCTGAAGGAAGATTTTGACGAAGGCAGGTACTCGCCGGAGCAAATATGTGAGGCGGTCCGTAAGGCGGGAATTGTCGGTATGGGTGGTGCAGGATTTCCGACAAGGGTGAAGATAGAACCTGATCCGAGGATGCCCAAGGAGATAATGATCATCAATGGCTGCGAATGCGAGCCGTATATTACCTGTGACTATCGAATTATGCTTGAAAGAACAAAGCAGATTATCACTGGGTTGAAGCTTGCACAAAGAGCCGCCGGTTGTTCGCAGGTTTTTATCGGCATCGAGGATAATAAGCCCAGGGCGATAGAAGTTATGAAAGCAGCGCTTGGGAATTTCACAAATAACGATAATATTAAAGTTGTTCCCGTTAAAACTAAGTATCCACAGGGCGGCGAAAGACAGCTTATAAAGGCAATCCTGAAAAAAAATGTCCCCACAGGCGGGATTCCCCCCGCGATTGGAGTGGTGGTGCTTAATGTTGCTACGGTAGCAGCAATTGCCGAAGCGGTAATCGGCGGTGCACCGCTGACTTACAGGGTGGTGACTGTCACCGGCGAGGCAATCGCAAATCCGGGTAATTTCAATGTTGCCATAGGAACATCGGTCCGTGAGCTTATCGATTTTTGCGGAGGTGTGACCAAAAAGTCTGCCAAGGTTGTTGTCGGCGGGCCAATGATGGGAATTGCAATCGCGGACCTGGATACACCTATTACAAAGACAACTAATGCTGTAACTGTGCTGACAGGGGAAGAAATCGGTAAAGCTAAATTTGCGCGGCGTCAGACGCCCTGCATTCACTGCGGCAGATGTCTGCGGGTCTGCCCGGAGAATTTAAACCCTACTAAGATTGCCCACGCGGTTAAGAATAATCTCTTGGATGTAGCAGAGAGTTACTATATCAATGCCTGTATAGAGTGCGGCTGCTGCAGTTTCGTCTGCCCAGCCAATATAGAGGTGACAGGATATATTAAAACTGGAAAGAACCTTTTAGCCAGACAAAAGAAGAAGATGCCAGCTTAGATACTCGACAAACATGGTAGTTTATAAGTGAGCTAAAGTGAGCTAAAGTGACTAAAGTGAGCTAAAAAGTTTAAATGACAACTTTAGGCACTTTAGTCACTACAAATTTTAGGCACTTAATTATTGAGAATCAAACAACTATATCGGTAAGGTTTAAATGTTAAGTGATATAAGAGTTTCGTGCGCACCGCATATTAGTCAACGCTTATCAACGCGCGTTGTAATGATAGATGTCATAATCGGCCTGGCGCCTGCGATGGCGGCAGCCGGCTATTATTTTCGCTTCTATGCTCTTATTCTTATTTCAGCTTGTGTTATTTCCGCGGTCGCAACCGAGTGGCTTTGCAATCTAATTCGCAAACAGCCAAATTCCCTTGGTGACTTCAGTGCGGTTGTTACCGGCATTATTCTGGCTTTATCACTTCCACCTGCTTTGCCTTTTTGGGCTGCTGCAATCGGTAGCTGTTTCGCCGTTGCAATCGGAAAGATGGTCTTCGGCGGACTCGGTTCCAACATCTTCAATCCTGCGATGGTTGGCAGGGCGTTCCTGACCGCCTCTTTCGGCATGTTAATGACAACCTGGATGGTGCCGGCTACGATAGATGTCACTATGCCCAGGATTTCTCCGGATAATAAGATTGATGCAAGGACGCAGGCAACACCATTGGCCTGGAGTAAAATGGCTTTAAAGGACAAAAATGGAGCCAAACTTTACAACGAACAACAATTTAGGGCTACGTTCACGGGAGCGGTTGGCGGCTGTCTCGGCGAAACCAGCGTAATTGCCCTTTTGATTGGAGCTCTTTATTTATTCATAAGACGAACGATAACTTTGCACATACCCTTAGCTGTAATATTATCTGCTTTTATCTTTGCGGCGATTGCGTACCTGATAAATTCCGATGCCTATGTTCAGCCGATTTTTCATTTGACCAGCGGGGGGATGTTGTTAGGCGCCTTTTTTATCGCAACCGACCCTGTCACTGCGCCTTTGACACGCAGGGGAATGTGGCTTTTCGGTATAGGAGTCGGAACGATAACAATGCTCATAAGAATTGTCGGAGAGTATCCGGAAGGAATGATGTTTTCCGTTCTCTTGATGAATGGTGTAACACCGTTGGTCGACAGGCTTTGTAAGCGCATTCCTGCAGGAGGTAAACCGGGTGCTTAAAATAAAATATTTTATCCAACAAAGCTGGTTGTTGATTGTATCATCGTTCTTTTTTGGACTGCTGATAGCGGCGACTAATTACGCTCTGTCGGAGAGAATAGAATGGAACAAAACCGAGAAGTCCAACAACCTGACTGGTGCTCTGCTGCCCAAAACCAAGCCTGAGTTAGCCATAGAGCTCGAAATTGATTCGCTCGACGGCAAAAAAGAAAAAGTAAAGATTTACAAAGCCGTGACAGAAGCGGGGGAATGTTTAGGCTGGAGTTTTAACGCCACCGGCCCAGGTTTTCAGGATAAAATCGAGCTGGTTGTTGCTGTTGATAAAAATTTTGAAAAAATTGCCGGCTTTGATGTTCTGGCCAGCAATGAAACGCCGGGTTTCGGAGACCATATAAAAGATGATTACTACCGTGACCAGTTCAAGTCGGCGCCGGTTGATGTCCTGAAGCTTGTCAAGACTGGTAAGCCCGAAAAAATCGATTCTGAAATCGTGGCAATAACCGGTGCTACCGTTAGCAGCGAGGCTGTTGTTAAGATTATAAATAATTCCCTGCTACAGATCAAAAAACAAATGCTCGAAAAGGGACTAATCAGTGATGGCAAATAAAAATGATGCTAAAGCCGGACTTTACAAGGAAACGCTCATAGCCGGTTTGTGGCGGGAAAATCCGGTCTTTCGATTAGTTCTTGGAATGTGTCCCACGCTGGCGGTTACCGCTGCGGTCAAACCGGCTTTGACTATGGGACTTAGTGTCATTTTTGTGCTTGTATGCAGCAATATCGTGGTCAGCCTAATGCGGAATCTTCTAAAACCACACCTTCGGATTTTAATGTTCACTTTGACAATAGCTACTTTTGTTACTATCGCAGATTTATTTTTAAAGGCGTTTCTGCCGAGGATGAGCGAAACTCTCGGGCCTTATGTTCCGCTGATAATTGTTAATTGCATCATTATTTGCCGAGCGGAGGCTTGCGCCAGTAAAAACACTCTGGGCATAAGCATTATCGATGCGATAGGGATGGGTGCCGGTTTTACGCTTGTCTTATGTGCTTTGGCCAGCGTCAGGGAGCTGCTCTCCACTGGTAAGATATTCGAGGTGCAATTAATGCCTGATGCATTTGTACCTTGGGCTGCGATGAGTATGCCGGTAGGTGCGTTTTTAACCTTGGGTCTTATGTTGGGTTTGGTCAATCTGATAACCAAAAGAGCGAGGTAAAGCCATATTCGAGTTTTAAGAGAGAAGAACAATGGATACTCTTAGCATTTTAATTATGGGTTTTATATCTATCGTCATAGTCAACAATCTTGTCTTTACGAAGTTTCTCGGTATATGTCCCTATCTTGGCGTTTCCGGCAGAATCGACATGGCTTTCGGCATGGGGCTGGCGGTGACATTTGTTGTGACTCTGAGCGGCACATTGACCTGGTTAATTGACCATTTAATTTTGATAGGTACGCCGCTGGAAGTCACGCGATATGTCTGTTTCATATTGGTTATAGCCGGTGCCGTCCAGCTTGTTGAAATGTATGTGCGAAAGTTTTTTCCCAGCTTGTACGATAGCTTTGGAATTTTTTTGCCTTTGATTACCACAAACTGTGCAATTTTAGGTTTGTGTCTGTTTATCAATCTATGGGGTATTGACAATCTGCTCAAAGCGGTGGTTCTTAGCTTTGGTGCCGGTATCGGCTTTACGATGGCCATCTGCATTATGGCTGGTATTCGCGAAAGCCTGAATTTGGCTGATGTGCCGGCATGTCTAAAGGGTGCACCGATTACGCTGATTACCGCGGGGCTGCTTGCTATGGCCTTTATGGGTTTTGCAGGAATGATACGATAAATTAAAGTGACTAAAGTGAGCTAAAGTGTCTAAAGTGAGCTAAAGTTGTGGACAATAAAGAATTTGCCAGGAAACTTGAAAAACGAACACGAGAATTTGCCGTGCATATAATCCGTCTATCGAGAATTCTGCCCAACACGCCCGAGGCGAAAGTTATCAGGACACAAATCACAAAATCTGGAACGTCCATCGGAGCAAATTATCGAGAGGCAAATCGAGCAAGAAGCAAGGCAGATTTCAAGAACAAGATAAAAATATGTGAGAGTGAAGCCAGTGAAACACAGCACTGGCTGGAAGTAATTGTAAAGGTAAAATGGCTTTCCTGGGCAGAAGTAAAATGGGAATACGAAGAATGCGGTGAGTTGCTTGGTATATTTACGTCTGCCGCTAATAAATAAACTCTAAGAAGGAATTTGTATATTGATTTTTGTAACTTTAGTTGTACTGTCTAATTTCATTTTCGTTCTTTAACCCTTAGCGGAGCCAATAAGTTATGTCGCTTGTAATGATGAAAACGAGCCAACTCTCTCCGCCTGCTTTTGCGCTTTACATAGCGTTC
>Ga0315539_1003492_pt1 | contig 11057 bp, 5 predicted proteins | sample SalMarSW160150MG_FD_203097 | JGI IMG/M metagenome (GOLD analysis project Ga0315539, IMG submission 203097) | Salt marsh sediment microbial communities from the Plum Island Ecosystem LTER, Massachusetts, United States - Salt Marsh Sediment SW1601-150 ... | reverse complement strand
GTTTAACATCCGTTTCCGACTCGATTACCCGTCTGCAAAACTTGACTGAGCTTGATTTACCTGTGAATCAACTCACTTGGCTCCCTGACTCGATTACCCGTCTCCAAAACTTGAGTACGCTTCATTTACGTGGGAATCAACTCACTGCTCTCCCTGAGTCGATTACCCGTCTGCAAAACTTGACTGAGCTTGATTTACGTGGGAATCAACTCACTACTCTCCCTGACTCGATTACCCGTCTGCAAAACTTGACTGTGCTTGATTTAAGTCACAATCAACTGACTTCTCTCCCTGACTCGATTACCCGTCTCCAAAACTTGACTGGGCTTGATTTAGATGGGAATCAACTCAGTGCTCTCCCTGACTCGATTACTCGTCTCGAAAACTTGAGTAGGCTTGATTTACGTGGGAATCAACTCAGTGCTCTCCTTGACTCGATTACCCGTCTGCAAAACTTGACTGAGCTTGATTTAGGTTACAATCAACTGACTACTCTGCCTGACTCGATTACCCGTCTGCAAAACTTGACTGTGCTTTATTTAAGTTCCAATCAACTGACTGCTCTTCCTGACTCGATTGCCCGACTGCAAAACATGACTGAGCTTTATTTAGGTTACAATCAACTCACTTCTCTCCCTGACTCGATTACTCGTCTGCAAAACTTGAGTACGCTTGATTTACGTGGGAATCAACTCTGTTCTCTCCCTGACTCGATTACCCGTCTGCAAAACTTGACTGAGCTTGATTTACGTGGGAATCAACTCAGTGCTCTCCTTGACTCGATTACCCGTCTGCAAAACTTGACTGTGCTTGATCTAGCTGGGAATCGACTTACTGCTCTCCCTGACTCAATTACCGGTCTGCAAAACTTGACTGCGCTTTATTTAAGTAACAATGAACTCACTAGTGTCCCTGACTGGATTACACGACTGAAAAACTTACAAGCTCTGTGGTTACTAGGAAATCGCATCGAAATTCCCCCACCACAGGTTGTGGGAGGATATGGTAAAGGGCTTGGAATCCACGAGATTGAGAAAATCAAGAACTATTTCCGACAAGTTGAAAGAGAAGGCAAAGATTATCTGTATGAGGCAAAGTTGCTGATCGTTGGCGAAGGTGGTGCTGGAAAAACATCATTAGCGAGGAAAATCAAGGATATGAAGTGTGATCTGCCTACTGAAGATGACACTACGAGAGGGATTGAGGTCGTGCAGTGGGAATTTCCTTTGCCTGAGGATGCGGCAAACGTTCAAGAACTATCTGGTGAGGACAAAACCTTTAAGGTTAATATTTGGGACTTCGGAGGGCAGGACATCTATCACGCCACGCATCAGTTTTTTCTGACCAAACGGTCGCTATACGCCTTGGTCGCCGATACTCGCAAAGATGATACTGATTTCTATTACTGGCTCAACGTGGTTGAACTGTTGAGCGATAATAGTCCCTTGTTGATCATCAAAAATGAAAAACAGGATCGCCACCGCGAAATCAATGAACGACAGTTGCGCGGGCAGTTCACAAATATCAAGGAGACATTGGCGACCAATCTGGCAGATAATAGAGGGTTGCCTGATGTCTTAAAGGAGATCAAACATCACATTAGTCGTCTGCCACACATCGGCACAGCACTCCCCAAAACATGGGTCAAAGTGAGAGAGACTCTGGAAAATAATCCTAACAATCACATCAGCCTTGATGAATATTTGGATATGTGTGAGCAGAACGGTTTCAGGCAACTCAAAGATAAGCTACAACTGAGCGGTTACTTGCATGACTTGGGGGTGTGCCTGCACTTTCAGGATGATCCGCTGCTAAAGAAGACGGTGATTCTGAAACCCTCGTGGGGCACCGATGCGGTCTATAAAGTGCTGGATAATAAGAAGGTGATTCGTAATCTGGGCGGATTCAATCGTGATGATCTGGCGAAAATCTGGCATGAGAAAAAGTACGCCAATATGCAGGATGAGTTGCTGCAATTGATGATCAACTTCAAACTCTGTTATCAAATCCCTGGAACTGATGAATACATCGCTCCACAGCTATTGACCAAAAGTCAACCCCACTATGAGTGGGATGGGAGGGATAACCTAATTGTACGGTACACGTATGAGTTCATGCCTAAAGGCATCATCACCCAGTTTATTGTGGCGATGCACCAATATATTGCGGACCAAGAATGCGTGTGGAGAAGTGGTGTCGTTTTAACCAAGGCTCAGACGAAGGCAGAAGTTGTTGAAGACTTCGGTAAACGAGAAATCAAGATTCGCATTGCCGGCAAATATAAAAAAGAGTTGATGACGATTGTGATGTATGAATTGGATAAGATTCACGACAGCTACCATCGGTTAAAATACAATAAGCTAATTCCATGTAATTGTGCGAAGTGTAAAGACACTCAAGAGCCGCATTTTTACAAATTCGAGAGTTTGAAAAAACGTGTCAGTGACCAAAAATTTAAAGTTGAATGTGACAAAAGCTATGAAATGGTGGATGTCTTGGGCTTGATCGATGATGTGATTGGCAAAAAGGAGTTCCTTGAACAAGAAAAGCGAAAAGGTGGGGATTTCTATTTTGAGGGACCCGTTGAAAAGGTTGTAGTTCAACAAACAGAAAGGGGACCCAATACTATGGAGGGCGACACAAAACAAGAAAAAGTGATTAATGTTGGTGATGGGGCCACGATTTTGGCGCCACTTGTCATTGCTGAGACCATCCAGGACAGTTTCAACACGCTGGCGAAATCTAAGACTGACGATAACGTCAAGACGCTTCTGGATGAGTTATTGAAAGCTGTCACCGAGGTTAACAAGAAGGCGTCAGAGGATAAGGCTGCTGAAGCAGAAACGATGGCGCGAGACGTTGAGGCACTGGTTAAGGAGGCAACCAGCACTAAGCCGCGCCGCAAATGGTATCAAGTTTGTCTGGATGATCTCAAGCAGGTAGCCACCAGTGTTGGTGAAATTGCGACGCCAGTGGTTGAGATTGTGAGTAAGTTGAGTCCGCTGTTGTTGTCGTAGGCGCCTGGGGGTGGTTGAGTCCGCCCATAGCTCACCTTTTTCGCTTCGACGCAAGAGTGTTGCGGGGTAAGGGTATGCCGCAAGAACGAGAGAGAGGGTAGGAGTCGTTGGTCTCACCCTCCCCTAGCCCCTCCCATCAAGGGAGGGGAAAATTCCCGCTCCCCTGGCGGGAGAGGGGCGATTTGTTCTTGCTTGTTTTCGGTCTACTTGAGGTTGGTGTTTAGACCTACGAAGGTGTTACTGGCTGGGCATATTTTGGACCATTCCTCACAAATGGGCTATCCCGAAGCGCAAAGAATCCCTGCCTTCCTTCCCTGACGCCACATTTCTCTTAAGCTAAAAGAACTGATATAAAAGTGCTTGACATTTGAAAGAAAAAGGGGATAATATACGGCTATGGGGAAACGGGTGGGTCTGGTACAAATAATGAAAGCGCAGATTTGGGTCATTTTGGATGGACCGACATAGCTGAAAACGAAGAGTAATTAAAGCGGACAAAAAGGTTAATCCTTCAAGAAAGGAGAACAGATGAAACAAGCATTTGTAATACTGCTGGTGCTTTGTTTGTTGGTCGCGTGTAGCTCGTCCAGGAAGGTTCATCGTATCGAGCCGGAGACGGTTACCGACTTAAGCGGCAAGTGGAACGATACCGACGCCCGCCTGGTAGCCGAGGAGATGATCGCCGATTGTCTTTCCCGGGTATGGTTGACTGACTATGCGGCTGCCGCAGGCCAGAAGCCGGTGGTGACGGTGGGAACCATTCGTAACAAGAGCAGCGAACATATCGACACGGAAACTTTCACCAGCGATTTTGAAAGAGAGTTGCTGAACTCGGGACAGGTAAAATTCGTCGCCACCCAGGGCCAGCGGGACGAGATCCGTGAGGAACGCTTCGATCAACAGGAGTGGGCTTCGGCTGAAACCATGAAACGAATCAGAGCAGAGACCGGCGCGGACTTTATCCTATTAGGGGCCATCAAGTCGATAACCGACGAGATTGAAGGCATCAGGGTAGTGTATTATCAGACTGATCTGGAAATGGTCAACATTGAAAGCATGGAAAAGGTTTGGATCGGCACCAAGAAGATCAAAAAAGAGATCTCCAAGAAAAAAGCAAAGTGGTAAAATCGGCTAAACGGACGTTCATTATTAGCAAAAAAGCAGCCATCAGGCTGCTTTTGTGTCTGTTGCTCTTTGTCGGCTGCGGGTCGGTGGCGACTCAGAAGGGTTTCTATAAGGATATAACGGCCGAGCTCAGAAAGGATAATTTCGAGTCAGCCGTTCAGAGAATAGAAAAAGCCAAAGCGGACGACAAATACGCAAAGAAAGACCGGTTCCTCTATTACGTAGATGCCGGGCTGGTCTACCACTATGCCTCTCGTTTCGATGACAGCAACCAGAGATTGACCCAAGCTGAAGATGCTGCGGACGAGCTTTTCACCAAAAGCATCTCTCGGGCTTCTGCCTCCCTTTTGCTAAATGATAACGTCCTCGAATACTCCGGCGAGGATTACGAAATTCTCTACACCAACCTGATCAAGGCCCTCAATTACATGGCCGTGGACGATTTCGATGGGGCCTTTGTGGAGGTCAAGCGAGCCAATGACAAACTAAATCTGCTGGAACTGAAATATGCCGATGCGGCGCGGCAGTTGGAAGGCGGCCAGCCGGATGATACTGCCAGAGTGGACATCAAGTATGACGTGAAGAAGGTCAGGTTCAACAACGACGCGTTCGCCCGCTACCTGAGCATGCATATGTATTCCGTCGAGGGCAAGATGGACGATGCTAGGATCGATTACGATCTGCTGCATCTGGCCTTTCGGGAGCAGCCTCACATCTACAATTTTGAGGTGCCGGACATTAAATACTCCTCGGAGCAGAAAGCGATACTCAGCGTGGTGGGGCTGGCGGGATTGTCCCCGGTCAAGGAGGCGCTGAATCTCCGGATCAGGACCGACAAGGATCTGGATTTGGTGCAGGTGTTATATACCGATTCGGGGAGAGAATATCCCGTGTACGGACACCTGCCCATGCCGGTTTCAGAGGATTACTACTTCAAGTTTTCCATTCCCCAGCTGGCTGACCGACCGTCTTACATCAGCCGAATAAGGGTTTTTGTCCATTCGCAGCCTATCGGCGAATTGCAGCTCATCGAGGACGTCGATTTGGTCGCCCGGGAGACTTTTGAGGCCAAGAAGTCACTGATCTATTTTCGTACCGTGGCGCGCGCAGTTTTCAAAGGATTGGCCGCGCATAAGGCGAAAGAGAAAGTGGATACCGGAGGAGCGGCTGGATGGCTGAAAAAGGCGGCCATCGACGTTACCACCGATATCTCCGAGAGTGCCGACCTCCGCTGTTCGCGCCTGCTTCCCGGGAAGATCTATGTGGGTGATTTTGAGATCGAACCGGGGACTTACGATCTGACCATCGAGTTTTTGGATGCAGATGGAAATCTCATCAGCGCCACAGAGATTTCCGGTTATCAAGTTTTGAAAAAGGGATTGAATCTGGTTGAAGCCTTCTGTCTAGAGTAGGGATACAACCTCTGGTTTCCTAAATCTCCTGGTTGCGCAGAGCTTTGTGCTTAAAGTCTGGGGACTCGCTTTTTTCATTTATTTTCGCCAAAGAATTTGTATATTACCTATCGACGCTGGCAATCTGGATTGACGGCTGCGGCGTCTTAGTTTAGGGAGACAACTTTTCTAACTATACATCAAGCGCACCATCTGTTGTTAGAAGTGCACGAGGAGGTGTTTTATGAAGACGTTTGTGTTGGTTACCAAGCTCGCATCGCGGGATGCGCCGATAACCGAGATCGGCGCCAAGCTTCACGACAGGGAGAGGACCGGCCGGGCCTGGTTGAAGGAGATCGCGGAGAAGTGTCCGGAGATAAAGTTCAAGGCCCACTATGCGCTGATGGGCTACTGGGATTCCATACACATCTATGAAGCTCCGGATGACGAGTCGGCCGCGAAGCTGTCTTTGTTGACCCGACCCTATGCCGCCCAGGTCGAGAGTTGGCTGGCTCTCCCCTTTGAAAAGGTTCTCAAACTGACAGAGGAAATGGGCTCTTCCGAAGGGGAGAAAAAGGCATAAGCGAAATTTCGCGAATTGGTGCGGCAAGATACTATTATCCGGCCACATCGACTCTCACCTTAGTTAAGCATCGATGGACAATACTGTGCAGCCTTTGTAGATCGGGGATCTGTGGGATTCTCCGCGGGTGACCTGCGTCGCCTGTGAGAGAGCGGTGCTGGAGAGAGCTTGACAGGTTGCGTGTCAAGAAACATCTTGGGGGAGCTCGGAGACAATGTCAAGATTTTGTGCGTGCCCAGAAACGATGAATTGGGGTCGGTAAGCTTTTCGAAAAACAATAAAACCAATCAAATGGTGCATCAGGTCACCAGAAAGGGGAAGGAGGCAATCGTGCAAAGAAGAATGACATTCGGATGGTTTGCAGGAATGATCGTTGCGCTCGCTATGTTCGCTTATAGCAATGCTGCTCCCGCGAGTCAGTTCACCGCGGACATGATCCAGAGCGAGGGGGCTGATACCATTACGGGCAAGATTTACGTCAAGAACTCGAAGTACCGCATGGACCTGGAGGAGGACGGTCATCAGGTCTTCGTCATCGTGGACCAGACTGCCGGCGTGACCCGGGTCCTTATGCCCGAGGAAAAGATGTACATGGAAATGGGAACTCAGGACTTCAGAAGCCTCATGAAGGATCCCTTTCAGGGCGTCAAATACACGGCTTCCACAGGTGACAGCAAGCATCTGGGGACGGAGACGGTGAACGGGTACGAGTGCGACAAGTATCTTATCTCAATGAACGATCAAGACGTGATGACCCAGTGGGTGTCCCAAAAACTCGAATTCCCGGTCAGAATTGTCATGGATGTCTCAGAAAACAAGTTCGTGGATCTGCAGAATATCCTGGAAGGCCCGGTAGACGACGCGCTGTTTGACATTCCATCCGAGTACACGAAAATGGCAATGGAGGAGCCCGGTAAGGCCCCCATCGAGATGCCCGATGTGGCCAAAGAGACGCCGCCAACACCCCCAGGCGACAAGGCCCGGATTGCAGTGGACGAAGTCAAGAGCGAAGCGAGCGGATGCAGTAACGACGCAGCGGCTGCCATCGGAGAGATGCTGTCCACCGCTCTTGCCAACAACGACAAGTTCGTCGTCCTGACTGGCGGATCCGCTGAACTGCAGGTGACCGGGAGTGTCACCAAGTTCGAACCGGAAGTCGAGGAAGGGGGTGGCCTGGGTGGACTGAAGAAGAAAGCGTTGGGAAAGATGGGAGTGGAAGCGAAGTCGGCCAAGATCGTAATGGACGTGAAGCTAATCGAGACCTCTGGTGGGCGTGTCCTGAAGGCCAAATCGGTCGAGGGCGAATCGAGCAAATGGAAAGCCGACATGTCCGGCGGAAGTTGGGTGGAAGGCGTGGCGTTGTCCGGCGCCCTGGGTGTCTATTCCAACGAGCCTATGGAACAGGCTGTTCGGGCAGTTCTTGCCAAGACGGTGGAGATGGTATCGAAGGAAGTCCCAAAGGAATATTACCGCTACACAGGTCAGGAGCAGTACGTTGAGCAACTTGGCAGCACCCCTGAGCCAGGTGTCACCACACCTGCGGAAGGCACAACGAAGGCAGCCCCTGCTGCCGCGGCCGAAGATATGACCCTTTACACCAAGTACGACTTCGTTCCTGGCGACAAGGTTATCTTCTACGACGACATGAAAGACGATGAGGAAGCAGAGTTCCCGTATCGATGGAACCTGGATCGGGGGGTATATGAAGTGGTCAGGCTGGGCAAGGAGTTCTGGATCATGTGCACAAACGAGGGTTCCATTCGTCCCAAGATGCCGGATGCACCGCTGCCTCCCCAGTATACTGTGGAGTTGGAGTTTTACGATAATGGTCCCGAATTTTCCGGGAATTGCTTTGATATCTATTGGATGGATAGTAATGGTCAGATTATCGGAACATTCGAGGAATATGGGGGAGGCACTGTACTTAAAATCCATAGCAACCACCTGGCCAACAAGGTGCTACCCAACGAACTGACCAAAGGCGTCCATACCATGCGAATCATGGCCACCAAGCGCTCGATCAAATGCTATGTCGATGAGGAGCGGGTTGCCAACGTCCCCAAAGTGGAGAACTTCAACCCCGTTGGTTTCCTTTTGCATCAACGTCCGTACAATGAGCCCAAGAATCCCACGCTGTTCAGGGGCTTCCGGTTCGCCGAGGGGGGCAAGAGCATGCGGGAGCAGCTGGATGAGACCGGAAAGATCGTTACGCACGGTATTCTCTTTGACGTCGATTCGCACAAGATCAAAGGAGAGTCATACAAAACGCTCAAAGATATCGGTCAACTCCTGCAGGACGATCCCGAACTGCGACTCTCAATCGAAGGACATACCGACAGCGACGGCTCGGAGGAGCACAATTTAACCCTGTCACAGAATCGAGCTAATTCCGTGCGGGACTACCTTATCTCCACGTACAGCATTAAGCCTCAACGGCTGGAGGCTGAAGGCTGGGGAGAGTCGAAGCCGATCGACACCAACGAGACTGCTGAAGGAAAAGCAAACAATCGTCGGGTCGAGCTGGTTAAGCTCTGATTCGCAAGAGATTTTCATTATCGGGCCATTGAAGGTTGAAAGCGCACAGGCCCAGGGCGTCGCCTGAACCATACGGTTCGGGGCTAGCCCCGTCCATACTCCGCCTCCGGACAGCCACTAGGGCTGTCCCTACGACCTCAGATCATCGGCATTTGTTCCGCCTGTGGCGGGATATTGAGACTAGTGCCGATGCATGAGAGCATTAGGTGGCAGGGTAAGGGCTTGCCCTGAGGATAAACCGAAGGGTACCCTGCCACAACGCCATTACAACTTCATGAGGATACCTCAAGCTCTTAGAATTACCCCCGCTACGGCTTCGGGCATTACAGATCATATTTGGGGTTGGGATGATGTCTTGGCGGGAAGTTAACTCCTTTTCTTATTGATTCTAGGGATACAATAAGTGGTCTCGGTCTATCCACACAATACAGAATTGATTCTCGGTTCCAAAGAAACCAACAACTCTACATTCTTCGAATATCTTAAACTGGTAGCCCTCATTTCCTTCAACGCCCCGAATTCCCTCGAATCCTTTTTTTCGACTGGTCCCAGACCATTCTATTGTGTGTGCGTTATATTGATTGCTTGTTTCGATGTCTTTCCATTTCAAAGTCGAGAGTGGTCGAATGCGTCTAAAAAACTTGCAGAAGTCATCCTTTGTTCTGAATCTATCTATATGAAACTCTCTGTCATCTTCGCATCTATAGTATCTGAAACTAAATTTTGGGTAGGTTCCCCAATAACCCTTCTGTGAAAGTACTTGCCTCGTAGGGAGTGATGTCCTTGCTTCCGGTTCGCGAATTCGGAATTTCGGCTTCTTCCGCTTCTTACTAATCGGTGTTCCCTTTTATTGTTTGTTGCTCTGTAATTCTTCTTTGTAGAACTTTGTGTAGTATTCTCTCATATCCTTTGGTGGTATAACCTTGTTCTTCCCGTGCTCAAAAGTATTTTTCCAGGGGTCTTCGTTGTGTGTCATACTAACCAAAGCAGTAGAAGAAAAGCTGCTAAAAACCTGATAGAATTCAACTAAGAACTCAAGCTGATGTTTGTCAAACACATCCTCCTCTTTGCCATTGGGGGTATATTGAATAGGTTTACTATCGAAGCCTTTCCATTTCCGATAAATCGACTTTATGACCGGGCCGAAGTCCCAAGCCTCTATGTCATCGTCAAACAGACGACGATGATAATTAACGAGATACCAAGCCTGGGCATAGTAAAGCAGTTTCTGGAGTTTTAAGTTGGTTATGGTATCGCCATTTTCTCGCGCCCATCTAAGGAATAATTTAGCCACATCATGTGCCGTGAGCATTCCAATCACCTCCCACTAATATATACGGATACTTTTGTTATCGGACTCTCTACTTCTAAATAAAGCCGGCTGATTTCTTTGTCAAGCAAAAAAACTCAAATTAGGACACTAGCGAAAAGTTATGCCCAGGAGGAAACTAAAACATACTATGAGGGAGGCAAGAGACTCGTCTGTTCTGGTCTTGGGGTGTGGTCTAAGACTTTGAGTACTCTATAAGACTTGTTGACAAAAGTGTTTACGTCTGCGTTAAAGACCTGTTCTATTTCTAAATCGCAGACCAATGCATCACCCTTAGCGAATTTCTCACCGCTATTGATTGTCTTGGCAAATGCCTTGTCCCCCATTGTGGCGGATATTTTGTTGCCCTCATAATAGAACTCCCACTTACGGCCTTCCTCAAAAACCACTTTCAGTATGTAAAGATCGGCCCTTGAGACAGGTAGGGTTTTGATTTTCTCTTCCAGAAGCTCATTTCTGGAAGTTAAACTGCTAAAATCCTTCTTGTCTACCCCCACCAAAGGCTTATGTTTCTTGTCGGTTAACTTGAATCCGTCAATTGCGGGATCGTCACGGAGTGTTTCAAAGTTCTTAGTTACTTCCTCATTAACAATCAGGTTGCCCGCATATTGATTAAACGTTCTTATGTTTACGACAGTAGTATTTCCGTCGGGGCCAGTGATGGTAACCTCATTTCCGCTTCTATCAATCTTCTCCGGTTTCTTTCCCCTCAAGAAGAGTTTCAGTTTTATGAATTCGATAAGAACCTTGATCATGGTGTTTATGTCTATATGACTGCCAACAAAAGCCACGGTGGGGAGAAGGTCTTTTGAAATCTCTCTAAATAATTCGAGGTCCACAAGGAAACTACCAGGGGAAAATGCGTTGATTTTTATTTGAAGTGTGGTCTTTATGTTAGATTCCTTATTGAGTTCCGCGTTGATTTCTTGGATTGCGGCGGTTATGTGGAGCAAGGAATTTATAAGCGTGTTAGAATCTATTTGGGGAAGCTTCCCCTCATAATCCAGCTTGAATCGCCCACGTTCCATTGAAAATCCCTTCCTTGAAATTCGATTCTTCAAAGTACCTCCTCGATT
>Ga0315539_1003491_pt1 | contig 11060 bp, 6 predicted proteins | sample SalMarSW160150MG_FD_203097 | JGI IMG/M metagenome (GOLD analysis project Ga0315539, IMG submission 203097) | Salt marsh sediment microbial communities from the Plum Island Ecosystem LTER, Massachusetts, United States - Salt Marsh Sediment SW1601-150 ... | reverse complement strand
TTGCACGCCAGGCGTGCTGAGCGTTCTACTTCGGGTTGCCGAATCATCAGTAGCACCTCCTAATGGTAGGGTTTATGGTGACTGCGGCTCTTAGTATACCCCTACCCGCAATTCTGCGCTACTGATATTACCCGGCCACGATCTGAGTCGTAGGCCATAGCATGTGCCCATCGGCTTGGGGGGGAGGTTGTGGGATGTCTTTGTGTCCAGTTGGCCCCGTCGTATTCCCAGGTATCGGAGAGGGCGTTCAGGGGACCAGAGGGCAATCCACCAAATAGAATCATTCTACATCGTACAGGGTCATGGACCATACTCGTAAGCTTGCGAGCGGGAGGTGAGGTAGGGGTGTGAACCTGCACCCAATCCGACCCATCGTACTCCCAGGTATCGCTCTCGATGCCAGGATGACTGTCGCCACCAAAGAGCACGACCCTTTGCCGGCAGGCATCATAGGCCACCGCGAAGCCTTCTCGTGCTGAGGGACTGTGAGCAGTATAAACCCTTCTCCAATCAGTGCCATCATACTCCCAGGTGTCATCGAACCAGGTATCGGCATGTTCTCCTCCAAATAGTACAACGACACGACGCTGTGCAGCGTAGGCCAGATTATGCCAGTATCTAGCCGGGGGTGTATGCGCCGTTGATACTTGGGTCCACGTGCTGCCATCGTACTCCCACGTGTCAGATCGCTCACCTCCATCTCGCCCCCCAAACAGCACCACCACCCCGCGATGGGCGTCATAAACCATTGCTGCACTCGCCCGCTCCATATCAGAACGCGATCCTGCCAGAAACCATCGAGTCACCGGTGAAACGGTTGATGTCGGCGTAGGGGTTGGTGTTGAAGTACGAGTCGGTGTACGGCTAGGTGTAGGGGTAAGAGTTGGCGTCGGCGTGACAGGGCCTCCCACCACTGCACGAATCATGTAGTCCTCATCAGATGGAACTGGATTGGGAGCCCCTCCGGGTGTTCCAACATAGCTCCGCTGGTGGTGTGGGGGAGTGTTATCGACCCCAAGCCAAGGCCCGTTTGGACATTCGGTTATCCACTGCCAACCAACGTAGAAATCTCCACTAACGAAGACTTTATCACTTGAGATATCGACTTCAAACCACCCTTCAGAGGGCGTCACTTCTCGTGAAAATATGCTGTCAAAATCAGCGCCCAGTACATGAACTCTTACATTCTTCATCTCGTCCCCAATATAGAACTTGAGCTTTCGAATTTGGGCTTCTGACGAAACGGTAAACTTGACTGCTCCCATCCCACCCGGCGAAGTCACGAATCCGAAATCAGCCTCTCCATCATCATAAAAAAGCTCAATCTGGGGCTGGGGGCTTGAGGAGTAGTTCTTCACGATGAGGGGGAGGTAGATCCTGAACTCGGTTGGGATTGGTGTTCGTGTGCCAGTTGGTGTTGGCGTCGGTGTTCTGGTTGGCGTGTTGGTTGGTGTGGGCGTGAAAGTGCTAGTGGGGGTTATGGTGACAGTGCCTTCTTCAGCAGTGAGATTGAGTGGCAGGCTTGTGCCGCTATGCCAGGTCCCAGTCTGGTCCGCCGTATAACTTGCTATTTTGAAAACTATCGTCTCTCCCTCTACTCCTCCATCCTTCCCAGGAGTATCGGGATCGTCTCCGGGCACATCAATGGAGTAAACAGAATCCCCTTGCCACGTTTCCGTTTCTGTTTCGGCGTATTTCACTCCTCCAATCCAAGCGGAGACCTTTGTACCATTAGGCACATTAGATCCATTGAGTTTCACAGTGCCGTAGAAACTTGATGGTATCGGCGGCACGGCCTCTGCCACTGTCGGCGATAATGCTAAGAGTACCATTGCCGCTATTAGTACACTCGTCATTCTGATAGCGTCTTTCATCTCTGACTCCCTTCAGTTGCTAACAGTTAGCACGCAATCCTCGCTGACCTTGATCCAGTATGCCAATCCTGGTTGCATCTCTGTCAGGTCATTGGCATAGGGCGGCGCAGTGACATCATACTTCTTCCAAGGATCTGCCGTATCCAAGGCATCATAGGCATAGACTAGCGTGTATTTCCCTTCTATTGAAGAGAGAGCATCCGTAATAGACTTGGCTTGAGTTGATGGGTAACCCACCAAGTTCCACCCCTCGCACAATTGGATGTCAGATCCGGTGGGTACCTGTCCCGAAACACTGAGGGTGGAGGTATCCGTGACCCTGATCCAGATACCCATCTTTTCATCCAGGTTGGTCAAATCGTTGGCGTAGGGCGGGGCATTGACATCGCGCTTTTTCCAAGGATCGGCTGTGTCACAGCCGTCGTAAGCGTAGACTAGATCATAGTTCCCAGAAATCGAAGAGAGGACGGTTCCGACAGAGGTGTCTGCGGGAACCAGGGGCAGGGAGATCAAGTTCCAATCTGGTTGGAGAGAGACTGTTTTTGGAATCAAAGGGATTGGCTCACCGGGCGTTGTGGGGTAGGTGAGTTGGTAGTCGTCTATTTGGCCGGGGTTGGTGGCTTTTGTCACATGGTCTATCTGAGCCCTCTCTCCCAGACCAACTACCTCGGTAGCCAAGGTGTACGTCCCTGATCCTCGACCAATAACTTTGACATCCCAACTCCCTTCCATGTCCATTATCAGCACATACTCAGGTTCAGCATCAGGGCCGCTGTAGTACACCACTTCTGGGATTTCCTCAACCACCTCCCCAGTGTTTGGATCCACACCCACATGTCTGCCATGAGGGTCGGTGATGTAGAAATCGGCCGGACTGCCAAGGTAAAGGACCGCTCTTTGAGCATCCCACTCTCTAGCCTGTACTTCTGTGAGATGCTCCTCATCGTGATAGATGTCATCAGGGAAAACAATGCTTGGAATAGCCCAGCGGTTGCAGTGATCTTCGCTATACCCCATCTCATAACAGCGTCTTACACTCCAGTCACCGTCTAAATCAATTCTGCAATCATCTCCGGAACCACAATACGCTCGCCATACTAGCTGGCTGCAATAGTAAGCATCCATCCTCCATTTATTCCAAAGTTCGATGTTGTATGGCTTGCCGATTTGATCTTGCGCAAACAAGACGGCTACGAGCTTCCAAAGCTCTGTTGTGTTGACCCGCTTAACAACCCAGTCCCTTGAGGTGCAGAAACCGGCTTGATCGATCGGCCGTTGTGTTACACCCTCTCCGATCGCTTCAACGGCCTGTTGATCGCCGGCGTATATAGCTGTATGCCCCCAATATCCACCGAATTTCCCCACCCAGAAATCAACGAGAGGCGACGCATTCACCATTAAGATGTCACCCGGCTCCAGCTGGCTTAAGTCCAGCCCATTTGGAGCAATGCAATCGTTGACGGTCAAGGTACGAGTGCTGGACTGGGCCCCGTTGTCTGCGTTGTCCCGCGCCTTGACGTAGTACTCTAGTGTCCCCGCTTGGCTGAAGGGGCCAATGGTGGCTACGTAGGTGTCCCCTGATTCCCTGGTCATGTCGATGCAGGTCTCGGAGCTGCCGGGCGGCGTGTAGCACAGCCGGACCCAGGCCAGGCCCGAGGCGTTGGGCGGTGGGTCGGTGACATCAGCCCGAATGGTGACGGTGGTAGGCTCAGGACAGCCCTGCTTGTTGATGGCGTCGCTGGACCGTCGGATGTTGGTGATGGAGGGCAGGGTGGTGTCACAGCTCCCCATTACCCGAATCTCGTAGCTTCCACCTTGTGGATCGTGATCTGATTGGTAAACGCGGAGATAATAGACACCATCGGCAGGTGCAACCCAGTCAATATGTTGGAATATCGGAGCTTCACCGTAGCTGCCACAGGCCAGCATTGTCTGCCCGTGGGTATCGTAGAGGCTAAGGAATGGATATACATGGTCGTTGCTGAGGTTGAAAGTTTCGGCTGCATACGTGCAGGTGGCCGTTGCATCAAATTTCACCCAATCATCCTCAAACATGTGGCAGAGCCGATGTGTTTGAGATGCGCCATCGGTGGTGATCCATTTGGCTTCTTGATACGTATCGTCAGGTTCGTACGCGTCTGTACAAATCTCCCGCACAATGTAATAATCATCAGATTCACATATACGCACCTGTTCTGGATACATAGCCATAGCTTCGGGATAATACATCCCATATACTTCAACCGTGTCTCCTTCCTCAATGTTTGGATCTCGATACCCTCCGTCACAACCACCCGCTACATATGTCCAAACAGGCACCTCTCCAGAGATCGATGGACCAAATATGACTTGCTCAACCTGTACTGCCCATCCATCAGCGCTTATCACATTGTCGAGAGAGCCCAGCGTTGTCCCTCTGAACTTTATCTCTTCACCAGGTTGCGGAGTGGGTGTGAAAGTGGGCGTCTTCGTCGGAGTTATGGTAGGCAAGGCTGTCCTAGTCGGCGTCTTGGTTGGCGTAGCTGTTCGAGTTGGAGTCCTAGTGGGTGTGGCTGTTTTGGTTGGCGTAGCTGTTCGAGTTGGGGTCCTAGTCGGCGTCTTGGTTGGCGTAGCTGTTCGAGTTGGAGTCCTAGTGGGTGTGGCTGTTTTGGTTGGTGTTCTGGTCGGAGTGGGGGTCTTCGTTGGCGTCCTGGTGGGCGTAGCCGTTCTGGTCGGTGTTCTAGTTGGTGTAGCTGTCTTGGTTGGTGTCACTGTTTTGGTTGGAGTCCTAGTTGGCGTAGGTGTGTTCGTTGGAGTTCTCGTAGGTGTCCGCGTCCTCGTGGGCGTATAGGTTGGTGTTGGACAGTTGTTTACGGTAACGGTGTAAGTAGATGAACTACACTCGTTTCCTGCATTGTCCCTGGCCTTGATGTAGTAGTAGACCGTCCCAGCTTCGGAGAATGGGCCGATTGTAACCCTATAAGTTGAGCTGCTGCTGGCAGGGGAAAAAAACGGTAGGCTCATGTTCACACAGGTCCAACTGCCATAATTGAGCTTGTAGCAGAGCTTGACCCAGTCTACCCCGGAGGGGTCAGTGACATCAGCAGAGATGGTAACCGTAGTGGGCTCAGGGCAACCTTGCTTGTTGATGGGGTCATCAGACTCTGAGATGTCGGTGATGGAGGGACAGGTGGTGTCGGAGATTTCAACAATGTAATAATCATCGGACCAGCACATTCTTACGGTCCAGTAACCCTCAGAAGATTGGGCTAATCCATATACCTCAACCTTATCTCCAGCATCAATATTCGGATCTGTGTACCCTTTGGTACAACCGATCGAAGGCCACGAGGTAACGACAGTTACCTCTCCGGAGATTGATGGGCCGAATATGACCTCTTCCACCTCTACCATCCATCCACTGCCGCTTATCCATGGGTAAAACTGGAGCGCTGTTCCCCTGAACTTTATCTCTTCACTGGATTGGGCAAGAATGCATTGGGGCTTGTTAGCCCACACTGGACTAATGCTGGCAAACAGCATCAGCAGCGCCAGAGCTATCGAGATATTCCTTTTCATCATTGTCTCCTCCCACGTTGCAAAAATAAAAGCGCCAACGGCAGGCATAGAGCTATCCCTGCGTTGGCGCTCGTTTCGGGCCACCGATTGCCACTTGCACTTTAGCTTGAGGATTCGTCGAGAGGTCAATGCCAGGCTGCATCGCCACGCCCTCCCTTGCTAAGTCATCTCAATTCTCGTCGGCCTCGTGAAAGCGATGTGTGAGCTGAGGGTAATCGTACTACCTGACGTTGTTCTTCACAAACTGCCCTGCTCGTCCCGGGCGCCAAAGACCTGGTCAAAAAACTGTTCCTGATCAAGACTTGCCTGCCACTGCTGGTGCCGTCGAACCGACTCGAGACGACGTCGTCGCGGTAGGGTCAGAAAACGAACGGTCTCTACCGGCCCTAACGCCGCCATCAGGGCCTCCAGACCACGGCGGATCATCTTATCTTCTGGTAAGTAAACCTGGGCTTTCACCGCAAATCCTCCTTCTCGCAAAAAGCAATTGGCGAGCCGCACCAGACGCTCGGCCGAATGCGGCGACACTTACGAAGCAAACGGTCGTCACAAGTTACAAAATCGCTCCCCGTTTGTTCAGCCAGAGCCAGGTGAGCAGCATCAGCAGGGCCCACTCCCCGTTGTACTAACTGCTCGGCTCGGTGCCGGGCTCGAGGCAAATCAAACGAGATACGGGTTCCAATCTCTTGCAGCAACAGTTGCAAGTGCTCTCGCTCAGCCACTTCCTTGATAGCAGCTATCTCGACATCATGAACCGGGGAGACGATCATGGTCAAGATCTTTGAACGAACGTGGCCGATGATCAGCAAAACTGCAGCAGTCTCCAGGTGAATGCGCATTTGATCCTGATCGTCAAAGGGCCTACAGAGGGCACAGACATCAAGATGGACGCGATGGGTTTTGGGCATTTTTAGCTTCTCGCAGGTTGGTCAATGGTGACGTGTGATCATGTTTCGGGTTAACTACAGTGTACCACAGCTTCCCACATCTGTCAAGGCTTGGCCGCCTGGTTTGCACATCGGGCTCTTGACAATTAACCCTGACCGGGTTATACTACTGTCATCAAAGTTGGCGCCGGCAAAGGCGGCCCACAGGCACACATCCGCGACCGTTTCTGATAAGGCTCGAAGCCGAAAGGAGGTGGACTAAAACCGATTCAGCACAGGCCATCAGCGTTTAGTCTCGAACTTCATCTCAAAGGAGGAGAAAAATGGAAAAGCCCTGGCTCAAATTCTACGAGCCGCACGTACCGGAGCACCTTGATTATCCGGAGACCACTATGCCCGCTGCCCTGGAGGAGACGGCGCGCAAGTACCCCGACCACACGGCGCTCATCTTCAAAGACACCAGAATCACCTTCCGCGAGTACAACGCAGCCGTAGACCGCTTCGCCGCCGCGTTGCAGGGGTTGGGTGTCAAAAAGGGCGACCGGGTGGCTGTCCACCTGCTCAACTGCCCCCAGTTCCCCATCGCCTACTACGCCGTCCTGCGCATCGGCGGCATCGTGGTGCCCTGTAACCCCGTCTACACGGCCCGCGAGATGAGACACCAGCTCAAGGATTCAGGCGCTGAGGTCATCGTCACCCTCAGCCTGATGTACCCCATCGTCAAACAGATCCGCGCGGAGACCGAACTGCGCCACGTCATCGTGGCCAACATCAAAACCTATTTGCCGCCGCTCCTCAGGGTACTTTTCACCTTGCTCAAGGAGAAAAAAGGCGGCCACCGCGTGGACATCTCCGGCGACGCCAACACCTACTGGTTCACCGACCTGCTGGCCAAAGGGCCGGCCAAACCCCAACCCGTGGAGCTCTCCTGGGACGATACGGCGGTGCTGATGTACACCGGCGGTACCACCGGCGTCTCCAAAGGCGCGCAATTGACCCACCAGAACATCCTGATCAACGCCCAGCAGTGCAAAGTCTGGATCAGCGCAGGGGAGGCCGAAGACATCTCCTTGACCGCGCTGCCGCTATATCACAGCTTCGCCATGACTACCTGCATGAACATGGATACGCTCATTGGCGCGGCCATGCTCCTCATACCTGACCCGCGCGACCTGGAGGACGTGCTCAAGAACATCACCAAACACAAGCCGACTTTCTATCCGGGCGTGCCGGCCATGTACGTCGCCATCAACAACTACCCCGATCTGAGCAAGTACGACGTCGGTTCCATCAAGGCCTGCGTCAGCGGCGCGGCCGGGCTGCCAGTGGAGGTGCAGAAGCGCTTCCAGGAACTCACCGGCGCCAAGCTGGTGGAGGGCTACGGTCTCAGCGAGGCCACGCCGGTGACCCACGCCAACCCCATCTATGGCGATAACCGCGTCGGCACCATCGGCCTGCCCTGGCCCGATACCGAAGCCAAGATCGTGGACATCGAGACTGGCGAGCAGGTGCTGGGCGTCGGCGAGGCGGGGGAACTTTGCATTCGTGGCCCGCAAGTGATGAAGGGCTATTGGAACATGCCCGAAGAGACGGCCAATACTTTAAGGGAGGGATGGCTTTACACCGGGGACATCGCCGTCATGGACGAAGACGGCTATTTCAAGATCGTGGACCGCAAGAAGGACATGATCCTGGGCGCTGGGGGGTTCAACGTCTACCCCCGCGAGATCGAGGACGTGCTCTACGAGTACCCCAAGGTGTTGGAAGTAGCTGCCGCTGGCATCCCGGTGGCGGGCAAAGGCGAGCGGGTCAAAGTCTACATTGTCCTCAAGAAAGGCGAGACAGCTACCGAAGAGGAGATCATCGCCTTCTGCCGCGAGAACCTGGCCCCCTACAAAGTGCCCAAGTTCGTGGAGTTCCGCACCGAGCTGCCCAAGACCATGGTGGGCAAGATCCTGCGGCGGGTGCTGGTCGAGGAAGATAAGAAAAAGATGGGGCAGTGAAACGTAAAACGTCAAACGTGAAACGTGAGGAAAAAAGAAGCGGAGCCGCGTGTTGCGGCCCCGCTTCTTTTTGTGAGTGTACTTATCTACGGCTGACAACTCAGGCCAGCATAGCTTCCAAGTCGGCACCCTCGAGGGTCTCTTGCTCTATGAGACGCTGGGCGAGGGCTATCAGCTTGTCTCGATAGGTGGTCAAAATCTCCTTAGCCCGGCTGTGGGCCTCGTCAATAAAACGTCGCACCTCGCGATCAATCTCCTGGGCCACTGCTTCGCTGTAATCGCGCTGTTCGGAAATCTCCCGGCCCAGAAAGACTAGCTCTTGCTTCTGGCCAAAAGTCATCGGCCCCAGCTTCTCACTCATCCCGAACTCACAGACCATCTTCCGCGCCAGTTTGGTAGCCTGCATCAGGTCACTGGCAGCACCCGTGGTCACGTCGTTGAACATCAATTCTTCCGCCGCACGCCCCCCCAGAAGCCCGGCCAACTGGTCCTTGAACTTGGCCCGGTGCTTGAGGTAGCGGTCTTCTTCGGGCAAAGGCATGGTGTAGCCCAAAGCCATTCCCCGCGAGACGATAGAGACCTTGTGCACAGGATCGCACTGGGGAAGATTATTCATTACCATGGCATGTCCAGCCTCGTGATAGGCAATGATCTTCTTCTCCTCGTCGCTGATGATCCTGCTCTTGCGCTCCGGGCCAGCCAGTACCCGCTCAATGGCCTCCTCGAACTCCTCCATGCCGATGACTTTCTTGCTCGCCCGTGCTGCCAATATAGCCGCTTCGTTCACCATGTTCTCTATGTCAGCTCCCACGAAGCCAGGTGTCCGCCTGGCGAGTACCTCCAGGTCAATGTCGTCAGCCAGGGGTTTGCCCCGCACGTGCACATCCAAGATACCCTCGCGCCCCTTTATGTCGGGTATGTCCAACACCACCCGCCGGTCGAAGCGGCCTGGCCGCATGAGGGCAGGGTCGAGAATATCGGGACGGTTGCTGGCGGCCAGGATGATGACATTGGTATCAGTATCGAAGCCATCCATCTCCACCAGGATCTGATTCAGGGTTTGCTCGCGCTCGTCGTGGCTGCCTCCCAGGCCGGCCCCGCGATGACGACCCACGGCATCTATCTCGTCAATGAAGATAATGCAAGGGCTGTGGCGTTTGGCCTGATCGAAAAGGTCACGCACCCTGCTCGCCCCCACGCCCACGAACATCTCCACGAACTCGGAGCCCGATATGTTGAAGAAGGGCACCCCCGCCTCGCCCGACACCGCCTTGGCCATGAGGGTCTTGCCCGTGCCCGGCGCGCCCACCAGGAGCACCCCTTTGGGGATGCGAGCCCCCAGGGCAATGAACTTCTCCGGCTCCTTGAGGAACTCCACCACCTCGTACAGCTCCTCCTTGGCTTCTTCCACACCGGCCACGTCCTCGAAAGTGACCGTTGGCTGGTCGCCGGTGAACATGCGAGCCCGGCTCTTGCCAAAGGAGAGAGCCTGGTTGTTGGAGCCCTGGGCCTGGCGCAGCAAGAAGTAAAAGAGGACCATGAAAAGGATAGCGGGCAAGATACCACTAAGCAAAGGCAGCCAACTGGCCCAACCACTAGGCTGCTGGTACTCAATGGTAACCGCCGCTATTTCCTCTTCGCTAACACCCAAATTGCGCAACACCTCAACGACATTTGCATCGGACCCCTTGCGGGCAACCACCGGCTCCCTGCCACCCTTGAACTCCACCTCCAGAGTAGAGTAATCTCCTGTGATGATGATCTGCTCTACCCTGCCTGCTTTGATCTCAGCAGCCACCTGACTAATGGGCATCTCCTCAACCTTCTCCGACTGCGAAGAAAAATTGAGAAACAGAAACGCCGCTGCCACCAAGATAATTAGATAGACAAAGATATTTCTAAACCTTCCCCCAAACACCGTTTTCCTCCGTCCAGTGATCAACTATTAGCCTTCGCCCCTCACTCTGCACCTGTAGACGACTGCCAAGAAAGCCACTTTCGATTTATCATGCTATTCCGGAGTGCAGGCGGACTGGCGTCCGCACTCCAAGCCGACAATATTATACCAGAGATCAGCTAAATGCGCCAATCGAGAACCGCCATGGAGCAGTTTTGGACCCACTGATTCTACTGAGCAGGAACCACTCGTAATTCCTTTACCAGGACGCTATCCTGCAACACCGTCGCTTGACCAGGATCAACCACCGGCAGGCGCTGCATGGTAGCCTGGGAATACATGCCCACTTTGAGCCAGTAGAGGTCGGGAGAGGCATCGCCGGGGATGAGGAGCTCATAGGGGTCTCTCACCAGCTCACCTGTCACCCACGAACCGGTGGGATGGGTCCCCTCGCGCGGCTGAACGTCCCGCTGCACCAGGGTTGCCCCGTCGGCCTGGGTCACGTGCACAAAGACGGTGTAGTTGTCCTGGATCGGCTGCAGGGCACGCCAATATAAAACCAGTTGCAGCGTCTCCCCCGGCTCCAGGCTGTCGTCCTCCAGATCGCAGGCTACGAGGAGCACCTTGTGGTCCAAATTGGCGTCCAGCATCAGTCGCGGGCCGCTGCTGACGATCAGGGTAACAACACTGCCTTCGGAGACAATGGAGCCAGCAGGGGGATCCTGGGATAAGATAACGCCCTCAGCTTCTTTACTCCAGACCCCCTTCTGAGAGATGTCCAGGCCCATCTCCCTCAAGCCAGGCTCGGCCGCCGTGATCGGCAAGCCCTCTACCGCTGGCA
>Ga0315539_1003478_pt1 | contig 11085 bp, 8 predicted proteins | sample SalMarSW160150MG_FD_203097 | JGI IMG/M metagenome (GOLD analysis project Ga0315539, IMG submission 203097) | Salt marsh sediment microbial communities from the Plum Island Ecosystem LTER, Massachusetts, United States - Salt Marsh Sediment SW1601-150 ... | reverse complement strand
GTAACCTGCGTAGATTGCTTTTTTAACTGTCTCTGCTACAGTCTCTACAGAGACTGAATCAGAGCCGAACGTTCCGAGTCCAATGCAAGGAGTTTTATTCCCTGTATTTAGAGTAACTTTCGGGATTAAATTCGGATTTATATGTTTTCCGTTGGTATCGTTCTTCATCATATATATCTCTCTATAGTTTATAGTAAAAGGATTGTTTTAGTTTGCTATTTAAAATCATGTGTTAATCTCCTTGTTATCATCAGAAGATTATAAACTTACATCTGTTCTAAACCAGTCAAAATCAACATATCCGCCGGTTGTTTTTGTTGCATAATTAAAGAGGCAAAATTTGTTTCCGGTAAATACGAAAAGATTAAATCTCATTGACAATTCATTACCGAATGAAGTGAATGTCTTATTATCAAAGCTGTATGAGAAGGAAGCCAGGCAGGTACCATAATAAGCAAGGGCACGCAAGTATATGGTAGAGTTATTCACTGCCACAGAATCAATGGTTTTCCCATTGTTTACCATTATAATGTTATTTGGAACCATTATTTTGTTTAACAGCTATATAAGCATACGGATCCTGAAAGACAGCTAAGCCAGCTATATCGCCATCTTTCATGCTGTCAACCTCAATCTTTGTAACCGCAATTGTAGGTATAGTTTTAAAATAATAAGCAAACATTCTTTGTGTGAGAGTGTTACGTGCTTCGCGTAAATTAGAAACAACCTTTGCTGTTGTTAATCTTAAGTATCCTGGCATTTTATTCAGCGACCATAACTCAGAGACATAATCGGTGGTTACTACTGGGTCAAAAATGATATCAGAAGTGGAGTCTTTTTCAATGTTGTCCTCTCCTCCTTTGGTCTCCATAAGTGAGAGTGGTGTCTCGGACGGCTTGACTTAATGGGCAGTGGGAATAATCGTGGCAGGATAGGCCGGCAAGAAGAGTTCACCTACAAAATCCGGATACACCCTCCCAATGCGTAATGACCGAGCGGTCATTTTTGCTTTTGAAGATTAATTGGCGCACATTTAGAAGGCGTGTCTAATACCAAAGCTTCATATTTGGTGTGAAAAGCGAACCATCCCCGTCCAAGGGATTCCTCCGACCGACGACTGCATGGTGCACACCTTTTTAGCTTTCATTTTTACCCCTCAACTTAAGCTCTACACTACGCAGTTTCGTAACGACATTATCTTTTTAGCTTTCATTTTTACCCCTCAACTTAAGCATGAAGGAATTTACGATACAAGCTGCTATCAACAAAACTCTGGCCTAAAAACTACTTGTTTCTGACTTAGTTAATGTTGAGACCCGCGCCCTTTCTTGCTTAATAAATTCCAGAATAAATCTATTCCTATATAATAACCGGACAAAAGGACAAGTACAAAATGTAGCTGTTTAAGGTGATAAAGAATTATCAGAGTGAAAAGTCCAATTATTAAACATACCAAAGCAGACATATTATATGAGGCATTACGGGATTTTCCATAATGCATCCAGGCTTTGATAGTTGTAATACCGAAGAAACCGTTCTTTTTCCGCATTTGCACCGCGTTATTGAAAGCAGATATCTGCTTTGCATATACCTCTGGATTTTTTACGCATCGTCTATATATTAGTTTTCCCTGTATTATTCCTACTAAAATTGCTATTAGTAACCAACTGACCCCAGGTAATATCAGCGATACAAAAGAGATAGATATCTTGTCTGTAAAAATCCCCGTCACTAAAATACATACGGTGATAAGGATCCCAATAATCCACAGACCCCTCTCCATAGTTGCCACACGCTTAGCGTATGTTAGTGCTTCCTCTTGGCTAGTCGTATTATTCACTTTACCTTGCCCGCCTTTTCTTTTGCTTTCCTCTCTTGGAGATATCCAAACAATGGTTCACCAGGATATTGATCCCCTAACAAGTAAGAAGTAGCAACAAAAGCCGCCATATCTATACAACGTCCATACTTAGGGATCATTCCTGCAAGACCAACTATGTTTACCACCTCAGCAGCCGCGGCTCTATACCAAGGAACGGTAGTACCCCAAGCTATTATAACATCTATTGTGCCCGCAACAAAAGCGGCGGCGTCAGCTGGCGGTTGCTCTATGGCAATGTCAGCAAGAGTAACTGCAGTTCTCACAGCAGCCCCTCCACCTGTAAGCCATTCTGCCGCTGCTTCAAGAGCTGCCTCGTACACTTCGTCTGGGGCATTCCAATCTCCTGTGTATAACCATTTGTAAAGGCCTTCTCCTGAACGGTCCACAAAGATAATCGGGTTGTTATAACAATAGAAATACAGATTCATCGAATCTTCATAGCCGATGGGATCCGTTTGTAAGAATCGCCCGATATAAGGGCTATAATATCTTGTCCGGTAATAATACAGATTGGTTTCAGCGTCATACCGCCTTCCCGTAAAGAGGTACGGATTGCCGATCGCACTTACGGCATCAACTCGGCCATAAACATCATAAGAATGGCTTTCAACAATATGTCCATCATCGTTGCTAAGAGCGATAACTGAGCCGAGGCCATCATAGTGGTAGAAATAATGCTGGTTGCGGTTACCATCGGTAAGCCAGAAATCCGCTATGGCTTTCAGGTCCTGCAAATCTATGACGCCATCGGCGACGAGGTCGGCGTTGGGATCGAAGCCTGGGTCATTAGTATCAAACAACCACACCCTGGCAAAAACTGCCACGTCGACGAAGTCAACAATTCCGTTTTGAGCAAGGTCCGCTGAAGGCAGGATATTCGTCATACGCACCGCTTCATCTATACCTGTTCCGTAGAGGAACTTGCGGACAAGTTTTTCTTGACCGTCGTATTCACAGATAATCTGGTCGCCATCATAAACGTATCTCGTGACTCGTGTCTCGTCGCTCGTGATTGTCTTCTGAATTCTCCGGCCAAAGGCATCGTAGCTGTAGGAAGCAATCGGCTGGTTGTTAGCATCATTAACGTCAGTTAAACGATTCTCGCAGTCATAGTAATAGTTATGTGTTCCATCGCCGGTAAGATTACCGTTATCGTCGTATGAATACACGGCACCACCTACTGATGTGTACTGGTTAAGATTGTTTGTAGAGTAGTTTGTGGTTCCGCCGTTTATGACGGATTGGCGATTTCCGGCTGGGTCGTAATTGAAGGTCTTATCGGAAGCAAAAAAGCCGGCCGGGTAATCTGCACCGGTCAACTGATATATACTGTCGTAGCTGTACTGATGTAGATTGGTTGCATCGGTCGTCATCGTCAGGTGGTTACCGACACTGTCGTAACTATAGGCGAAACTCCGGCTGACACCATTCATCTGATTGTTCAGATAAAGCAGCCGGTCGGCGATATTGTAACTGTAAGTGACCGATGTGCCATTGGCATACTGTGCGGCAATTCGTCGTGACAGAGCATCGTAGTCATATTGAACCACAACGGTAGTATCTTCATCGCGAATGTGAGTCAGCCGATTCAAGGGGTCGTATTCATAAGTAACGTATGCTCCGTCAGGATAGGCAAGCTGAGTTCTATTACCAGCAATGTCATATTCGTAAGAAACTGTCTTGCCATCCGGGTAGTTAACATCAATGAGTCTGCCTGCGTTGTCAAAACTATTTTTTATGGTCCCACCTGCATCGGTTACCTCAATTAGCCTGCCAACCAAATCGTATTTGTATTGTATCTGTTGTGGGCCCGGCAAGGTTTTGGCTTTCAGCCGATTAAGCGGGTCGTAGCTGAAGCTGACGATCTGACCGGCCCGAGTAGTTTTTGTAGATATATTACCGGATGCGTCGTAGCTGAGCTGTTCGTTAGAGTCATTCGGATAAACTGTCTTTACCAGACGATTAAGGCCATCGTATTCATAAGTAGTTGTATTGCCTTTGGCATCGGTTAGAGATTCCACATCACCACTTGAGATATATGAGTACATAACGCTGTTATTATCCTCGGCATCTATAACTTTCCAAAGCTGTCCAGCTGAGTTGTATGCCCGCTCGGTTGTATTGTTCTCGGCATCGGTTACTTTCTGCAGCCTGTTGAGTGCATCATATTCATACTGCGTCACATCACCGTTGGGGTCGGTTACTGTCTTGATCTTACCCGAAAGAGTATATGTATAACTTGTGGTCTGCCAAGGCTGATTCACATCGCTGGTTTGCCGCTGTATCATTTTGAGATTACCATCAGGGTCATACTCATAGCGGGTGATATAGTTAAACGGGGCAGGAACCGTCGTCTTAATCAGGCGGCGCGTAGCGTCGTATTCAAGCGTGGTTGTGTTGCCTCGCGGGTCGGTTGTTGAATTGACGTCACCAACGGAATTGTATGTCATCAGCGTAGTGATATTTAGGTTGTTAGGGTCGAGCCCATAGTCAACGATAGTGCCGATGAGATTGCCGTTGGGGTCGTATTGGTACTTTACGACTATACCTTCAGGGTCGGTGACGGTTTCCGTTTGGCCGTGAGCATTGTACGTGAACAGTGTCTGTGGGACGTTTCCATCAACTACCGGCTGGTCAACTTGTTTTAGCTTGCCGTTCGGGTAGTATTGGAACACGGTGATTCGGCCGTTGGGATCGGTATAAGTAGCTACCCTGTTGAAATTTGGCTCGTAAGTGAACGTTTCCACAATGTTCGGTTCACCTGAGGCAGGCACCGGTATCTGAATACTCTGCAGGACATTATGATTAGCGTCGTAGATATACTGTGTTGAGTTGCCTCGCGGCTCTGTAACAAGTGTCTTTCGCAACTGGCCGTCATACTCATAGCCTGTCTGATTATCTAACGAGTCGGTCTCAGACAGTGTCCTGCCATAGTCATTAAAGACATAAACCTTTGAGTAGTTGCAGGGATCAACTTCTTCAGTTCGATAGTAAGAATAGTAATAGTTGTATGTATACCCATGAGCGTTGGTCTGGGTGTTTACACAGCCAAGTGAGTCATATGTATTTGTGACAAATGGATTATTAGGCGAGGCAGGATAATAAATCTGCATCATTTGCCCATCGTTGTTAGGGTCGTATGCAAAGGTAGTAACATAGCCATTTGCATCGGTAATCGTGGTGAGATTGCCTGCCCCATCATACCCGAAATGGACGGTCCTGCCCGCTGAATCGGTCAAGGAAGCAATATGGTTTGCGTCATTTATGTCATAAGTCAGGTTCAGGGACCGGCCAAAATCGTTGTTCACCTGCGATAGTTTACCATTTTGATAACTGTAGCTAACGGTATTATTTGGATCGCTCCAACTGACAATTCGACCATTGGAGTCAAAATCAAGATATTCGCCGTGCTTGGTCCTCATTAAGAAGCTGCCGTCCCCTTCAATGCTAAGCGTGCCTGCCTGGCCAGGTGGCGGATTGTAATTGCCATCGGTCAGTTTGACAAACTGCAAACTATTACCCGGCTGGTCCACAGTCACGACATTATTAATCAGGCGGTCCATAAACCAGCGATGGGCCATTGTAGCTACGGTTAGACGCAGATTTGTTTTGGTTGACGAAAGCAGGTCTATACTTACGTATGATTCGATGATGCTACTTGCGGCATCTATCGGAGAATCCACCCCAAGCCCCTGGAATCCATCGCTCGACAGGGCAGCAAAGATACCCATATTGTGCTTCCAGCCCAAACCCAGTGGGCCATCATCCAACGCTGCTCCTGAATTGTAGGAACGCTTGAATTCAAGACTAAAAGGATAATTCCCGCTACCAATCGTTAAGTCGGAATTTTCGTATAGGTAGTCTCCCGTGACTATATTGATTGGTTCGGTGCTTGTAGAGTGGTCAGCAGATGACAAGACATACTCCATGAAAATATCTGACAGAGACCATGGATAGATGCCAAATCCACCGTTCAGCCCACCGGAAATGATATGGGCAATCTGGTCTTCAGAGGGACTTATCGCGAGAAATCCTATGCCGACCCAATCACCCTCACCGAGGTCCCCATCCTGCGGTAGGATTACCCGATACCCGGCATCAATATACGCATCAACATAAGAAAGCTCCCAGGAATCATAATTTACGAGCTGTGATCTTATAGAGCTATAATAATTTGGGCTTGTGGCATCAAAAATTTTGTTGTAACTGGAACCATTGGCGATATCCACAAGCTTAGCTGTTGAGACAGCGCTGTACTGCGGCTGGAGCTGTTCTATAACACCCCATTCAAATGCACTACTCTGTCCGCCGCTTACAAAGAAACTCGCCTGCTCTTTCGACTGGTCGCCTGTATTACTTATGACGCTGCTCAGGCACATCGGCATATCGATATAGGGGGCCTCATATTGCCCGCAGACTCCTAAGGTATGGTGGTCTATTGTCGCAGTATCAGCAATCTGGTCGGATATTTGACTCGCACGGGAGCACTCAGCAAGCCAGGTAAAGCCAACCATCGCCAGTGATTCACCCAGCACCGGCTCCGATGTATCGCTGCCTCCTGCATGCCGGTTCTCCTTAAGAGTCTTACGATGCTTTTCTTTCAATTACCTTCGTGCCCGTACCAGCCCAGCCATTGACTATCAGATATGATCCCCCTGCTGTGATGTAGAAGGTTTGGCTCTGATCACAATATGTCCCGCCATTTGCAGCATAGGGATGGTCGACCGTCAGAGTAATCGGTTGGCTGGTTCCAGGAGTAGTTGAAGTGCCGGTGGCCAGCACATCGCCATCAAGAACAAGAACCGGCTGGCTCGACGCATTATAGAAAATTGTGAAACGCTTGCCGTAAACCTGCTCTGAGTATACTGTCTCGTCAATCCCGCGATGTTGTATTCGCAGCGACACCTTGTATGCAACTGGGATATCCGTCTATTCATAGTCAACCGATTGCTGATATGGTAATGAGGTTTGATACGGTACTTCCGATGCGGCCGTTATATCCCTGCCGCCAATTACGTCATTCAACGTAGCCGCCAGATTATTAGCTTTGATATAATTTACAAGGTTGGTGCTATATGATGTAAGATCAGCAGCCATATTCGGCTTGTTGATGTCCTCGACATAATCCGGATCAATGGTTGCCCCTTCACTTGCCCTGGCAAGAAACAGGTTAGGATCATATCCCACTGCCGAACTTAAGTCTACTCCTGCTTTGTAGCTATACTCCTTGAAGCTTGGGTCAAACACATAATCACTACCATCAATATTTAACTTTACCCATACGTGGTCCAAGTCGACATACGCCAAGCTACTATCCGGATAGACCCATATTTGAGCAGGAATTCCCGCTGAACCAAGTAACGTGCCAACCACACTAGGATCGTCGCTGGTCCCGAGCCAGTTGGTTATCTGGTTCGGGTCCAGCCGGATAACGCCATACACATAATTAGCGGTATATCCTGCCTGACGCAGGAGAGCTATAAGTAAAGGCGATTGGTCAAAATCATTGCCTTTTCTATCTAACAATGTCATTGTGGCTCCTTTTACAGAGCCAAAAATAGGTGTGTAATCTATGTGGTCTTGCACAAACTTGTAGATGAGGTTAGGATCATTTCTTAGCCCTCGTGCAAGTTCCACAATTTCCTGTGTTGCCTCTAAGCCTATGCCACTGAGTATTTTCAGCGGTAGCTGAGCCTTGGCAGGCTTTGAGAGAATCTGGCGAGCTTCATAGGGTTTGACTAACTTACCTTCTACTCTCCGACGTCCGGGCGCCGGCGAGGAGTAAGATTCGGACGAAGCTGAGTTGGTGTTAAAAAATACGACAAAAAAAGCAAGAGACATTTTAATATAAACTGATTTCATTTTCTTACCCCCTAACTTATAGGTTTTTAACTTTTTCTATACTTGCCTTCTCTATGTCAGGTCCACGGTTTACATGATTGTTGGTCTTTCTTATTCTGCAAATTTCTGAAAAAACCTGTTCAGATTTGAAGCGAAGACATCCCTTTAAATGGAACCTGCTTTGGCGTAAATCTACTGTCCCCATAAACCCAATTCCCCAAAAAATACCTCTAATTTGTGAAATATATGACCTTACTTGGATTTTGTCAATAGGGAAAAGCAAAAAATATCAAGATTTCCAAGATTTCCGGTGAGAATATCCTTTGGTCATCGTAAAAATAATTGTCGTTTTTGCTTGATTCCGGCAGGAAAAAATGGCATTATGGATTCTCGAAGGTTCAGAATTGATGCGAAAATAGAACCTTTTCTCACATCAGCAGTAATCTATTACCAGCAAGCTTCTTCTTTCTTTCACCAGCCATCGGATCGATATTCCTGCCAAATAGCGTGTGTTATAGTCACTCTTCAAGCTATGACTGATTGAATGCATATCTTGCAGAGAATTGTAACCACATCAATATCAATGATAGAGATTAGTAAACGGATTATATATCCGGTTGACTTCAAGTACCTTTAACAGGGTCTTCTTCGCGGCGGATAATCCTTGCAATAAGACCATTTCGCCATTTGCCATAAACTAAAACATACCTGCCTTTAAATATCCTCCGCACTTTTCTCGGCTTAATGCCCTCTTCTGTCAATTGCCTGGCAATGGCTCGAAAAGCGAGACCCGCCTTGCGTAGCTCAATCATACGCTTAATAGCTCTCTGCTCATCAACGTTAATTATCAGCTTCGTTGGATCCTCAGAATCCTTCATCATGCCGTATGGTGGCAGAAAGCTCATACGTTTACCTGCTCGCTGGTGCCTAAGCATCGCATCCGAAGTCCTCTCTGATACAAGTTCACGCTCCAATTTTGCGAAAAGTGCTACCATCTTGTAAAAATACCGGCTGTGGTCTTTTGTCGTGTCTATTCTCTCTGAAATGCTGCGCAAGTCGGCTTTAGCATGTTCCAGCCGCTCGATTATTTTGATTGTCTCTTTGGTGTTCCATGCCAGTCTGCTCAGAGAGTGAACAACAAGTATGGCTTGATTTTTAATGGTCTTGTGCAGTGCTAACTGCAAACCCGGCCGATTAGCAGCTTTCGCTCCTGACTCATTCTTGTCGTAAAAGACACCAATCACTTCAAGCTTACAAAAATCGCAGTATCTCTGACATATCTCTATCTGCTTCTCGCAACTCTCGCTCCCATCCGGTCTGATACGAGGGGAGAGCCGACTGTAAATCACAGCTCGGCTATTCGTTCGCTCACGGTTTCTACTCATTGCCATTACAATATCCATTCTGGCAAACACTTTTCCGAGTCATTTGCGTTTAACTGAATAATTCACCTACTGCGTATAACACAAAGATCGACCCAAAGCCATCCATGCTCACAGCCCATATAGAATCACAGGCTTATGGGTTCTCACTAAGGCTTTGATTGCTGCTTTAATATGCTCCGGAAGTTCCGGCCAAACAGCAATTATTTGCTTTAATTCCGGCCACTTTTGCAGTAAAATGGCGGAGTAAATGGCGGAGTGATTCTCCCCGATTTCGTAAGTCCTTCTTTTGTCATCAGTTATATTTTTGCAGTCGCGGACTTCGAATCCGAAGGTTGCAGGTTCGAGTCCTGCCGGGCGCGTTTTTTAAGTTGATGGCTGTCAAGTGGTTACATTTGACAGCCTTTTGCGTTGAACCTCTTAAATGGCTATCGGTGTCAAAATAGTGTCAATTGTCGGATGCTTTAGCCATAATGTTCTGAAGAACTTGACCTGCTGATTCAAAATCTTCAGGTCTTACCGTTAAGTAGTATTTCCTTGTTGTTTTGATGTCAGCGTGTCCGGCAAGTGTCTGAACTACCTGTATCGGCAACTGCTGTGCCCAGTTAGTAATAGCTGATCTGCGAAGGTCGTGTATTGTGCATTTTGCTACGTTTGCTTTACAACAAATCTTAGTAAACCTTCTTGCAATATTGTTGGCTAGTTCTGACCCAAAGAACGTCCCAGCCTTCTGGAAGTAACAGGCCCGAATATATACCCTTGTTCTTTAATGTTGATGATTTTACTGTTCATTGTAAATATCTCATTTTCTGAGAGGAACTTACGCCTTTGGATTACCACCAGCCAACTCGCATTAGTTGAAATTGCCACATATACCTAATACTCTGTTGCTGCAAGTAATAATCGTAGAATTCATTTGTAAGCAGCAGATCGATGTTCTTAGCTTAGATCCTATGCAGGATGTATTGAGGATTGTGAACTTTAAAGGTGTGCGTAAAAGCTGGACTTTTGCCGGGGGTTCGTAAGTACTATCTTGCAGTCTTTCTCTTTATCCCGGGCTTTCGGTTTTTATTATAAAAGTTCGGTCCAGAGGATTATACCGAGCTAAAGGACCCCGAATACCAATTGTACCTTCGATTTTAATATTCGCCTGGCTGGTGTTATCCTTATCGTAGAATGTTGTCACCTGCGTTCTATAGTCGTAATACGGAGGTAACTCTTCATGTATAAATCTGATTATTTCTTCTGATGGTATGTGTGAATGCTTCATGCCAGGCCCTTTGAATTTAAAGATCCTGTCCTTGAACTTCTCAACCGTTTGAATGGCTAAGCCGGCGCCGTCCGCCTGCTTTTGTTCAACGCCCGAACGTCTTTTGACCCAATCGAAAAAGCCTGCCATAAGAAACCGTCTTATATTTCAACAACAGTGCCTGCTTTTACCTGTTTGAACTGCTGGGGGTACTTTTCTCTTATTTGCTGAATGTATTTCGTACAATGACAGGGAGCGATTAGTTTGATTCCCTGAAGTTTTTCTAATTTTGAAAATCCGTGAAAGCCGCCTAAAACAGCATAGATTTCACCTAATTGTTTTGCTTTGTCAATTGTCTTTTCCAAACCGGGATGAGCACAGCCGGTTATAACCAAATTTCCTTTCCCTGAGTTTACTACCAGAGACTGCTCTTTGATAAGTCCTCCAAGGGTGCCGGTGGAATAAACTCCCGGTGATATCTCTGTCAGCTTTGAGAAGGATTTAGGATGGAGAACCTTAGCATTATTGTTTAATTTTAAAAATTCTTTCAGCCCACCGGTATGGTCCCAATGGTTGTGCGAGATAACGACGGCAGCAATACTTTCCGGCTGGATGTTTAATTGTCTGAGGTTATAAATTAGATTCTCGCCGCTATCACCTGTATCAAATAGAATGTTCTCTTCTGTTTCTATTAAGCAGGAAAAACCCCATCCTGATTTTAGTCCCTCATC
>Ga0315539_1003476_pt1 | contig 11090 bp, 10 predicted proteins | sample SalMarSW160150MG_FD_203097 | JGI IMG/M metagenome (GOLD analysis project Ga0315539, IMG submission 203097) | Salt marsh sediment microbial communities from the Plum Island Ecosystem LTER, Massachusetts, United States - Salt Marsh Sediment SW1601-150 ... | reverse complement strand
AATCACGGTTTCTCACACGTGCGTCTTAGCTCTTGCTACTCTGGGGAAGTCCCGATCCTTCCTCGCAGCAAGAAACGCAAGCTCGGTTTTCTGGGCACGTCAGCTGTCAGATCGCTGCTTGCGGCGCGCCATCTGTTGTTCATGCTCAGTGAAAGGGTTCTGCCCCAACCGCTCAACGGGGCAGGACTTCTAGTGACCGCGAGAAGAAACGGAAGAAAGGACCCTAGTGCCCCTTGAACTCCCGCGGCATGGACCGACAGACGGCTTCGGCGACGGAATCCAAGGAGGCTGGCGAATGAAGAGCCTAACAAGACCCCGGCTGGGTCTGGAGACCCTCCGGCGCCTCAATTGGCTGGCTGAGCACATACTATCCGTATTCTTCAACCTTGAGGCCGTGGAAACGGCTTTGCTGACTAGCCGCACTATTGAATACCCGTTCGTCATTCAAGCGCTAGAGAGTCTGCCTCGAGGCAATGTGCTCGATGTGGGATGCGCAGACGTCAACAATTTTCTTGCTCCCTCGCTTGCTTCTCTGGGCTGGCAAGTCTACGGGGTCGATCTCCGCGGGTTCAAGCTGGTGCACCCAGGCTTCCACTTGGTGCGGGAGGATATCAGGGAAACCTCCTTTCCAGACGCCTTTTTCGACTGCGCCTATGCCGTCTCCACTGTCGAGCACATCGGGTTGGCTGGTAGATATGGTATCACCGTTGATGACCCCGACGGCGACATCAAGGCCGTGAGGGAGATAAGACGGATTCTTCGACCCGGCGGCAGCTTCTTCCTTACGGTGCCCTATGGACGGGGGGGTGAGGTGATCAAGCCGACCGAGAGAGTCTATGACAGAGCCCGTTTGGAAAGGCTGCTCGCTGATTGGACGGTTAGGAACAGACTCTGGTATCACCAAGACAACGGTGGAAGGTGGGGTCAGGTATCTGAAGAAGCGGCAGGGCGGGCCAGCGTAGCTCTAGCCCTTGTGGAATCGATACGCCCGGGACAATAGCCTGGCCGAGCCGCCCGCTCTCGCGATCAGAGGCGAGAAGATAGCGTCCCAGCGGTTCGAGGGAATGCAACATATTGCGGAAATGCGTACGCTCAGGTTATCACGCCTTGGAGAGACACGCGAGCGGGCACGCCTAGACACACTCTTTCTCACGGTCGTGTTCGTATCCGGCTGCCTCCTAGTGTGGAGCACCCTTTCGACCAGCATCGATAGAGTCGACCTGGGCGTACTGTCCATGGCCCGTCTGTTGCCCCCCACCTACTGGGTAGGCTTCGCCCTGCTGCTAGCCAGCACCATCATCTGGTACTTCGGCGGCGAGACGAAGACCTTTCACTTTCTGCTGGTGGCCTTGTGGATGGGCTACGTCTTCGTAGGCCCCGAGCTGATGGAGGCGCATCCTCGCGCGGTCGCGTCCTACGGCCAGGCGTGGGGGGTCGAGTACGTCTTGGAGGGCCGGGAGCGAGAGTTCCTCTATTTTCCCTGGCTGGGCTTCCACCACACCTTCGCCATGCTGGTCGAGCTTACGGATATCGGGTACCTCGCCATGATGAGGGTGGGCTCGGTGGTCCTCTACCTGAGCCTGGCGGTGGGGCTCATCGCCTTCTTCGGGCGGGTGCTGCCCGACAAAAAGTCCATACTGCTGGCGATCCTGGCGATCCTGGCTATGTTGGAGCTCTATGGCATCGGCTTCACCCCGCACCAGATGGCGTTCGTCCTGATGCTATTCGGTTTCTCCTTTCTAGCTAGCCTGGATGCCTCCCCGGTCCTCAACCGCCTAGTGCTTATCGGCATCTTCTGCGCCATACTCATCACCCACGGCCTCTCGGCTCTGCTGGTCGTCTACGTCGCCGCCATGGCTGCCCTCGCCCGCTGGAAGCCCTCGGCCGTCGGGCGCTGGAGCCCCAGCACGGCGTCCCTCTCCCTGTTGTTCGCCATCCTTTTCGTAGGCTGGATCCTGTATTCTAGCGATTTCTGGTTCTCTAGGGCCGCCATAGCTTTCCGGGATACCGTGCTGCTCGAACCGAGCGCCTTTACATCACCCTTCAGCCACGCCTCCCCTGCCGGGGCCGGTCGCGCCGAGGTTGCTTTATTGAACCTCGCGTTCCTCGCCGTCTTGCTGGTCTGGTTGGTGAGCGTTGTGGCGAGAAGAGGGTTCTGGAACGGCCTCCGTCGCGACCGCCTTTTCCCGCTGCTGGCAGTCTCAGGCCTGCCGGTTCTGATCATGGGCACGGGCAGCTTCACCTACGAGGGATTCATGCGGGTCTTTTTGTTCGGTAGCCTCTTCGTGGCCTGGTTCCTGGCCAGGGAATCCGTGGCTAGGAGAAGCGCCGGCGCTTTCTTGGTGCTGTTGCTCGGTTTGGGCTTTGTCATTCTCTACGCCCGGGAGTTCGAGGAGCTGCCGACAAGCCAGCAGTTCGCGGGGGCGAATTTCCTTGTAGACGCCTCGGTGCCCAACGCCAGCGTCATCCAGGGCGATTGCCTGCACCCGGGGGCGATCACAAATACCATCGATGCCCCAGAGACGTCTTGCGCTTATCCTAACCCCGCAAAGCCGCAAACACAACAAGTGCCGGACGTCAGCGAGTTCACCTTTGGCGTGCTCTCCGACATGGGGGAGCGAACGGTAAGTTTCTCCTTCGCTTTCGGCAAGCCCTGGTGGGAAAGCCTGCGGAACTCCGTCCAGCGCGAGGGCTTCGCCAAGATCTATTCCAACGGTGGGTATGACGTCTTCGCGCGCCAGTCGCCCCAGGATGAGAGGAGCCAGGAGGAGGTCTCTGTGGCCCCGGCGATAGAGGCGCAGGACCGGTGATGGCGTGATGGGCAGGGCATCCCGCTTCCTGCGAGGGTTGCGCTCGTTCCTCCCCTTCCCAGCTTGGTGGACGATCTCGAAGCATCTGGACAAGGGGGGCAAGAGCCTCCTGGATGTCGGCTGCGGCCGCGGAGGGCCCATCGAGCGCATCAACCGAGAGCGGGAACTGTTCTCGGTGGGCGTAGACATCTTCCAGCCCTATCTGCTTCACTGCCGCTCAGCGGGACTCTACGACGACCTGGTTTGCTGCGATGTGCGGCTCCTGCCCTTCGGCCCGGACAGGTTCGATATCGTTCTCTGCAGTGAGGTTCTGGAACACCTGCAACGATACGAGGCGGAGGGGCTCATCAACGAGATCGAGCTGATAGCCCGTCGTCAGGTGCTCATCACAGCTCCGGTCGGCCGGTGCCATCAGGAAGAGTACGACCGCAACCCCTACCAGGCCCACAAGAGCACGTGGGTACCCCAGGATTTCCGTAGGCTGGGATACACCGTGCGCGGATCCGGCCTGCGGGGCATGGGAGGTTTGATAGCTCAAGAGACTTCACCCTTACCTGGGTGGCTGCGGTTCGTTGCCAACGGCGTCTGGATGTTGGCGAGCCCCTTCTCCTACTACTTTCCCCGGATAGGGGGCAACATGGTCTGCGTCAAGAATATCGATGGCGAGGGCTTCAAGAATGCGACAGGGGGACCAGTTTCCTCGTCTCGTGTTGAGTAGTCCGCGGTTCGTCGGACACGACAAGGAACCGGGGATGTGAGAGGTTGCAGGACAGAGGAATGAACCCGGGACCTGCCAAGCAACAGCTAGCGGATATGCGCGTGCTGGTCGTCGGGGGCAACAGCGCCGCCTGCGCAGTGCCCGATCTGTTTCAGTTCCTGGCCGAAGGCCCTAGAGTACGGGATGTAAGCTTTATCGGGCATTCCTTTGCCCAGGAATTGTTGCGACGCTCACAACTGATGGTCGCTGGGGGCGGTCGCGTGCGGGAATGGGTAATCAAGCGCGGTCAGCACCACGGTCTCATATCATACCTTGTCGATATCCTCATCACGCTCTTCTGGCTGCTGTTCCTCAGGCGGAGATATGATCTGTATCTCGCGGGTACCCTCCATCTGGTTCTTCTTGGCCTGTTCCTGCGCTCTCTCGGTATCGTGGAACGCACGGTCTTTTGGACGCACGACTACCACCCGAGGCGGTTCAGAAACAAAGTCCTGAACGGTCTGTACTTGAAGCTGGACGAGATCTGTGCAACCCGTTCCGACTACACGTGGAACGTCGTGCCCCAGATAGCGGAGCACAGGCGCCAGCGAGGCGTGAGCGTATCTCCAGAAAGGGTGATGGTCGTTGGAGATCCCCTGCGGGCCGAGCAGATTGGCTGGCTTCCGCTTGAGGAGGTGCCACCCGCCTCAATCATCAATTCCGGAACCGTGGAGGAAGCAGGGTACGGCTTCAACCTCCTTCTGGAAGCCCTTCCACGCGTCATTAGGAAGGAACCCAAAGCCAAGGTCACAGTCACAACCTACATGGGGTTCCCCGAGAATCTCCGTCGCCGGATTAGGAAGCTCGGTTTGGAAGCCCACTTCAGCCTGCGTGGCTACATCGCCGATGAGCTTGAGTATGCGCAGGCTGTGCAGCGGCATCGCGTCGGGCTGGCCATCTATGAACCGATCCCCAACACGCACAAGAGATACAGTGACTCCCGGGCCAAGCTCTACGCTGCGCTGGGGGTTCCCGTAATCATCACGCGCGTCTCTCCGATCGCCGCAGAGATAGAGGCAGCGGGTGCGGGGATCGTCATCGACCACGAAAAGGAACAACTGGCAGAGGCCATCCTCAAGCTCCTGACCAACGACGACTTCTACAGGCGCTGCCGGGACAACGCTATCAATCTAGCCCAACAGTACCGGGCAGACAAGGTGTTCCCCGCTGCCTTCCGACGCATGGGAATCGAGACTTAGCGTGGGGAAGGAGACGCTACCCTCGCCGTGCGTCCCAGTCTTGCACTGTCGAAGATAGCACGGGCCAGTTCGACGGCTGCCAGTCCGTCGAAGCCGTTACCAGCGGGCTCCCGCGCTTCCTGGATGGCAGAAACGAACTCCATCCACTCTTCTCGCCAAGACCGATCCTCGCGTCGATACTCAATAACCTCCTCGCCGAACGGCGCAACGAAGTCCCTTCGCCCTAGAGTAGCCCGCTCTACGCCGTAGGCTCCTCCCAGGCCCTCGACGACGACGTAGCCGTCATGTCCGAATACTTCGAAGCAGAATAGAGGCTTCCACTGGGTCCAGCTGGCGTGGAGAGAGGCCACCTGGCCCTTGGCCGTGAGCAGGAGGGCAAACGCGTTATCCTCTAGAGAAGCCACGTCCCAAAAGCGGGTAGTGAGAAAGCCGACCACCTCGACAAAGTCGCCAAGGAACCACCGGAACAGATCCAGGGCGTGAATCCCCTGATCCATCAACTGGCCGCCGCCGCTTACCTCTGCCTGCGCCCGCCACTCTCGGTCATAACCTGGCCGACCGCCGGTCCCGTAGCGACAGCGTATCCAATCGACTTCGCCGATGCAACCGGCCTCGCACCACTGGTGCGCTTGGCGGATGGCGGGGTGATGGCGAAGGTTGAAGCCACACTTGAGCGTCACGCCGGCATCTTGAGCCACTCTCACCATCTCTCTGGCCTCTTCAGGATTACGCGCTAGGGGCTTCTCGCAAAGCACATGCTTCCCGTGCTTCATGGCAGCGATGCTTATAGAGGCATGCACGTGCGGTGGCGTAGACACGATGACCGCTTCTACGTCGTCCCTTGTCACCACATCCTCCCAGCAGGATGTAGCGCTGCAGCCCATCTGGCTCGCCAGGCTCTCAGCCGCCTCACGGTCGACGTCGGCGACGACGACAAGTTGGCTACCGGTCACGTCGGCCGCTTGGGCGCGTCGTTGGCCCTGTAGACCTGCGCCTATCAGACCCGCTCGGATTTCCATACGCCTCATACGGTCTTGCGATCAGCCCCTGAGAACTGCGACCGTTTCCTCATACAAGGCAGGCGAAGGAAATAGGTCGCGGATGCACACCGGTGTGCCACCATGGCACAGGCTCTGATGAGCGGCATCCAGGACAGCAGTAACCATCAATCCCTGCTCTACTGGTGAGGGCGCGCGACGGATCCCGTGTATGCTCCCGATGAACTCCTGCATCAGCCGCGGGTAGTAGGCAAATGCTCCCTGGAAGTACTTGCCTGTCAGCACATCTCTGGTGATGCCCAGCTCCCGCCGCAAGAACGCCTTGGTGTCGTCCAGAGGCGTGAAAAAGCCGTGGAACTCCAGAAAACTGTTGTTGCGGACGTCTATGGAAATGTGGCCACCGGTACCATGGACGTCAACCGCAAAGCGGCTTGTCCCGGTGACCCAGGAGATGTCCGCGCTGGCGATGGCACGGCTGTCAAACTCCATCAGGAGCTGCAAGTAGTTTGTGAACCCCATATCGCCCCCGGTTACGTCCTGCCCGAAGGCGACCACCCGCTCCACAATTCCGTCGCATAGCCACATGAGAAGGTCGATGGCGTGGGGCGCGAAGTCGAAGAGCATGCCAGCAGGATGGTAGAGCCACGTGCTGCGAGTGTTGTCACTGGGGAATGGCTGGCAGGCGAGCGTGTTCATGGTGACGATGCGTCCCAGACGGCCACTAGCTATGCGCTCCTTGGCCTTGAGCACCGCTGGGAAGTAGCGCCAGTTGGTGACTACATTGAGCAGAGCGCCGTGTCGATTGACAACCTCACGAATGGCCAAGGCATCGCTCAGCGACGTAGCAAGGGGCTTCTCCACCAAGATGTGCTTGCCCGCCCTGGCCGCTGCCTCGATAATGGGGAAGCGCATCTCAGGGGGCGTGCATATGTCGACGAGGTCAACGTTGGGCACTTCCAACAGAGTCTCATGGCTGGCACACCAGTGCGGAATCTGAAATTCCGCAGCTACCCTCTCGGCGAGTCCAGCGTCGATATCCATGATAGCGAGGACGTCCATCCCCGGCTGCGCCTTGAAGGCCGGGAGATGGCCGCGGCGTGCCACCTGGCCAGCACCGATGACAGCTATCCCGATCGACGGCGCCCCTACCATGAACGTCGGACCCGCAGCTGCGCTCGCCGCTGCAGGGCAGCGCCGAGACGAAGCAAACTCATCTCCAAGCGATTGACTTCGAAGTCCGCCCGCGGTAGCGGATCTCCCACCAGGCGATACCGTAGGGAACCCACACTAGCCCGGGCGCACTTGCGGATGTAACCGATGCTGCCGGGATGGAAGCCGAGTATCCTTGCTCCCAAGGCATCCATGGCCACAGGGTCCCGGCCACAGATAACGCTCCCGAAGGGTACCGGCACCCCCGTGCCTGGCCCTTGTACTCCGCCCATAGCGATGATGGCGTCGATAATGCAGAAGTCGGGGCGGAGGACGGTGTTGATGTCTGTCACAACATCGTGGATGTAGGGATGATAAACGCTCTTCTCGATGATCGGTATGCAGCCGAACTGGTTCTTGAGGCAACAAGTGATCCCGGTGAGGAGGTTTGTCTTCAGCTTCGGCACGGTGATGAAGACGGCATCCTGGAACACCTCTGCCACAGGCACCTCCTTCAGATGCCTGCCTTTGATTGAATGGCTCACCATGGGCTGTTTGCTGAGGTTGACCCATCGGCCTCCCCACTTCTCCAGGATGGGCATGTAGCCCAGCCACCGAATAAAGAGGTCGGCAAGGACGGTTGTGCCATCGCTCTCCACGACCGAAATAGTCAGATTCTCATAGCTTTCCCGAAGGTACCGGAGGAGGGCGTCGAGCACCGCCGGATGAGTAACGGTGCCCGTCTCAGGGGTCCGACTTCCACACATGTTGATCTTGATGACGACGGAATCGCCGCTGCTGACAGGCAGCGGACCCGCTAGCTCGATAGCACCCGCTAGGCCCGGAAACACGTGGTCATACTCAGACCGCTTGAGGCTCACGACGCTAGCTATGGTGCGCTCTTCTCGGGTCAGCGCCTGAGCGCGACGCCTGCCCTGAAGGCCCGCGCCGACGATGCCAACCTTCATCTCTCGCTCTCCACCACCCGGCGCAAGGTATACAGATCCGAGCCCATGATTTGATCGATGCGACCGTTCATGCTCTCCCAGTCGTCCCAGACGGCGCTGACCAGCCGCCCACTCAGGCCGTCGGAGTCCTCCGAGGCCAGGAAGACTGCCAGGGCAGCAGCGCGCTCAGGCGGCACGCCGCCGGTCTCCTTCTGCCGACGCGTGCGAGCCAGCATCTCTTCGCCGGCAGCAGCCTCCGCCGCCAAGATTTCGTCTGTCAGTCTGGTGTTCACCCCTCCCGGAGCGATGGCGTTCACCTGAATGTTGAACCTCTCGATTTCCTTAGCCAGGGTTTCGGTGAGGCGCACGATGGCCGCTTTGGATGCGGCGTAGGCGGAGAAGTTGGGCAGAGGCGATGTGGCTCCTCCCCCGGAAAGGTTGATGATCTTGCCGCGCCGCTGTCGGATCATGAAGGGGAGAACCGCCCGGGTACAGAAAAACGAACCAAATAGGTTGATGCCAATGGTTTGCACCCACTTCTCTGGGTCGTTGTCCACAAGAGGACCTATGGAGCCATAGATCCCGGCGTTGTTGACCAGAATGTCGAGCTTCCCGAACTCCTCAAGGGCCTGGGCGACCATTGTTTCCACTTCGTCTCGATTGGATACATCAACCTTCAGGGCAACGACATGTCGCCCCAGCGCCCGTGCCTCCTCGGCCGTCTCCTCTAGCTCGGACACCGTGCGTGACGCGACCAGCATGTCCGCTCCCTCGTGGGCGAAGGCAAGAGCGATGACCTTGCCGATGCCTCGGCCAGCGCCCGTGATGATGGCCGCCTTGCCTGCCAGCTTCATGCCACGTCGCCCCTTGATCCGACAGGCGCTGTGCTTCCTTTTCCCACCCCGAGATACTGGAACCCCATTTGAGTCATTTCCTTCGCGTCGAGCATGTTCTGGGCGTCAACAAGCACTGGGTGCCTCATGGCTTCCTTCATGGCGACGAAGTCGAGGTCGCGGAACTCTGGCCATTCGGTAACGATCACCAAGGCGTCGCTTCCGTCGGCAACCGCGCATGGGTCAGGGCAGAACTCGAAGCTCGCAATATCAGGGAGCTCTTCAAGATTGGCCCGGGGGTCGTGCGCCCTGACTGCCGCGCCCAGAGCGGTTAGCTCGCCAATGATCTCCAGGGCGATAGACCGCCGGAGCGTGCTGGTGCCGGCCTTGTAGGTAAGCCCTAGGACTCCCATTCTGAGGCCCTCCAGCGATCCGTAAACTCTAGTCAGCTTTCGAGTGACTACATGGCTCTGCTGCTCGTTCACCCTTAGCACCCCCGTGATAAGGGGCGTTTTACTTCCATTTCGCTTGCCGAGCTTTCTCAGCGTCTTCAGGTCCCTGGCCAGCGTGCCGCCAGCAAAACCCAGGCCCGGCCGCAGTGGCGCTGCCGGCCCTACCCGCTGGTCTAGGTGCAACGCCCTGGCTACGTCCAGGGCGTCCGCGCCAACTTCGTCACAGAGGTTCGCCATCTCGTTGGCGAAGCTTATACATGTCGCCAGGAAGGCGTTCAGGGCATGCTTGGTCATTTCAGCGGTGCGGATGCCGACCTCCACTCGAGGCGCGTCGATGCCTTCGAAAAGTTCATTGACGGAGCTGACCGTAGAGGGGTCCTCAGAGCCGATCACTATCATATCCGGCTTCTTGAACCGCTCGATCGCCCGGCCGAGCCGCAGATTCTCCGGAACATAGGCCAGGCCGAAATCCCGTGACGGTTTCCCCCGACGGATGGTCGCCTGGATCTGCTCGCAGGTGCCGACCGGAACCTGGCTGCTGACGACGACTATCGAGCCGTCTTCCAAATGTCTTGCCAGGAGCGAGGCTGCCGCCATGACCTGCGACAGGTCCGACTCATCGCGCTCGTCGACGGCAGTGTCGTGGGCTATGATGGCATATCTGGCTCCGGCCAGGGCCTCGTGCGGGTCCGTGGTGAACCACAGCCTCTCCTCCGCGATACCCTTGGCGACCAGCTCCTCCAAGCCCGGCTCAAAAAGGGGAAGGCGATGGTTGCGCAACCCCTCGATGAGCCGAGGATCGCTGTCGAAGCCGACGACTGTTCGCCCCAGATCGGCGATACAGGCCGACGTGACCAGACCGAGATGCCACAGGCCGATGACGCAGACTCTCTCGCTACCCATGTCCAGTCTCTAGGCCTTCATCTGCTGCCGGGTCAACCGGCTGCAACCGTCACGCCCAGAAGGCGTCTGGCTGCTATGCGAACGGCCTCTTCTGACGTGTGCTTGGCCTCCCAGCCAAGCTTCTTCATCTTGCTCACGTCCAGGCCCACCTCCGGCACGTCCCCCACCCACCCTCTTCGTCCTCCCGTGTACCTGAAACGGACGACGCCGAGGCTCATCTCCTCCGCAACTATCTCTGCAATCCGGTTTATCCTGATGACAGAAGAGCAGCCCAGGTTGAAGACATCGCACCAGGCGTCGGAGTTGTGGAAGGCGCAGAACATGCCGTCAATGCAGTCCTCGACCAGGAAGAAGGGTTTCTCCTGTTGGCCGTCGCCGAGAATCTCCAGTTCCACTGGGTTGCGCTTCAGCTTCTGGATGAAGTCGTAGATTACCCCATGTCCCATCCTGCCGCCGATCACGTTGGCGAAGCGAAACATCCAGGCCTGCATGTTGAGGATGTGGCAATAGGCGCTGATGAGGGTCTCGCAGGCCAGCTTGGCGGCACCATAGAGGGAGATCGGCAAAAGGGGACCGATCTGTTCCGACGTGGGGATTACGGGCGCTTCCCCGTAGACAGCGGAAGTGGACGCAAAAATCAACCTCCTGATGGCGGTAGCCCTTATGGCCTCCAGGACGTTGTGGGTGGCGATAGTGCAGTTCTCTAGGTCCAGGCGCACGTCCTGATTGCCGCCGGGGATGTCCGTGTTGGCAGCCAGATGAATGACCAGGTCGTGTCCAGCCATGGCCTCCTTCAATTTCGGCGCATCCAGGAGGTCGGCCTCAATGAACGTGAACTTCGGCTGGGCGATATTGTGCTCGATCCACTCCCTGCGACCGGATGATAGGTTGTCATACACGGTCACGGTCTTCCCCTCGGCCAGGAGCCGGTCGACCAGGTGGCTTCCGATGAAACCCGCACCTCCTGTGACAAAGCATCTCTCGAACTCGGAATTGCTCGGCATCTGTTGCTCCTCCTACGATTCCAGGCCGCTTGCTCAGG
>Ga0315539_1003475_pt1 | contig 11092 bp, 7 predicted proteins | sample SalMarSW160150MG_FD_203097 | JGI IMG/M metagenome (GOLD analysis project Ga0315539, IMG submission 203097) | Salt marsh sediment microbial communities from the Plum Island Ecosystem LTER, Massachusetts, United States - Salt Marsh Sediment SW1601-150 ... | reverse complement strand
ATACAGATATTTACTGTTTTCGTAAACTTTCTTGATACGGAAGTATATAAAAGCCAGGGCAAAGAAAGAAATTAAAAGCAAATATAATTGATTTCTGATAATATTGGTGAGCAAAGAATATGAATATCTCTGATCCTGATGGTTCCTTAGCGAGTATAGCTTTCGGTATTCTCTTGCTGTAACAATTTCATTTGCACCCACAATTTTTTCTCCCTCTCTTACAACTCCGAGGGAATCTGAAACTGCTCGTCTTGCTTCATCTTTCATTCTTTCGGTACCCGCAAAATCAATCAGAAGATTTGGCTCTATATGTTTTTCGAGATCTTTTACGAATGATTTGTCAAGGTAGAAAGCGTTAAAAAGCTTGCTTACTTGATTCGTAAAGGATTTCCTTGCCTGGTTTTGATCCAGGATGGAAGTACGATCAACAAGCGTTCGCGAATTAGATCTTTCTATCAGTAATTTATTGCTTTTGCTTGTAGGTAAGTTTTCTTTATTTAAGATAATTCCCTTGCTGTAAATATCCAGAAAAATATTTTTTATATTACTCTTTTGTTTTAAAATTATCTGAGTATAAGGAGAATTGTCCGCATAAAATGCAATTAGCGAATCTAATTTCGGGAAGAGGTTTCCCGGTTCTCTTTCTTTTATTGTCTGAAGCACGGGTGGTACTTCTTCTGCAGCTTTTTCTCTTTCTTTGTTTAAATCCTCTCCATATTTTAGGATTCTAAAGTTAGAAGGCGCTATTATAGCCTTTAAGGCTATATCTCCTTCCTTTAAGATTGGAGTTTTGCCTTTGTAAGGATAGAATAGGTTAAGGATAAAAAGAAGCAAGAATAAAAATATAAAATGTTCTTTATTTACTTTTATTTTCTTCATATTTTTTGTAAGCCCTTACTATTTTTTCCACTACGGCATTCCTGACCACGTCGCTTTCGTTAAGGTAAATAAAAGAAATGTCTCCTAAATTTTCCAAAACGTCCTGAAGTTCTATGAGTCCTGAGATTGTCTTATCCGGAAGATCAATCTGGGTTATGTCTCCCGTTACAACGGCTTTTGAGTTTTCACCAATTCTGGTTAGGAACATTTTCATCTGCGTGTGCGTTGTGTTTTGCGCTTCGTCAAGAATTACAAAAGAATCTTTTAGATTTCTTCCTCTCATAAATGCGAGGGGTGCAATTTCTATAATTCCATTATCCATATATTGTTGCATTTTCTTTTGAGGCATCATTTCATATATTGCGTCATAAAGAGGAATCAGGTATGGTTTAACCTTTTGTTCGTAATCTCCCGGAAGAAAACCGAGGTTTTCTCCGGCCTCTACAGCTGGTCGTGCAAGAATTATTCTCGAAACTTTTTTGGAAAGTAACGCCGAAATAGCTGAAGCTACAGCAAGATAGGTTTTTCCTGTGCCTGCCGGTCCTATTGCAATTGTTATTACCCTCTTTTCTATTTCTTCGAGATATTTTGATTGATTAGTTGTTCTTGGTTTTATTACATCATCCGGCAGCAAAATAATATTTTTTTTGTTTTCTTTTGCATGCAGGAAATATTCTATATCGCTTGTAGTAAGGATTCCTCTATCTCTGAGCGATTGGGTAAGTTTATCTATCAGGTTAATAGATTTGGTTACTCTATCTTTTTCGCCAGCTATTGTCAAATGGGAGCCTCTGACGGTTATCTTTACTCCCAGGTGTTCCTCAAGGAAATTCAGATTTTCGTCTTTGACACCCAAGAGTGCTACACTTGACACTTTTTCCAAATTTAAAGATTGTCTAAACATAGCTTATGAAAAATAACCCTCCCATTAAATATTTAACAAGAGGGCTATTTTTATAACTATTATGGTAAAAACAAGTTAAGGTCTTGGGATAAAGAGGTTCCACCCTGGTTGTATTAAATTAGGATCACTGATTTTATCCTTGTTTGCCTTATAAATGTCGTTCCATCTTGTATATTTACCGAAACCATAAATTTCAGAACTTTCTGCTATTCCACAAAGATAATCTCCCACTTTAACCTTATACCAGGAGATTTGTTCAAGTTTCTCTTCGAGTTCCGTTTTCTCTGCTTCAAGTTCTGCTATTAATGCGTCCGAAGATGAAACTTCAGCCTGAAGAGCATCAATTTGTTCCTGTAAATCTGAAAGCTGTACTTTTAAATTTTCTTCTTCAACGGTTAAGGCGTTGATAATAGAGTCCGCCTGAGCCGGTGTCCATTTTTGGGATGCCAGGGATTCGGTCATGATCTCTTCTTCTATCATTTCCTCTTCTATGACTTCCTCTTCTTCTATCATTTCCTCTTCTATGACTTCCTCTTCCATCATTTCTTCGTCATATTCATCCTGAGCCAAAAGTCCAAAAGAGAAACAACACAGCAATAGTAATGCAATTAGAAAATATCTCATATTTACCCTCCTCTTCCTTAAGGCTTTGGTAGGTTGAGTACCCAACCAGGCAGTATTAAATTAGGATCTTTAATTTTATCCTTATTTAGATCATAGATGCCTTTCCAACCTGAGACACCTTCTTTTGCAGCAATCTTTGCCAGGTAATCACCAGGTTCGACTCTGTACAAGTCGTCGCATACAGCTGGACAGGATCTAACCTTTACTTTCAGCTCGGCAACATCGGTTTCCATTTCGCTAAGTGTCGCTTCATTGTCAGATTTTTTCATCTCTAAGTCAGAAAGATTTCCCTCGGCGTCTGCCACCTCTGATCTAAGTCCGTTAACGGCTTGTTCTCTTGCCGTCAACTCATCCATCTGTTCCTGGGAGGCGTATTGTGTACATCCTACCATTAAAAGAATGGCTAACACTCCCACTAAAAGCTTTTTCATAGATACCTCCTTTTTAGTGTTTGTTCCACTGATACAAGTAACACTATAAACAATTTTAAGCATTTTGTCAAGGATGAAATTTTTAATAGCTCCGAGGGGAATCGAACCCCCATCTTCACCTTGAAAGAGTGATGTCCTGAGCCATTAGACGACAGAGCCAATTTGCTCTGTAAAATAAACAGAAGTCTTCTTTTGTCAAGGGGTTTAATGCTTTTGCTTCACTGCTGCCGTATATAGTCCGAAACCCTGGTGAGGTTTTACAAAAAATTCAATAAATCTATCCATGTAGTACTGATGAAAATTTAAGTTGACAAAGATTAGGATGTGTTTTATTATTAGTGTAGATATGAGAAATCTAGATAGAAAAGCTACTAAATGCAAAAATCAAATATCAAAATGGAAAAATACATATTAAAATTTGTTAGTGAGTTAGTGGGTGGGTGTGTTGGTGAATTCAAAAAAACAGACCAACTGACCCACAGACCAACCATGTTTCTCATTTTGCTTTTTAAATTTTGATATTTCATTTCCGAAGTATATATGTTAGGAGGAAAATTTAAATGAGATTTTTGATAATTTTTATTCTTATTGCATCACCTATTTTCGCAGTCGAAATTATTGTTGATGCCTCAGCAGGAAGAATACCCATTTCTCCTTATATTTATGGTAGAAACAATTCTCTTTCGAGTAATCCGGGTAATCCTCTGCCCGCAGCAGATTGGGATTTTTATCGCGATGCCGGGTTAAAAATGTTTCGTGAGAACGGAGGAAACAATGCTACCAAGTATAACTGGCGGCGGAAATTATCCAGTCATCCGGATTGGTATAATAATGTATATTCTAGCGACTGGGATTATGAGGCACAAAGTCTGGAGAACAATATTCCCGGTGTTAGAGGTATGTGGGCTTTTCAGTTAATTGGTTTTGCTGCATCGAATACAGATAACAATTTCAATGATTGGGGATACAATCAATCCCAATGGTGGTCGGGTGTAAATCAGAATCTTGCCGGAGGAGGAATAGTCAATCCTGCGGGTGGATCCGATGCATTGCAGGACGGTGATCCCGATCTTTATCTTACGGAGTGGACAGCCGATTCAACCGTGGGTATTCTGGATCAATGGTTTGACGAAGCCGGTCTTGATTTGGATGAGGCGATGTTTGAATACTGGAGTATGGATAATGAGGTGGAAATCTGGAGCGGTACGCATGATGATGTTATGCCTGTTCAATTGTCAGCTGAAGAATTCATGCAAAAGTATTTCGATGTAGCGAAAAAAGCCCGGGCAAAATTTCCCGCAATAAAGCTTGTTGGTCCGGTACCATGCAACGAATGGCAATGGTATAATTGGGATAATAGCAAAATTACATATGAGGGTGAAAGATATACCTGGCTGGAATATTTTATTAAACGTATTGGTGACGAGCAACAGGCAAGTGGGATCAGCCTGCTGGATGTATTGGATATTCATTTTTATCCAGGTACTACTGTTCTCGCAGATATTCTGCAGCTCCATCGTGTTTGGTTTGATACAACCTATGATTATCCTGGAGCAAACGGAGTAAAATGTTCCGGATCAGGTGAATGGGATAATAGTATTACCAAGGAATATATTTTCGTACGCTGCCGAGATTGGTTAGAAGAACATATAGGTTTGGATCACGGCGTCTCTTTTAGTGTATCTGAGATAGGAATACAAGAGGATGATCCAAATATTGTTGCGGTCTGGTATGCTTCTAACCTCGGAATATTTGCCGATAATGAAGCAGAAATTTTCACTCCATGGTATTGGGAAATTGGTATGTGGGAAGTGCTTCATCTTTTTAGTCGATACGCCAAAGAAACCAGGGTGTCGTCTGTTTCCGATCTCGAAGAATATGTTTCTGCCTATTCTTCGATTAATGCGGATGCGGATTCGCTAACTGTTATTCTTGTTAACAGATCTATAAGTGACGATCAGGATGTAAATGTTAAGCTTAATAATTTTTCAATAGATGACGGTGAGTATACTTCCCTGCTACTAAATAATCTGCCTGGCAGTGAGACTTTCCTGTCGCATACTACTAATGCTCTCATAAATGGAACCGTAACCGCAAGTAATGATTCTTTCAATATTTCGCTACCCGCGTTATCGGTTACGGCGATACTCCTTTCGGGAGAGGGGCAGCAATCCGGATTACATATTTACCCAAACCCGTTTATATCTATCACAACGATTTCTTTTAATGTGAATGAACCTTCAGAAGTTACGTTAAGTCTTTACGATATGCTTGGGCGGAAGGTAAAGACTATTTTTTCCGGATACCTGAGAGCGGGATTCCATCAGAGAGAGTTATCGGCAGATGGTTTATCTTCCGGGATATATTTCTATGAATTAAGAGCCGACAATCAAAAAGAAACAAACAAATGTATGGTTGTAAAATGAAGGTTTGCCGTCCTTAAAGATTAATCTTCCCTTGATTTTTTTGCATTAAAAAATAATATTTAACAAATGAACGATGTTAAGACTTTCGTAAACCGTATTTACAAAAGAAAATTTCTCCACTGGATAGCAAACAAAACGCTTTTTGCGCTTTTTTTGTTCCTTCTTATTTGCTTTTTCGCCTTGATCTTTAATGAAAGTTTTTATATGACTCAAGTTGAATGGAAGATTTTTCCTTTAACGCTGCTTCTATCTTTACTTCCTTTTTTATCTGGTAAACCGAATATTTCCGAAACAGTAGAGTTCCTTGAAAAACAGATAAAAGAATTTAAAGGCAGACTCTATCTTGTAATGGAACCTTATCCTTCTGCTCTCGATTCCGAATTATACAGAAAAAGAGCTATAAAAGAAAGCGCTTTTATATTAAAAAGAAAAGTCCTGAAAGAATTAACGCCCATAAAAATCGACCTTAGATATCTTGTATTCTTAGGTTCAATTATATTAATGCTGGTGGTTTTTTATCTTTTTTCTGGAGGAATAAGATTTGAAAGAATTTCGGAAACACCTGTTGTAACTTACGCTGATAGAAAGATTCAAGAAAACCAGTCGTTCCTGGTGCTGGCAAAAAGTACACAGTTAAAGAGAATGTATCTGTTTTATAACGACAGAGTAAAGAAAATGGTTAATCTTGGAAACGGGAAATTTGGTATTGTGGCAAAAACAAAAAAAACTTCGGAAATTCAAGTAGGCTATCGGACATGGAAAAGTAAAGATATAAAACTTGAAGTGATACCTTCATTATTTGTAAGTAAATTGATACTTAAATATCAATTCCCAAATTATCTGGGATTGCAATCTTTTTCAGATACATTGTATAAAATTGAAGAGGAAATATTAATTCAGGCGTTAACCGGTACTCGAGTTTATTTTTCCGGTGTATCGAATTTGACGCTTGGAAGTATAGAAGGAGCGATCAGCAATAAGAAAATAGACAAGGAGAGATTTTCCGGTAGTTTTGTCTTGAAAGACAAGCAAAAAATAAGTGTAGGACTAACTGATTCTTCCTTGTTTTCTTCTTATACCCTTAATTTCTTTATTGATCCGATATTCGATGAGCCTCCGAGGATTGAGTTCATTTATCCGCAAGGAGAGTACAAACTGGATGAATCAATGGAAGTGCCGATAATATTACGAGCAGAAGATGATTACTCTCTTTTCTCAACAGAGCTTGTTTACGGAAAAGAAAAAATCGATCTTGTTGTTCCAAAGAAAGCAAAATTTGTTGAGGATTCTATAATTTTACAGGTGGGAAATCTTATGCCCGGAGAAACACTTAAAATTACAGGGATAGCAACAGACCTTGCAGGAAACAAAACGCTTTCTTCGCCGGTTGTTATCTTCATGCCTACCCTTGAAGAAATATTCGGTGAATACAAGGGGCTCAGCGATACATTAGAAAAGCACACGATCGGCTTCGAAGAAACAGAAAAAGAAATAGCGGAAAAGATCGAAAATTTCTTATATAAGAATGAACTGGGAAGCAAAAGTCAGGATGAAATAAAGAAAACGTTGAAAGAGCAAAAAGATTTGATTGAGGGAATGCAAAAGTTGGCTCTGATTGCAGAAAAGATAAGGAGTCCTGAGGTTTCTGAAGAGTTGGATCGTATTAAAGAACTCCTTAATAATTCGAATGTGAAAGAGTTCTTAAACGACTTAAACAAGATGATGAAAAACACTGATATTTCACCAGAAGAATTAAAAAAGCTTAGCGAAAGTCAGAAAGATTTATTGGAAACATTAGAACTCTTTAAAAAGAGTCTCGAATATCTGAAAAAATTATTGGAACTTAATGAGTTTTCGAACAGGGCACAGGAAATATATGAGAAACAGAAAGAACTTAACTCATCAAAGCCAAACGAAACACTATCGAAACTTGAAAGAGAGCTCAGAGAAAAACTTGAGCAGTTAATTGGTGATATGGAAAAATCTTCGGATGAGAAAATAAAGGAAACCGCTTTGGAGTTTAAAAAGACAAATACAATAGAGGAAATGGAGAAATTGGCAGATTTTATGAAACAAGGAGAATTGAACCAGGAAAGTGCCGAAACCATAGAAGAGAACCTCCGAAATCTAAATACGTCCCTAAAAGCTTTTAGAGAATACAGCGCGGGGGAAAAATTGAGAGAAGCCATTAAAAAGAAAGGATGGGAGCTTAATTTTATATTGCATACACATAATAATCTTATAGACAAGAAGCCCTGTCTTGAAAAAGGGCTGAGCGAACAGGGGCTTTTAGAAGCTCTGGATCGAATTGAAAAAGAATTGCAGTCACTTTTTCTTGAAACTCTTGCTTTCTCTCCGGAAGTGTTCTCCGCACTTACAAGGGCAAAAGAGAAAATGCAAGATTTAAGTGTTGAACTTACGCAAAAGGAAGTTCCTAGAGCGTCAATGGAGCGAGTTAACGATTTAATAATACAAGCAATACTTAAACTCTTTTCTGCTCCTCCACCGAGTAGTGAAAGTCTCTCCAATGCGATAAACCAAATCATCCAACAGCAGAACGCTATTATGCAGGGTCTTGGAAAAATTTTACCTTTGGAGGTTCCTACCCAAACTTTGAGCGGGGAATTAAGGAGTCTTATCGAGAAACAGCGACAGCTTGCAGAAGATCTTCGAAAAATGGGAAGCGCTTTTGAATCATTGTCTTGGGAGATGGATGATATGGCAGATAATTTGGCACGAGGAAAGCTCGACCAAAAACTCATCGAAAGACAGAGGAAAGTTCTTGATAGATTACTTGAAGCGGAAAAAGCTATAAGGGAAGGAGAGGTCTCAAGAAGGCGCAGGTCAAACCCAGGTATTTTTGTCAGTCCGAAGAAAGTTTCCATCCCTAAAAATTTAGGGGAAGAAAAAAAGAATCTCAGGGAACTTCTTGAAAAGAGAATAGAGGAGCCTTATCCCGAAGAATACAAGGAAGAAGTCGAAGAATACTTCAGGAAATTAATAGAATGATATATTTAATATTGCTTTTATCCGTTAATGCAAGCGTATTAGATGGAAAAGATGTAAGAAAATACTCTCCCGAAGAAAGAAAAAATATAGCTATTGAATTGGTTCGCAAGCGCGAATATGATATTGCTCTATCGCTTGCTCCGGATCAGAATTTAGCAGGTTGCATAAAGATTTTAAAGGGCGATACAAGGGAAGGTATTGAGGATATAAAAGAATCTGCGGCAAAAGGGAATATTTTTTCCTGTGATTTGTATGTGCTTTATAAGCTGGAAGTAGAACAAAAAGAACTCACATATTATATCCGAAACGAATTAAAGATTTATGGTGACAGCACAGTTTCTTTTAAGTCGCCTTACCTGAAGTATTTAGCTTTATATCCTGAAAATCTCTATGCTCAAAACTTATCTTCCGATTCTCTTGTTCGGCCTTATATTATTTTCAAGTCAGGAATGGTTAACTCCCAGGAGCATCCGGAGAAGGCAAAGCTATATTTCGAGAAATTGATAGAGAGTTACCCGGGGTCAGTCCCAGCTATTGTAGCAAGAAATATATTAAGGGCAATTGAAGGGAAAATAGAGAAGAGCAAAAAAAGAAGGTGACATAAAATTAAATCTATGCCACCTTCAACTACACCTGTTTCCGAAAGATTTTTTATTTCTTCTTCTTAGCTTTTTTCTCCTTCTTTTCTTCCTCTTCTTCCTCAAATTCTTCACCAAACAATTCCTCTTTTTCTTCAAGAAGATTTTTATTGTCTTTGATCTTAACCAGTATTGTATAAATGAGTGTCTGTCCGGATCCCTGAATGGACAACCCATAGCCAAGAATGATAAAGAGAATCAGATAGAAAGAACCACCGAGGAGAAAACTACCTATAAGTGTTACTTTTGCCACTCCTTCACTTAAAAATGCTCCCTGGGGGAACACAAGCGAAGGGAACCAACGCGCTGCCACCAGAGGAAAGAAATTAGGCAGATAAACATACCATTTAGCGTTTTTCCACATAATATGCCATTCTTTTCCTCCCCATTGACCTATAACCGTGTTAGTCAAAGCAAAAGTTGTTTTAAGTATATACGCAAAAACAAAAACGCATAGGAAAGTTGTTACAAACAGAATTGCTTCCCAAAGGATAAACCTCCAGGTCTGGTCATTAATTAACGAGAAAGCTTCAAACACCGTATCAAAGGTATCGCTGTCCGAAGTGGATACTATCGCTGGAGCAGCAAGAAGCACAACACCCGTAACAATTGAAAGATAAACAATAAAAAAGGCACCAGCTATCAAAGGAAGCGAAAGCAATCCTATAAGAACAGGCCCTACAGCAGGGATTTTAATAAGCAATCCCATTACAAGACCTACAAGTATCAATACCGCTATAATAATAGCAAGAAATATCGGGGAACCAAATGCCCCTTTCCAATTTTTTCGAGCGAAAGTCCAGGCTTCCCGTCCTTCATAGAATTCATCTCCTTTTAATTGCTCAAAAGTAATCTTGGATATTGCCGTAAGTGTTACAAGATAATAGAACAATGCGACTAGACAAGCTATCGCATAAATTATAATTCCAATCCAGTTAAGATTACCTTGAACAAAAGGAGCAGGAATAAATCTGTACACCTGCCAGATCTCTTTTATCTGCCAGCCTGAAACAAAAAGAGCAGCGTAAGATAAAATACTGTAAAACAATATTCCGTAAAATAAGCCTTTTACCCCGATCCCTATTTTCCTGGGAGAAAAGCCTAAACGACCTGCCCGAAATACATCTCCCCACCTATACTGAAGTTCCATTTTCCCTCCTTTTTAAAAAAATGATACGGGTATTTTTTAAAATGTCAAGGGTAATTTTTTTCGCTTTTTTTTTAGAATAAAAAAAGAACAAACAAAACTCGAGACTTAGCCTTTATTTGCAATGGTTATCTAGGATGATTAAGGTTAGAGCTCTTTTTTAATCAAGTCGCTTGTAAAATTGTTCGATAATTTATTAAAAAAAGTACGAAAATTTCACCGCATACTATAATTTTCAAGAAAAAAGCTAATTTTATCACAAAGAACACATAAAGAGTCCATCGTCTCCAGTCACGAGTCATGAGTCAGAACAACCCCTCAAATCCTAATCTAACCACAAGATTACACAAGAGTAACACAAGATTTTTCTTTTTTGTTTTTACTAAATCCTAAATACCAAATCCTATCATCACTATTCAACAATTCAACTATCCAACTATTTAACTGATCCGAAGGATCCGTTACTTCTTCCTGATTTCTTCTTTTAGCAATTCGTTGGCTATAACCAGCTTTTGAATTTCGCTGGTTCCTTCATATATTTGGGTGATTTTCGCGTCGCGCATCATTTTTTCCACCGGATAATCCTTCATGTATCCGTAGCCGCCCAAAACCTGTACTGCTTCAATCGTAACGTTCATTGCTACGTCAGACGCGAATAATTTTGCCATTGCGGATTCTTTGGTAAATCTTTTTGCGCCTCCATCTATGTATCTAGCAACCTGGTAAATTAGAGCTCGGGCTGCTTCTACTTTTGTGGCCATTTCTGCAAGCTTAACTTGAATAGCCTGAAATTCTCCGATTTTCTTACCGAATTGTTTTCTTATATTTGCATAAGACACCGCTTCTCTTAAGGCGCCTTCCGCAATTCCTAATGCTTGAGACCCGACTCCTACGCGAGATTGATCGAATGTTTTCATAGCCATCATAAAACCCGAACCTTCTCTACCAATTAAATTTTCTTTTGGGACTTTACAATCCGTAAACACAAGTTCTCTGGTAGCGGCTGCCCTTATTCCAACTTTATCCTCTTTTTT
>Ga0315539_1003474_pt1 | contig 11093 bp, 21 predicted proteins | sample SalMarSW160150MG_FD_203097 | JGI IMG/M metagenome (GOLD analysis project Ga0315539, IMG submission 203097) | Salt marsh sediment microbial communities from the Plum Island Ecosystem LTER, Massachusetts, United States - Salt Marsh Sediment SW1601-150 ... | reverse complement strand
AGGGATCGGTTGGGCTTATATATTCGGTGCCGTGTGAAGGCCAGCCTACATAATCGCGTGGGTCTTTGCCTTCAAGCATTATGGCAAGGGTTGTAGTTGGGAGTTGTGGGGTTGGTGCGGGCATTAGAATACCGTCGAGATCGGGGAGACAGTCAAGGGGGCTTAGTTCATAGAAGATCCTTGAAAGCATGTTGGTACACATATTGACTGACACCATGGACTGGCCTAGTTCCTTGTCTGTTATCTCTGGGATACCTGTCCACATTTGGGCCGCGCTCTTTAACATTCTGCTCCATGCGCGGTCAAAGGCTAGTAAGGGGGTTGGGAGATTCTTGACTGTGACGGTTTCGCCTCTTACGTGCCTGTATATTCCTGCGGGTACGTCCCAAAGAAGTCCCATTATCCCACCAAGACAGATGCCTACACCAAACATATTGTCAGTTGTTTGGAGGGCCTCTATTATCTCCCCTTTGCTCAAGCGGAGGCGTTTCATCTTATTGAGCCGTCTGAGTCTTCCCTGTTTGCTCCATGGGTGGTCTTTGAGTCCTGAGTGGTAGGTGTGTTGAAGTCTTGCGGGTGACATTGGGAGGGTGCTCATCTGCTGTGCAAGGGCTAAAATCTGGGCGGCTGTGAGGAGCCAACCTGTAACGCCGGTTGCTATGTTGCGGGCAAACATGCCAGGCATTTTCTGGGCAAGGATCCTTGTCATACAAGCGAAGGTGCCTAGGGAGTCGTTCATGTCGTCGAGGAAGGTCAATATTGAGGCGGCCGCGTTGGCGATGTTTGGTTTTGGCGATTCGAGCATCCTGAGAAAACGCTCTCGCTTGTCTTTGATTATTTGGTCTATGTCGGCGCGCCTCTGTGCGGAGATTAAGTTGCCCATGCGGCTGGCTCTATCGTCCCTGCTAAGACAGGATAGATAGGTTTCGTATTCATAAAGGTCTATGGCGGGGTCTGCGGGGTTCTCGTAGGATCTGATTTCGGCGAAGCGTTTTTCCCCTAGTGAGAGGAGTTGTTGCCTTGTGGGCGCGGCTTCATAGCCCAGGTAATCCCACCAGTAAGCGCCTAACTTTCTTATGTAGTAGTCGCGGCTTTGGGTTATTGCGCGCTCTCTGAAGCGTAGGGCGGTTTCTTGGAGGGTCGGTTCGTTGGGTCTGCCCCAGTGGATGACGTCCTCGAACCCTGGTACGTGAATTGAATATCCATGCTCGGCAATATACCGGCGGTGCATGGTGTCAAAGTCTTCCTGGGTAAAGCGGGGTAGTTGGACGGGAAACTCATATTTAAAGGTCATAGTTTAGCACCAAAAGGGGTTTTTGAAAGCATACCATATCTAGAAATTGATTTCTATATTTTGTATCCCTCCGGGAGGAGCTCGTCCGGATCTAGGTCTGCAGGGGAAAATGGCGGTCTGTATATTGGGGTGTTTTGGGTTACGGGCGTAAAGGCGTTAATTTGTCTCGAGACGGGGATTAAGTATAATTATACTTAATTAGGTCTCAGCGGTCGGAGTACTGCGTTCACCTGCAGGGGGGTTTATTTTAGGATATCCTAAATCAATTATCCGGGAAAAGTGGGTTTTTGGTGCTGGTTGGGGGTTTTAGGGGTTTTTACGCAAAAAGTGGGGCTCAAATTTGCCCCAGGATCGACGTTTTATCCTGGGTGAAGGGTTTAGCCTTGGCTAAACAATGAAACATTGTATCTGATACATGCCTGCAACGTCTAATAGGTCTGGTTGTATAGTCTGTGATACGAGTACCATTTTCTCAGGCTTAAAGATTTTGGGGTCCCTGATCCATAAAACCCTGTATGATTGAAGCTGACCTATTGACCTTAGCCCGGGATCCTGATTGACCTCTATTATCCATACCTGGTCTTCGAGTTCTGCCAGGGCATCGATTCTCTTGACAGTAAGTCCTCTCCACATTTTTATCATGGGGTCTTTAAGTTGTTCGGCTGTGTAATAAGGGCCTCCCACTGAAACATCATAATAGAGATTCAAGAAAGGGCCTCCGTAAAGGGAAAGGAATCTGTACCAGACTGGTATGTCGGGCTTGAGCATGTGGGGCGGGTCGCCTTTCCAGGATTGAAGATATGGTTTACCCAGTTCTGTTGTCATGTTAAGAAGGCTCCTGGATCGGGGGGCCGTAAAATTCAATGTCGGTGATGTGCTCTCCGGGTAAGCCGATGTCAAAGATTAGCTTTCCTAAGTCGTAGGATCCCCAGGTCATTTGATGTATTTGTAGCGATTCGTAATTTAAGAGCCAGTCAAAATCATCTGCGTTAACGTCTTGAATTTCACAACTGTATGTGTGGGTTGTGGTTATCCGTAGGTATTCTGGTCTCCAATTTGATGTCCAGGCGGTGGCGGTGAGGTACCCTTCGGGGTCGTCCACGAAATTCCACCATTGATTTACAGCGTCCCAAACGACGGTTGGGCCTGGTGTCCAATAGGCATTTGATAGGTAAGAGTACCATCCTGAATTACTCCCCTGGGTTCCTGGTTGGGGTGTCTTGGGAAAAAGTGGATCCCAGGGATTCAGAGGGTCGTAGCCTGGCATCCATGGCGGTGGTTGGCCTGGGATTAAGGGAGGTAGTGAAGGTCCGAAATATGCGATTTGTAGGGATTTTGGGAGCATACGGCTTAAGGGCCAGGGCAAGAGCCAAAAGAGAAGGTTTCGGGCAAGGTCTTGTTTGGTTATTGGGTTCATTCTTCGCGGAGTGCTACCTTTAGAAGTTCTTCAAAGCTAAAGGGCTGCAAGATTTTACGTGGAAGGATCCCTATATTGACGCCAATGGTAAAGTCGTCTGTGGCGTGTACGTTCCAGGCGACTAAGGTAAAGACGTTATTCCATTCTTCCACGGTAAAAAACTCTCTTGTTGAAACAATGGTGTTGTCTGCTCTTACGGCGCCTCGTGTGTTGACCGGGATAAAGTGGTAGGTGCCGTTCAGGATCCTAACGTAGAGCTCTCTGTTGCTGTTTACAGGGAAGACTAGGTCGACCTGGTGAATTATTCCGGCGCAAAGGTCCAGGTCTGTCTTCTCTGCTGTGGCCTCAGTGGTGCCGTGGGTGACGTCGATGTTGAATGAATAAAACATGATTGCCTCGGTGTTTGGGGATCACATAGGATCCTGTCGGATCTTATATGATCCCTGGTTTGTGTTACTTGGGCAATTCGATCTCTACGGGTATGCCCAAGGCCTCGCCGATTTGGGCTGCAAGATCGGCGGCTTCGAGGAGTGTAATCTTACCGTCTTCGAGGGCCTTGCTTGCCCATGCAGTAACTATGCCCATAATTCTTATGATCCTGAAAAACCATGTCATTGTTCTGTCCCTCCTTTCTTAGAATTAAGGTGGCGTTGGTGGCGTGGTGTTAAGGTGTTCTGGTATGGTGATTCTGACGCCGTCCTGGTTCCATTGGACCGTGACGCCACAGACGTTTAGGATGCCTGGGTCTTTGTCGTCTTTATGGTGCCTTACAATGAGTACGGCTTCGTAGAATAACTCAAACTGTGTCCAGTTTTGGTCAATTTGCATGGCCTGGTTGTCCCTCCTTTCATTCATGTACTATCAGGCATAATATGCTTTTTGTCAAGGCTATTTAGTGACTTGGTAATCCAGGCGACGTCTGTTTCTATCCGGGTGATTCTGTGCTCTATCCTTTTGAACATAGCCAGTACGGCAAAGCCAAAAGGTATGACTATTGCAAGGACTTGAAATAGTGTCATATTAAACCTCGCGCGCAAAGAGGGTATGGTTAAATCTCATAACCGAAGATAAAGCCATTAACGTAACAAGCGGCCACGGTGCTGCTAACTGCGATGTCCCAGTCCTCGGGTATTTCGTAGGGGATGGGAAAACTCATAGAGGCCGCCTGTCCTTGCGCGATTGGGCTATTTGCGAAAAAGAAATAGTATTGATCTACGTCGCTAGCATTACGAACAGTGATGGCGCCACGCCCTGCTTGAATGGGATCAGTAGACATGGAAAGGCTCACTAGGTATAAGGTTTTGCCTGCGGTAACTGTATAAATTACGGCTGTGTTATTACTGGCCTGATTAAAGGCAACTACCTGCGTCGCTCCGGTCGGGATCCGTGGAAAGTTCAGAAATTCTGCTGCGGCTGCCGGTGTTACCTCTGATTTTAGATTGGCTGCCGTGTCACAAGTAACTGTCCTGTCCTTAGCTGCCTGTGTTACCGTGGCTTTAAGGTTGGCTGCCGTGGCCTGAATTACTTTGAAGTCCTCGGCTGCTGCCGGTTGATGTATCTCAACCTTTAGGTTGGCTGCCGTGTCACAAGTAACTGTCCTGTCCTTGGCTGCCTGGGTGACAGTGGCTTTAAGGTTGGCTGCCGTGGCCTGAATTACTTTGAAGTTCTCGGCTGCTGCCGGTTGATATATCTCAACCTTGAGGGCCGTGGGGTCTGATTGGACAACTGGTAGCTCTGTCGTAGGGTCGATGGTTACTTGAACGCTATAATCTGGGTAATCGCTCATCTTTTTTGGTATCCTGTTACCTGGTCAATGATTTTTTGGGTTAGTGACCTTCTTGTCCTGGGCCGTTTCCAGGGATCTATGAAAAGCGTCAGCGTGAGCGCGTGTGGGTATGTAGTAGAGTCGTTCCATGTTATGACGTCTAGTATATAAGGGGGTTGTGAAATGTCAATGTCAATAGTAAGGGGCATAATACAGCGATTGAGCGCGTAGTTTTGGCCTGTGTTGAATGGAATAATTTGGACCTTTCCTATCTTTGCAATAAGGTGAAGGGTTCCTGCAGGGCCGGAGGGAAAAAACAAAAAGCCGCCTACAAGGCGGCCTTTTGTCAGGGTCAAGGAGGAGATAAGGGGGCTTGCCTCAGAGGTGTTTGCCGGTGTTGAAATATAAAGGGAAAAGTCCATTCATTGTCAAGTTTAATTTGGATCCGAAAAAGGTTGTTAGGGTATCCTAAGTCTCCATGCCTCAAGTTTAGTGAGTACGCCGGTAATTACGAGGTGAAGGATCTCGTCAGTGGTGATGTCGGCGGAGTAAACGCCGATTGCCATGCCCTCGCCGATTGACATTTGCAAAAGGCGCTGTGCGGGGCCTCCTGTGGTTGCTGGCATGTCGTCACCCAACCAGAGATATTGATGGCCTACCTTGATATACCAGCGCATGGCCTCGGTAGTGGCAAGGTTGTCGAACCACGCTGAAACGCGGTTCACGTCAAGAACCTTGCCAGGCGGGACCGGCTCGTCTGATAGGTATTTATGGTCACTTGTCGCGTATTTCAGCGACAAGTGCTTGATATAAACCTGCCTCACGGTACACCTCCTTTATTTAGGCGGCGTACTTTCGCATTTGCTGTAGGAAGACCTGGCAGCTATCGGTTGAAGCCATACCGCTACCCGCGGTGATGTCCAGAAGTAAGCTGCCCAGGTTAGTAACGTCATACCAGTCGTCAATGATGGCTTGAAGTCCGAAGGGAATTTCAATAGCGCCGTGAGGACACCAACCGGTTACAAGGATCTGTAGGTTTGATGTGGCGGTTTGCTGTCTGACTTGCAGTCTTCCTCCGTCTCCCTCGTATACAGCAGTAAGGGCGGCTGATGGCGTGGGCCTCCATTGGGTAGCCTGAGATGTGGGCCAGTAAGCAGGGGTGCAGTAGGTATAGAAGGCGGTGGTTGACCCTTCTGACAAAAGAAACTCTTGGTAGGGCCGGGTCTGTCCGACCATAGCCTTAATAATTTGGCTGATGGTGTGGTTGACTGGTATGCGCCTATCATTGTCCTCAGTGAGTTTGATATTGGTGAAACAATACTCGGTGCCTGTTCCGTATTTCTGGATCCGGGCGAAGAGTTTGCGATAAGGAAAGTCGGTAGGAAGGTCGGTATATTCGTGAGTACCTGCGCCTAGGGCGTAGTCTTTGATTTCCTTATGCATAAGAAAGCCGATAGGGGTTACTGCCTTCTCGTCGAAGATCATGGCTAGGACGGTAAGGTAGCCCAGCGTTACTGTTGATCCGCCGGCGTCTATATCGAGAGTGATCTTTAACTGCGGGTTGTCAAATTTACTGGGGTCAAAGGCGAGTTCTGGGTCAAGTAGGTGGCGTCCGAAATTGAGGTTATAGACCTCCTCGGCATACATTGTGGGCAGGTAGATTAGATGGTTCGCTGGCTCTTCTTTTCTGTGGTAGAAGTCGGCTGCCTGGGCCTCTACTCCTGAGAGTGCGAAGAGAACGTCTGAGCCGTCGACAAGCTCAATCTTTGTGACGCACCTGGCGGGGTGTGCTGTGGGGGTTCCGGATGCAGAGTTGTAGGGTTCATAGATTACTATGAACTGTGAGACGGCGTCCTTAAGCTTTAAGTCGATTACTTTAGTGGTGTCAGCGGCCTGGCTTTCGCGGGCCAGTATGGTGGCAAGTCTGTAATTCATAGCTGATTACCTCCGTTTCATGGTTTTAATTGTTATGCCTGGGCCAGGCGTACATTATGCCTGGCGCTATCCAAGTTTCTTCGCTACGAGGGCGTCAACAACCTTCTTTACCCTGTCGAGGTTCCTTGGGTCTCTCTTGGGATACCTGGCACCCAGGTCCACGGCTGCAATAGCCTCACGGTAGGGGGCGAAGCCCTTCTCGTAGTCAGGGGCGGCAATGTAAACGCCTTCGCTGAATCGGCCAGGGCCTTTCTTAAGGGCGCGGTCTTTCCACTTGGCGGTTCCGGCTTTGTCTATGCCCTTGGCAAACAGATCTTTAGCGGCTGCGGAGTCGACACCTGCTTTCCAGTTGTCCTTTGCTGCCTTCGCCTCTTCTCCCCAGTCTCTTTTTGGGTTGGCGATTCCAAGTTTATAATCGTCGACGCGGCCTGGTGTTACGCGTTGCCATTTGTCCCTAATTGCTGCTAATGATTTGATCTCAGCCATTTTTGTTACCTCCCATGAAAATAATTTATTTCCCCGTGTGGTGCAAAAAAAACCCCCGTGGTAGAATCCACACCACCCGGGGGTTTGGTAAGGGATTATGAAATACTGTGGTAAAATTAACACACTTGACAAGGCTTGTCAAGTATTATATTGGAAAAAAATGAATAGAATCACGAGAAGGATTCACGAGCTAAAAACCGGGGAGGTAAAGGTTCGGAGACTAAGCCTTTACCCTTTGGATATTTTTATGGCCTTAAAACCTATAAGTCGGAGGCGTCGGTATGAGTCCTATCTTAAGAGCTGGTCCGATCCTAAGAGCGTTGCATGGGATCAACAAGAAGTATCAGAAGATGTACTGTTATCCTTCTCAAAAAGGCTTGTTGGGCTTGTTGGAGACTTGGCAAGGGTTATCCCTTAGTATCGCGACGTTGAATCGGTGGTTAAGGGTAGTAGAGGACAATGAATACCTAAAGCGGACACGTAGGATCAAGAGGGATCCGGTAAAAGGTATTTTGTTTAAGAGTACCCTTTATCATATCACACTCAAGGGCTATATGGAATTGGCAAAGATGGGCGTTAATGTGTGGAGTGAGATTAAAGGTATTAAGTCCCAGGGTTTGAGGTTGGCTGCAGGGGTTGTTAAAAAGATCCGTGGAGCCAAAAAACTGGGTGAAATATTGGAGGGCATGGTCTTTATGGGGGGGTCACAAAAAACTGCCCTCATAAAGTAAGGATGCCCGTCTATCAAAAAGTGATAAACGGGCATTTACCGCGGGTTTGCGGGTGGGTTAGCTTTCCTTGGCTAAGTCGAGAATATTGCTGCCAAAGCTTTTATTGAGGTCGTTTAGTATATCCCTTATGTCAATAAGTGCCTCAAGGGTGGTTGTTGAGATAAGGTTGGCTTGTTGGTAAGATAGGGTTTCTTGGGGTAGTAGTTGTTTAAGTTGGGTGAAGATCTCTTCTTTTGTCCTCATTGTTTTTTCCCCTCCTTTCTTCCTCCCTTAGTCGGTCCATTGTTTGAAGGATTCTACCGCTTACTTCTGAGTAGACGGTATGGATATTAGCAACCAGGTCTTTTGAGGTCCTGGTCCTGGCCTCTTTTAGTATAAGCTCTACAATTTGATCTATCATTGGCGGACCTCCTTATTAAGTGACCTTCTCATTGCTTATTCGCTCCACCTCTTCGAGACATGCCCTGTATAGCTGCGCTCTAACTGCCAGGTCCATCATTCTTAGAGGTGACCGTCGTTCACCTTCTCTCTCTCTTTTAAGATCTGTAAGAGCAAAACGTCTGTACCGGGTGATCTGGTCTTGTAGATCGGGCCGGGTACAAATAAGTTGTGCATACAACAGGGCGTCCTCTGTGGCTGTGAATATGATTTGTGAGTTCTTCCTTCTGGGCCAGTTTGTGATATTTGCTATTAATTGGTTCATGGATTTATACCTCCCTTGGTGTTTCCTCGTCAAATATGGTTTTGTAGGTTATAGTGAGGGTGCCTTCATCCCATTGGAGCCTAAAGGTATCACTGTTAATGTCATGGAGGCCCGCGCCTTTACTTAGAAGTGCTCGGTATGCCTCGATCATAACATAAAGCTCCTGGGCGTCCTCATGTGTTATTGTTATTTGGTCCATAGTTTCACCTCCTTTACTTAAAAACTATATTCCTTAATTCTTGAATAAGAGCTTTGGTGAAAATATCAATACATCTTTCATTTACTGGGCTGCCTTGGGGTCCCCTTTCTGGGAGGTTTATTGTATCAAAAACCTTGCGGGTAGCTAGTAGAATATCTTCCGACTTAGTCTGACTGAGAAGTATCATCATTTGATCTAAGTCATAGAGATTAAGTGTCATTGTTTCACCTCCTTTCATTAATTATTCCATTGATTTAGCAATTGCCTTAACCATCCAAACACAGAGAACAAGACAACCAATTATGACAGCTATGCCAATAGTAAAAGTTACATACTTAAAAGTAAGCCATGAATAGAATGCCTGTAATGCCTCAGGAGAGCTAATCTCTAAGATCTTATTTAATGCCTTATCCATAGTCAAACCACCTCCTTTGTTTTTACCCTCCCCCTTTCCCACAAGATCCTATGAATTTGGTTCCCGGGCTAATATTTCCCAGGGTCTTGTCATTAATCACCTCCTTTTGGTTGCTGGTCCAGGTATAGTCTAAAAGACTAGATGAGTAATGTCAAGTACTTTCTTTAATAAAATCCAGGGCAACTGTATTTTAAGAAAAAAAATTATAGAGCCGGTCATGGCGCTTGAATGACTACATGATGATATATTCACATATACTTTTCTTTAACGGCACGGCTTTTATTTCTGGTAGGAATTATGGCACACCCTTTGCTATTTCACCCTAATTGAAAGGAGAGAATCTGGACCTTTAGCGAAGTGTGGTCCAGATTCAGAGGTAGAGTGGAAGAAATTGCTTGCAATTTCGTTCCTTATTCTCTCTTGATAATAGTCACCCCTTTAAGGGGTATATTGTTTATCAAAAGTGATAAACGGGCTATTCATGGGGGTTTGCGGGTGGCCTTGTTAGGGGTAGGAGTTGGATGTTGATGGGAATTGCTGTAAATTAGGTGTGTCAAATTTACCACAGTATATTTTTTTCTTGACATAGGGGGTAGGAGTGGGGTAAGGGATTTAGTATGAAAGTGGGAAAGCAATGTCCTGAATGTTTTAAGTGGTTTGTTGGTAGGTCGAAGTACTGCTCATATAAGTGCTCTGCTAAAGCTACTGAGCAGGCTATAAAGGAATTACAGGAAAAGAGGGGGCCTGTATATGAGAAATGGAAGGCGCGGCTTAAGGCAAGTCTTGAGCATTTATAGATGGTGGGGTGTTAGTTGGCTTACTGGATACATAAACTAACAAGATACCGTAAGCAATTAAGGCTTACGTTTCCGGGTGGTTTGGCCGATATTGTAGGGGCCAGAAAATGGGAAACGGTGGTAATGTATCCAAGCCCAAACTGTAAAGGAATTATAGTGGAGGAGTTTAAGGGTGGAAGCAAGAAAAGGGCAATTTGGGGACGTCGAGCTATCAAAGATAGATAGACCTTCAATTATCGCGAGAATGGAGATTGACCCAGAAGAGATCAAGAGACTTGCGGAGTCTATGAAAGAGAGAGGTCTATTACAACCCATACAAGTCTTTAAAAAGGGTGCTCGTTTTGAGATCGTGTTTGGAGATCGTAGGGTTATGGCTGCGAATCTGCTTGGGTGGAAAAAAATCCCTGCCAGGATAGTTGAAGGTGATGAGAAAAAGGTGGCCCTGGATAGGGCTATTGAAAACTTGCAGAGAGCGGACCTGACGCCGGTTGAAGAGGCGGTACAATATATAAACATGAGGGACGCTTTGGGCATGGACCTTGAAGAAATCTCTAGGCGCGTGGGGAAGAGTGCTGGTGTGGTACAGAGGAGGCTTGATGTGTTAGGGATGCCTGATACTTTTCAAAGGGCATTGCACGAGGGGAAAATTACTTTGTCGGTTGCGGAGGTTCTTTGGTCTTGCCCTGACCCTGGCAGGCGTGATTATTTTCTTGATATTGCTTGCGAGCATGGGTGTACTTTGTTGGTGGCGAAAGAGTGGGTTGCTGATGTCAGGAAATCGTTGAGACACGCGGAGGGGGGCGCCGGAAATGGCGGGGGAGGTGAGTCAGTCTTCTCCCCTGGTGCCAGTTACACTGCTTGTGATATTTGCAGGGGTCCTGTGGAGTTGTCTGAGATCAAATATTTAAGGGTATGCCCTGGGTGTAAAGATGTAATCATGGAGGGTGTGAGAAATTTGACCGTAAAGAAGGGGGGTGGCTAGAAAATGGCAGAGTATCCGGTAACGCTTGAAGTTGAGAGAGTCTTGAATCTCGTGATGGGTTTTGGTTGGAAAAAGGTGAAAGAGGAAATCGTGGGAAACAAGATAGTCCTCACTATTGAAAAAACTGTTATGTCGGCAGAGATGTTGGAGGGTGGGCCAACACCTTCTTAAATGTGTTTGCCTTATAAAACCGAGGAACAAAAGATTGTCGGCGCTTTAGCGTCGACGTTAACGCAAGCCGAAGAGGTCAAGCCTCCTGACAATGCCGTCGCTGTGTAGCACAGCGTGGATAGCATTTAGAGAGACTGGCCTGGGTAGTCCATGGACCTACCCGGAGCCGGGGTCTCTATCGTCAGGAGGCTTGACCTC
>Ga0315539_1003472_pt1 | contig 11095 bp, 6 predicted proteins | sample SalMarSW160150MG_FD_203097 | JGI IMG/M metagenome (GOLD analysis project Ga0315539, IMG submission 203097) | Salt marsh sediment microbial communities from the Plum Island Ecosystem LTER, Massachusetts, United States - Salt Marsh Sediment SW1601-150 ... | reverse complement strand
ACAGTCGAATTGATTTTGAACGATTAGTTGTCGGTAGTCGTCATAGGCTGTACTATCGTATTGTTTTGCGGTTTTCTCTGCTAAAGTGGTGTTGTTGTCTGCGACAGCTTGGATATCAAAGTATTTGATTTGCGATGCTACTTTAAGTAGATTTCGACCTTGCTCATTTAAACCAAGCAGTGCGGTTTTAAGTTTAACTTCGCTCATCTTCTTACATTAAGACTGTGTTTATTATTGTCCAATAGGCTGTATCGGACACGTTTGAAGAGTCTAATTTTAGATACTTTTTGCCAAAAAGAAAACTTAGAAATTCTGTCTAATTAATGCCGGTTGCGCTTCGGATTGTTCAGCTCTTTTATCGCTTCAAGCTCCAGAATTGCTTGTTTGTCACGTGGGCGTTTCATCGCCTTTTTCGCTCTGATCAAAGCATCCAGGCTCAATACACGAAGTTGCGTACCTTCTGCTTCAATAAGCTCACTTGCGCTCTTGACTTCTTTATAATCTCCAATGCCATCTATAGAGCTTAGACAATCCAACTGGCCAATATCCGTATCGAGATAGAGGTTTTTGAATTGTCCACAAGTTTTCTTTGTGAGTCTAAGCATATTGCGATGTGGTGTCATCCGGTGGACAGGGTGCAGGCCGGAGATGGCTTTTTGCAGACGCAGCAGATTTGCAGGCGAAAAGTCACAGCAGATGTCGATATCCTGAGTAACAAAGGTGCAGCCGTGAACGACGCCGGCAAAACCCCCAACTATAACGAAGTCCACGCTTGCGTTGACAAGCTTTTGCAGCAGGTTAAAAAAATCGCTGCTCACAGGTGTTTCGCTTTCCACAATATCTTTGCGGTGTTGAGCGCGGATTGATGTTGTCTGATACGCTCTGTGTAGTTTCTACTGATATTGGCAATGAGCAGACTTACATCAATTCCATAGTCCATCGCTGTTTGAATCGGATCCGCTGGTCGGGACCGCTTCCTAACTGATTCACCCTTTTTGGTCATTGCCGCCATATCTAAAGTGTAGATACTTCAGGAAATCCGTTCAACATGAATCCAGGTAAAAAAAGCTTTCCAGGAACAGTTCTTTTGATTCGAGACCTGTTAAGCCATAAAAAGCCTTAATTACAGTTTTCATCTTAGACTTTTATTTTTCGGCTCTTCCGGAAGTCCGTTATGCCATAGATAGCCGCACTAATGCTGGCAAGCACTACAGCAAATCCTTTATCCACCGGTAGAGCCAGCAGCCAGGTGATACCAATGAAAGCAAGTGAAACTAAAATTGCCGAAAGAGCCGAACCAGCTAATAGTTTTGTAAACTTGGAGCCTATTCTAAGATTTCCGAGTAGTTTTTCGATAACCATCGTACTTTACCTCACCAATATAATAATTCAGCAAACGTAGTTCAATCAGTCTTTTGATAGTAAAGCATAGTACTCCATTTAGTAATGGCCATTGTACTGATTACTACAAGCATCTGCCAGCTTAGGGTTCCATGCACAAGAAGCTCATAAATCATAAGCACACCCATTACTATAACACCAACGATGGCAGCCGATCGCGTTGAACGCAGACGGTGCATTAGAAATCGTTCGTCCATTATAGATCATCTCCTTTCGAATAGTTCATCAGTTGGACAGCCGAAAAAACTGGCAATCTTTAGCGCCAAAGGCAAACTCGGCACATATCGCCCACGTTCGATCGAGATAATAGTCTGTCTTGAGACACCGACTACCTTGGCTAACTCTTGCTGAGTAAGTTCCAACCGATTACGGTGCTCTTTTATATGGTTGATAACCTGCTTTGCCATAGTTTGATTTTCTAATTTGTGTAAAGCACGCTTTACGCACCATATTTTAAGACGAATAACATCTCAAGCTTACTTTACAATAAAGGAAAAAAATTTTCTTGAACAGAAGTGCTTCTAAAAAGAATTAAGATAAAGATAAGCTCTGTTGAAAACCTGAAAAACTGTCATTCCGAGCGAGGCGAAGCCGAGTCGAGGAATCTGTTTTTAATAGATTTCTCCACTCCGCGTCCCTAAGGGACGCTTCGGTCGAAATGACAACTGACCTTTTCAACAGAGCCATAAAGGTACTATGGCTGCCAATTGGTTGTAGACGATGATGATTCGGATAAGGGCATATTGTTGGAAATCACGCTTGGGACACTGGAACCGCCCAGAGAACGTGCCATATTACGAACGAACTCTTCGGAATCGTATTTAGATACCCAGTCCAAGACTTTGGCGAACTGCTGGTCCGAATTCTTGGCTAATAGGTAAACAACCATCATACGCACAGGCCATTTAGTATTGCTCAGATTCTCAGCCACTACGCTGATTAATTCGTGGTCCATTGAAAAGTCGAGCATCTCAGCCATAGTGTGTACCTTGACCTCCCACTCTCCGTCAGCAGGATTCAGTAACAGCCCAGATTCATGTAAAAAAGCAGACTTCAATAAATCCGGCATCCAGTCGGCGTACTTGAATCGGTATAGTGTCCCTTGCTCAGCCATTGCATGCTGTTCTTTCAACAGGCCCAGGAAAAGCTCAGCCGTTTTGATTTTTTGACCTGTCTGACCTATTGAGATTGAATTGAACCGGTTTCTAAGATACTCACCGCTCAGTTCGATGCCTGGCCGCGTCACTGCTATCGTGGCCGGCTTGATATCAACCAGCCTGTTGCTAACGCGGTTCTGCGGAGTTGTGGCAGGATCTAAATACAGAATAAACTCCATGCTGAGCGATGCCTGTGGATAGGTCGTAAGTATCCGTTTAAGCTCACCGACGACAAGCGGAACAGTTGTGAGAATGCCTCGCTTGGGTTCGACTATTAAATCGGTACGAATTTTACGCGACACAAGATTCGGTATTTTTCTATTTATATCACCGCTGATGTTAGCATCAATCCTTATATTGCCTCTGAATAATCCATCATCACTAACAACAAGTGGCTCGGCGGAGTTATTTACTATTGCAACGATACCATCGAATTTGGCACAATAGGAAAACTTGTTGCCCCGGATGCTGAACTGTACGGAAATCGCCTCGGAAGGACTGGTAAATTTTGGGATGATGTGTTGCCCAAGGCTGTCTCTTAGTACCGTCAAAACGACATCGGGGTCTATCGTCGGGACGTACTCGCTGCCATGCTCGGAAAGAATCTGCTTGGCACGCTCAGCAGTTAAGGAACCGGGGTCTCTGTTGATCACAGATTTTAAGGTCTTGATCCCTTTTTCTTTTTCTCCCTCGGCCAGTTGGATCGCCGCCTGCACCAAATCTGCAATTTGTGTGTGCTCATGGCTTTCGATAAGCGGCTTAGCCCATTCTAACTGGTCATTCATCAAAAGCGCGTATGCAAGGATAGCTGCCGCTGCTGGTGAATTGGGCTCGGTCGAATAGGCTTTATTAGCCCAGTCCAGGGCCCTTGCTGCGTCCTGTGAAGCAAAACAGTAGAACCACGCAAATTGCTTGGCCCCAATTTGTGGCGAATGACTATTCTTGTCCGTTTCCACACCAACCTTGTCAACCACTGGGCCTTTCTCAAGTAATTCCTGAGCCTTCTGCTCCGCTGCTCTGAATATACGGTTTGCTTCCTCGCTATTGCCGCTCTTCTCGGCTGCTTTGCCAGCAATAGCCTCAAGAAGAATATCAAATCGTCCTGTCTTTCGTACCTGGTTGGCTATCCTAAGACACGTGAGTTCACTTCGCGGCGTATTATAACTGCATATTGCCCATGGAATATAAATTTGCAGTGGTATATCTTCGCTTGGGTACAGATAATTGAATAGATCGGCGCAATATTCGTAAGAACCACCTGCTATCTCGAAAAGCTGAAGCCTTTCTGCAAATCGCGCAAAATTTAGAGCTGCCTCCATATCCAAAGGATTTTCACGTAACACCAGCCGGAGGTGCTCTAAATACATCAGTGGATTGACCTGCTCTGGCGTAAGCTCGGCAAGCTTGGCAAAAGCCAGCTTGTTATACCTGTTATTGTCATAGGCCCGTAGCATATAGAAACGAGCAGATTCCATATCGCCCTTCTCAGCCTTGAGCAAACCGAGCTTCAAAGATAACTCAGAATCAACTATAGGGTGCTTACCACTGAGATTTGCTAACATATCTTCGAGCAATTGCTCACGTTGCTCACGCGAATTTGCTCTGTCCAGTAGATACTGAACCGCCTCTTTCACTACTTCATAGTCGATCGAAGTACTAATGTACTCTGATAGCCATTCAGTAACCTGTTCGGTATGATCCTGTAGCGTATGTTTACAGGCTACCCTTATCAGCAGCGGCTTAATGCGGTCGTTGCCGGGATCCAGTCTCTCAGCCGCATTTAGAAGCACTATCGTCTGCTCAAATTCTTGTTCCGTGATTTCAGGGCAGTTCGATAGCTCAGAAGCTATCTCATAAAATACTTGACTCGCGCTGGGTGAAGATAAAACTTCAGTTCTAAGTGAAGACTTGAAGTACTGTTCCGAGTCGAGGGGATTTTCTACGCCCAGTCCTTGAGCCCAGACTGAGACGGAGTAAAAGATAACAGCCGAACAAACCGCCAAGAACCTATCCTTGAGCATTCGTCTCTCCTTGAACACGACAAGAGCCGTGCACCTACTATTTCGGGAAATCATCACCTGCTCTTTAGACATAATCAGACCGTAGGTAGCGTATTTATTGACCCTTGGCTCCATTTGGGTCCCGATGCGCATTTTCCTGATAAAATACCACTAACTCTCGATTCTGTCTGGCTGAAGCATCGTTCTACTGCCAGGACCAATCTGTTTCTCGCCAGAGCAAAGGCGATATTTCAGCTAAGTCTTTTAATATCAATTATATAAACGACATGACTCCACCATCAGGCCCTGAAGCCCATCTTGTTAAAAAGCCACAGTGAACACCCAAAATCGAGCATGCCAGGCGAGGCTTTTTCCGAGATAGCTTATCGGTATCACCAGATGAGACTCGCGTCAAGACCTAAGCAACACGCGATTAGCAATTTATGTAAGTATAATCGATCCTATTTTGCACCAGCAGAAATCAGCTTTATAGGACGTCAGAAGCACAAAGAAATCAATCATTTTGAGATTATTTTTCGAGGTAAATTTTTAAAAATTGGGTTTTGGGGGATAATTTTGAGTTGATTTTAGGGGTGATCGTTATTTTTTGACGAAAAACGGGGGTGACAAGGTCAGCTTGTAGCGCTTGGGTAAAATGGGCAAGAATAATTGGGTGAAAAATGAGCATAAAATGGCAAGAAATAAGCAGAAATGCGCACTTTTATGCAAAAATTGGTAAAAAATTAACACTTTTTGAACCATTTTTTTAGTGGCATTTTGGATTTCGTATGTCGTATTTAGTGTTGCGTATGTCGTATTGTGTATTGCGTATATCGTATTGCATACATGGTTAATTGTTAATGGTGAATGGTTAATGGTGGCTCGATGCTCGATACTCGAAAGTCAATCCCGGATACTCGACACTAAATGTATGAGTCCTAATACCTAAGATACTTAGGTATTCTTTTTATCTGAGGGATTCTTATTTGTATAAGCGTGGATTTCCCAGGCGGCATTCTGAGCCCATTCGGCTTCGCTCAGAGCCTGCCCTGAACATAGTTGAAGGGGTAAACTGCGCCGAGGAATCTATTAGAATCGTGAATGGTGGATAGATGCTCGATACTATATGCTTGATTCTCGATGCTGGAGCGAAGCGGAAGACCGCTTGTGGCGGGCTGGATACTCGATACTCGAAAGTCAATCCCAGATTCTCGACACTGAATGTATGAGTCCTAATGCCTAAGGTACTTAGGTATTCTTGTTATCTGAGGGATTCTTTTCATCTGAGAGATTCTTATTTGTATAAGCGTGGATTTCACAGGCGCCATTCTGAGCGAGGTCGAACGGGCTCGGGATCTTCGCCCCGCCAAAAAATGGTGGGTAAACTTAACTGTTCTTGATATTTATCCGCCTGCGGCGGATAAAAGCCCTGTGTAACTCACAGGGCTTTTTTGTTTTTGTATGGAATATTTTGTGTTGAAACTGGAGAAGGAGAGGGTAGAATTGGGAATACAAGGGGAATTGAGAATTATGTCATGATGAGAAAAACAGTGGATGCCTCTAGCATTTAATGCGGAGACTATTTAATGAAAATATTTATTAGCTCTACTTTCAGGGATTTGAAAAAGGAAAGAGAGAAGCTACACATATCTTTAAAAAAAGCTGGATTCGAGTCTTTGGGGATGGAATTTTTTGTAGCAGATTCTAGCTCACCAATCGATCTATGTTTGCGAGAAGTTCAAAATGCAGATTTAGTTTTACTTATAATTACGGATAAATATGGGTCAATTGATGAGAAAACACAAAAATCATATACTCATTTAGAATTTAATAAAGCGAAAGAAGCTGAGATAGAAACACTAGCTTTTTTGTATAAAGATCCCACCGATCAAAATGTTAAAAAGTTTCAAGATGAAGTTAAATCTTCAGAAATTACAGTTGATTTTTTTAAGAGCATTGCAGACATACCAAGTGTTTTATTTCCGTCTTTATTCAATTTTGTAATCACGAAAGGACTAATCCCCAATAAAACAAAGACTTTTAATGATTTTACACAGTTTTATGTAAGGTCGTTTAAAAAAGACTCACTTTTTAATTACAATCAAAAATTAATCGGTCGTACAAATGAACTAGCCCTGCTAGATAATTTCTTATCTGATGAAAATCAAAAAATAATTATAATAAATGCTGCTGGAGGTATTGGTAAAAGTAAGCTCATTTATGAATTTTCCAAAGCTAATCTACATAACTCAGATTGGAATTTTCGCTTCGTACCTTGGCAAGTTGGATTTGATAACGACTCCATAAGAGAATTACCCGCACAGAAAACTTGCGTAATCATTGAAGACGCACATAAACAGAAAACATTAGACAGTTTATTCTATAGCCTGATCAACAGTTTCCCTTCTGATATAAAAATTATTATTACAACAAGACCAAGTGGACTTGATTCTATCAAAGAAACGTTGAGAGAGTACAATCTGGTTGAACAAATAAATTTGACTAAACTTTCTTCAGACGACTCTATAGAACTTGCAAAATCAATCTTGAATGGCGGAAAACAAAAGTACGCGGAGGCTATATGTCGTGCTGCAAGTGGCAATACTCTTGTAATAGTTATGGCTTCAGAGCTTATTCAAAATGATCAATTAGATAACGCATTGATAAGAGACAGCAAATTCAGAGAACAAGTATTGGAAAAGATACTTATCGATCTTGAAAAAATAGATAATAGAAAAGCTGACTTAAAAGAGCTTCTGGCGACGATTGCAGGCTTATCACCATTGATATATGAAGTAAACACTATCGATCTGCTAAGCAAGTCGTTAAATATTGAAAAACATGACCTTGTATTGATTTTAGATGATTTCCAGAAGTATGGTTTTATTATTAGAATTGGCAATAGATTGCGGGTTATCCCTGACATATTAGCAGACTACATTCTTTTAAAACATTCTATTAACTCATCTCATGAACCAACTGGTTTTATTGATGTACTATTCGAGAGATATGGCAAAAGCCACTTACGCAACCTGTTAGTAAACATCTCTGAGCTTGAACAGCATAGTTCAGCTAAATTGGCAGAAGGTATCTGGGCATCAATAAACAAAAAAACTGAAAAATGTGATAACAAAGATCTTTGCTCTGTATTAGAGACGATAGAGCCAGTTGCATATTATTCGCCAAATGAGGTATATGGAATTATATCTAAGATACTTGAAGGTGAGATTGAAGTTGAAATCGATAAAAGCGAAAGTTCTGAGTCATATGAAATTAGACAAATTTCAAATTTAATTATCAGCATATTAGGCAAATTAGGCGAACGCCCTGAGTTTACCAAAAGAGCATGTTTAGAATTATGGGAAATTTCGACAGGACAAAGCTATCTAAAATTTTTAGCTGATTTTTCAGAAAATCCATCTTCATCTTTTAAAAAGTTGGCTTCTTTTGACAATAACAATTGGTTTTCGGTTCAAAAAGAAGCTATGGAGGCTGTCAAGGAAATCATCATTACTGAACAACACATCGGGCATGAAAATGAATTATGCGAAATCATAGATTCATCTTTAAAACCGGAAATCGAAAGTAATAGCTACAGCAGGCGAACCTTCTCAATGTCATGGTTTTGTGTTTATGATATCAATAACGATGATATAAAAGAAAAACTTGTTTCAGCAAGAAGCTATGCTTTTGAATTATATTCACTCCTTATTGATAAATCCGAAACCAACGCGCTATTCTTCATAGCTCAAAGATTAATTCAAAAACTAAAAAGACCTTATCTTAGAAGTAATAAACTCCCGAACAAAGCCAAGATTGAGTTCGAAAGAGAAGCTAAGACTGCGAACGCCTTGCTCAAAAAGATAATCGCTAAAAACATCCCGATTTTAAACAATTGTATTTATGAACTTGTATCTGATAAAACCGAAAAGTTTTTAGACAATATAGATATTGACGACGTTATATCTGAGGACATGAAGTCTGACTATGACATTTTCTATTGCATGAGACATGATTGGCCACAGGATTACGATGATGACCTTGAAGCAAGAAATAAGCTCTTCCGAGACATGCAGGAATGCACGGCAAAAAAATTATGGGAAAAATGCGACAACAATCCTGAAAACCTGTTAGACTTCTTATCAAACTACCGCTCTGAATTAGATCAATATGGCATAGCCTATGGGAATTATGCCTTTTTGCAAGCCTGTGCAAAAGTCAAACCCAAATTATGCTCTAAAACAATTGACACAATTATTAAGCAGAATAAAGATGGCTATTTCGCATCTATGATAAGCACTTGGCTACAATATAGCCCAGAAGATCAGCAATATAATTCATCTATAAAGGTCTTCGAAGAAGGTAGCACCTGTCATAAAGCAAGTCTTGCACGAAGTCTAACTAGCCTTAAAGGGCTGACAGAAGATGAATTAGTTGACCTTATTGAAAACTTGTCGAAAGACTCTGAGCAGGAAGTCATCGATGCAACTATTAGGGGATTAGGAATTGTCTGCTATCACAGAAAAATAAAAGCTGGCCTCTCAAGAGTAATCGATGTTATATGTAATTATGAAACTCAAGATGATCCTAATAAGCTGGAAGCACTACTTGACAATTTTAATCCTCATTGGCTTTCTCCAGACATTCTCTCAGACGTTCAAGTCTCACAACTCTTGGAAAAAATTAAGCATGTAAAAAAACTTGAAAGTCAACATGACACCGGCGTTTTCCTCAGTCATATAATAACCAAAAAGCCTTTGGAATGCGTCGGCTTATTCCTATGGCGAATACAGAATATGACCTCGGAAGATGACCAGCCTTTTCCTTACAATGAAGGTTTTCATGACAAACCCAAAGAATTAATTTCTCATTCCGAGTACCCCCAATGCATAATCGAAATCTTGAATGCCATGAGAGAATACGACTGGCGAACTTATTTCTGGTGCCCAACTGTAGTTCGCTGGCTTGATCCTGTATTCTCAGATACAACAAAAAGTATTTTATTAGACAACTTAAACCTCCACGACAATGTTCTGAAAGCGGTAACATATATTTTTGTGCGTTACGAGAGAAATTTCTTTTTTAACAATATAGATCTTTTAAACCAGCTTCTTGTTCGGGCATCACAACTCCCGGACAAGGATACAATAGATTTGATTCACGGTAAGCTAAGCTTTATGCCTTTCAGCGGCACAAGAGCCATGTCAGGACTTGGAGAACCCGATGATTTAAGTTTAGACATAATCGAGAAATGTGAAAAACTATTGGAGGACAACCCTGATTTTTTAGAGCCTATCAGTAAATTCTATCGTGCTTTAATTGAAGATGCCAAAAACGAAAACAAAAGAAAAATTGAAGAGGATAAAGCAGAACTCGAAGAGGAGGAGTTCTGATGTTGAACATTGAACGTTTAGAAGCGGCGTTTGACTTCAAAAAGCCCAGAATCCGAAATATATGCAATACAATATTAGCAAGGAGGAAAAATGCAAACTATTGCTGTGAGTATTTCAAAAGATATGACCAGAAACATGAGGTACAACAAGTATTGTACACAGCAACAGTATCTAATCTGATTGGTCAAGGATTTGACTACAATATTTTTAACAGATCTATACTTCGCTGCGTTTTCTATTCATTAGTCAGCAATAATGTTTCTCGAATCGATAATCTCGAAGAGATGATGCTTGAATTATTTCCTGACGAGCTTAATAAATATACAAATGATCCAAAATCATTTAGTTTTAAGAAGTTATGCGAGGAATTCCCCAACAAAAATATAACGTCAGCCTTGCAAGATATATTTGACGAACATCACAGTTTTAGAAAAGTACAGAAACTCCGTGACCAAATAGAACATTCTACAATTGACAATATCTTAGACAACGACCCCATGCTTGATGAAGAAAATGATTGTTTTATTAAACCGGATTTCACACTTAGGGGGGAAAAAGAGGATGTGGCCGATTTCGCCAAGAGCTTAAATGAGTTATTAATGAAAATCGAAGACCAAGTATTCAATTGTCTTATGATTCATGGAAAAGACTGCCTAAGTGATATGAGGAATCGCTAGTAATCGCGTATCAGCAGACGTGAGTGAATGTGTTCCTGAGCCTTGTACACACTACCCGTCAAGTGATGGGAGTTAAGATTGTCGGAGAAGGCAAGAAAAATTTGGAAATCGGTGATTGGTTATTGGTGAATGATGAGTAGTTGGCCGAATGGGGTTGGTTGCAGTCCAGATGTTTTCCGCCTATGGCGGACTCGTTAAAGGTGCCCCTGACCACAAGGGTCGGGGCTAAACAACAACTATTGCCATCCCCACAGCCATTCGACTTGGTTCGACTTCGCTCACCATCTGGTTCGACAGGCTCACCACCCTGAGTGGAGTCGAAGGGCTGAGCTTGTCGAAGGACTATCAACAAAAAACTCAGAACTAAAAATGGTGTCCCCCTGATTTCACTGACAAACTATGAACAACGAACTACGAACTAACTTCAGATTGAAAAGGTATAGCCATATTTCCAGCCTTTGCCGCTG
>Ga0315539_1003457_pt1 | contig 11113 bp, 7 predicted proteins | sample SalMarSW160150MG_FD_203097 | JGI IMG/M metagenome (GOLD analysis project Ga0315539, IMG submission 203097) | Salt marsh sediment microbial communities from the Plum Island Ecosystem LTER, Massachusetts, United States - Salt Marsh Sediment SW1601-150 ... | reverse complement strand
GTCATTGTTGATCACTTCGGGAACGACGTGTCTCAGTTGCCGGAGCACATCAGACAGAAGATCCGCGAGCGCCTCCAGGCCGCGGCGCGGAAGAATCCCGCGCTGGACATGGAACACCAACGCACGCTGACGGGGGCGCTCGAATTCAGCGATCTGCGTGAGCTGGAACAGACCATCGTGAGCAAGGCGCTGTGGGATCGGTTCCAGGTCCAGTTCGGCAGCAAAGAGAATCTTGCGCAACGTTTTGGCCAGCTGGCGAGCCTCCGGAACAGCATTCGCCACAGCCGTGCCGTGGATGAGATCACGCAGAAAGATGGCGAGGCCGCCATCGCGTGGTTTGAGCAGGTATTGAAGCTATGACATCGGTAGCGAAGCTCAAGCCCTATCCCGCGATGAAGGATTCCGGCGTGCCATGGCTGGGGAAGGTGCCGGAGCATTGGGAGGTGCGGCGGACGAAGTGGCTTTTCCGGCAAGAGAAGGAACTGAATATCGGACATCGAAGTACCAATGTGCTATCACTTACGCTGAGGGGCGTCGTCAACAACGATCCGGATTCGCCCGAGGGGCTTGTGCCAAAGGACTACGCGACATACCAGCACTTCGGAAAGGGCGATCTGGTATTCAAGCTGATCGATCTGGAGAATCTGAGGACAAGCAGAGTAGGGTTAGTCCACGAAGATGGGATCATGAGTTCAGCCTACATTCGACTCGTTCCTCACGCGTGTCTCGACATTCGTTTCTTCCACATGCAGTTCCTGGACCTCTGGGAAAGGCATGTCTACAACCAGCTTGGTGCAGGAGTGCGATCAACTCTTGGCCCTTCCGACCTGCTTGACCTGAATCTGTTTGTACCATCGGATGGTGAGCAAGCGGCCATCGTGCGGTTCATTGACTACGTCGATCGGCGAATCCGGCGATACATCCGGGCGAAGCGGCGACTGATCGCCCTGCTGGAGGAGCAGAAGCAGGCTATCATCCACCGTGCTGTCACCCGCGGCCTCGACCCCACCGTCCCCCTCAAACCCTCCGGCGTAGACTGGTTGGGGGAAGTGCCGCAGCATTGGGGGATCCTTCGAGCGCGCTATCTACTTCGTGAGGTCGATATTCGTTCGGCATTGGGTGAAGAAACGCACCTCTCCATGAGCCAGAAACTGGGACTTGTTCCAAGCAGGATGGTTGAGCAGCGAACTCTGGCTTCCGAGTCCTATGCAGGAGCAAAGCTGTGCGAGAAGGGAGATCTGGTCCTAAATCGTCTCAAGGCACATCTTGGAGTGTTTGCCCTCGCCAGGCAGCCTGGTGTGATCAGTCCAGATTACACAGTCCTCAGACCGATTCGCGCCATGGCGGTAGGGTACTTCGAGCATGTTCTTCGATCCCCAGCTTGCAGGCGCGAGCTGCGAGTCCGAGCCAAAGGAATTGTTGAAGGACTATGGCGGCTGTACACGGACGACTTCTATGACATCCGCCTACCAGTACCCCCCGCCGTCGAGCAGCAGCGTATCGTTGATCAGCTTCGCAGGACGATAAAGAGCGTCGACGAAGCCACTGAGCGAACGCAACGGGAGATCAACCTCATCCGCGAGTACCACACACGCCTGATCGCCGATGTCGTCACCGGCAAGCTTGATGTCCGCGAAGCGGCGGCATCACTTCCCAAACGATCTGACGATCTTAAAAAGGAAGGCGAACTCGATGAGCTCATGCCCGACGAGGCCGACGCCGTGATCGGCGACGAAGAGCCCGAGGCGGACGGGGATGAGTAGGCGGAAGTGCCTATGGAGTCCCTACCAGCAGTGCCATCTATTGACTTTGATCCCTGAAGCGGATAGACTGTTCTTTACCTCAGGGGTGAAGAATAATAGCGGAAGCGGAGGACGTCCGTGGAGGTGACGTTCCGGACCCGCATGCTGGAGCGCGAGTACGAGGACTCGAAGAAGGCGATCCGGGCATATGGTCAAGCCGTGGCAACTCGCTACATCGAACGCATCAACATCATCAAGCACGCGACAGATATTGAACAGCTGGAGAAGCTCCCCGCTATCGATTGCCATCCGCTTAAAGGAGATCGAAAGGGAGAATGGTCGATCACACTCACAGGGCAAATGCGGCTGATTTTTACATTGGAGGGCGAGGCTCTAGAGATTGCCCGCATCAAGGAGGTGAGCAAGCACTATGGCGACTGAAAAGGAACTCCATTCCGATTTGGCTGTACCGCCGGGCGGGTATCTGGAGGAAGTCATCGGCGAACTCGGAATGACCAAGGACGAGCTGGCCCGCCGAATGGGGCGACCCGCCACCAAGATGAGTTCCATCTTCAAAGGGTCTAAGGTCATCACGCCGGAGACAGCCATGCAGCTGGAAAAGGTTGTCGGTGTGCCTGCCAACATTTGGCTCGGCCTTGAGTCCGAGTACCGTCTGGCACTTGCTCGCCAAGCAGAAGAACAACAGCTTGCAGAAGAGATCAAGCTTCTGACGCCGTTTTGCTACAGCGAACTCGCCAGGCTCGGTCTCGTCAAGAAGCTGTCAGCTCGTCGCGATAAGGTCCGCGATCTGCAACGCTTCTTTGGTGTGGCCTCGCTGACTTCCGTCTCCGCACAGGGGGTACAGCGATATCAGGCCGCATTCCGGGTCGGGAAAGCGGGTGCGGCACCGGTCAAGCCACACGCGGTGGCGTCTTGGCTACGGATGGGCGAACTCCGAGCGGAGGAGATCGTGTGTGAGCCGTTCGATCAGTCCAGGCTGGAGTCCTCACTGGATACGATCCGTGCCATGACACTCCAAACCCCAGATCAGTTCCAGGCAGCCCTGCGCGCGCTACTGGCGGAGTACGGGGTGGCACTGCTGATCGTTCCTCACTTCCCGGGCACAAAAGCCCACGGCGCGACGTTCTGGCTCAGTCGCGATAAGGCTGTGCTCATGCTGACGATCCGCTGCTGCTGGGCGGACATCTTCTGGTTCAGCCTGTTCCACGAACTTGGGCACGTCCTCCTGCACGGGCAACGCGACATCTTCATCGAGAACGGGTCGCCATCACCCGACCAGGAACAACAGGAAGCGCAAGCCGAAGCGTTCGCACGGGATCAGCTGGTATCGCCTCCTGCCTACAGACGCTTCGTGAAGACGGGAAACTTCTATCCGGATTCAGTCGGGCGCTTTGCTCGCCAATTGGGCATCGATGCCGGCATCGTCGTAGGTCGGCTGCAGCACGACGGTCACCTGCGCCCGGAGTGGGGTAACAAACTGCGGACGCGGTACACGTGGGCGGCACCCGCAAAGGACAAGGCATGACAACCGACACGAGTGAGCGAGGGCTGGAGAATCTCATTGTCTCTGCGCTGACTGGATTGCCGCTGGGCGCAGGGATTGACGATTCGAGTCGTGTGGCCTATCTTCCCGAGGCATACGGTGGCTTGGGCTACCTTCTCGGCGATCCGCGCGACTACGATCGTGAGTACGCTGTCGATCTCGTTCAGCTTCGCGCCTTTCTGACGGCGACGCAGCCCGATGTCCTTGATGCTTTCGATCTCGATCACGACAGCCCGACACGGCGCAAGTTCCTCGCGCGACTGCAGGGCGAGATCACGCGGCGTGGCGTGATTGACGTCCTGCGACATGGGATCAAGCACGGATCGCACACGATCGACCTGTTCTACGGCACACCGTCACCGGACAACTCAGCGGCCGTCGCGCGGTACGAAGCAAATCGGTTCTCGGTGACGCGGCAGCTGCGCTACAGCCGCGACGAAACACAGCTTGCCCTCGACCTGTGTGTGTTCATCAACGGTCTGCCGATTGCGACGTTTGAGTTGAAGAACAGCCTGACGAAGCAGACGGTTGACGACGCAATCCAGCAGTACCGGCGGGATCGCGATCCCCGCGAACTGCTGTTCCAGTTCGGCCGTTGCGTTGTGCACTTCGCGGTCGACGATCATGAGGTGCGGATGTGCACTCACCTTAGGGGGAAGGCATCGTGGTTTCTTCCGTTCAACAAGGGGTACAACGATGGTGCAGGCAATCCGCCGAATCCGGACGGACTGAAGACCGACTACTTGTGGAAGGAGATTCTCGCCCCGAGGAGTCTGACCAACATCCTCGAGAACTACGCTCAGATCGTCGAGAAGCGCGATGAGAAGACGGGCAAAAAGCGGCGGAAACAGGTCTTCCCACGCTACCACCAGCACGATGTGGTCCTCAAGCTGCTGGCCGATGCAGCCGAGCACGGCGCTGGCAAGCGGTACTTGATTCAGCACTCGGCCGGGAGCGGGAAGTCGAACTCGATCGCCTGGCTGGCACATCAGTTGATTGGCCTTCGCAAAGAAGATCGCGACGTGTTCGATTCGATCATTGTTGTCACAGATCGCATTCTTCTCGACCGACAGATTCGGGACACGATTAAGCAGTTCGCTCAGGTGAGCGCGACGGTTGGACACGCCGCGCACTCTGGCGACTTGCGGCGGTTCATCGAGAGCGGGAAGAAGATCATCATCACCACGGTGCAGAAGTTCCCGTTCATCCTCGACGAGATCGGCTCTGAACATAGCGGACGAACGTTTGCGATCATCATTGACGAAGCCCATTCGAGCCAGGGCGGGCGCACATCGGCGGCGATGAGCATGGCCCTGTCAGGTGCCGCGGCAGATGAACCCGAACTGTTTGAGGACAAGATCAACCGGATCATGGAGAGCCGGAAGATGCTAGAAAACGCGAGCTACTTTGCGTTCACTGCCACACCGAAGAACAAGACGCTGGAGATCTTCGGCGAGCCGGTTCCTACTGCTGACGGAAAGGTTCGCCATGTGCCGTTCCACTGCTACACGATGAAGCAGGCGATACAGGAGGGCTTCATCCTCGATGTGGTAAAGAGCTATACCCCTGTCCACAGCTACTACCGGCTGATCAAGACGGTCGAGGCCGATCCGCAGTTTGATACCAAGAAAGCCCGTAAGAAGCTGCGACGCTACATCGAGTCGAACGATCATGCCATCCGAACCAAAGCCGAGATCATGGTCGACCACTTTCACGAACAGGTGATCGGCCTTGGGAAGATCGGCGGTCAGGCGCGCGCGATGGTGGTGACCAGCGGGATCGAACGGGCACTCCAGTACTACTACGCGATTCGTGACTATCTCCAGGAGCGCAAGAGCCCGTACCGGGCGATCGTCGCGTTCTCCGGAGAGCACGAGTACGGTGGGGTGAATGTCACCGAGGTGTCGATCAACGGCTTTCCCAGCAACAAGATCGCCGACAAGATCCAGGAGGACCCCTACCGTTTCCTGGTTTGCGCGGAGAAGTTTCAGACCGGCTACGACGAGCCGCTCCTGCACACGATGTACGTCGACAAACCGCTGTCGGGGATCAAGGCGGTGCAGACGCTGTCGCGTCTCAATCGAGCCCATCCGCAGAAGCACGAAGTTTTCGTGCTCGACTTTCTGAACGACGCCGAGACAATCGAGACCGCTTTTGCCGGCTACTATCGGACGACGATCCTCAGTGAGGAGACGGATCCGAACAAGTTGCATGACCTCAAGGGCGAGTTGGATGGGTATCAGATCTACTCTCGGGAGCAGGTCGATGAAGTTCGTGGCGCTCTACCTTGATGGTGCAAATCGAGAGCAGCTGGATCCGATCCTCGATGCCTGTGTCGCGACCTACAATAATCTCGACGAGGATGGGCAGGTGGGAGTCAAGGGGAAAGCGAAAGCGTTCGTGCGAACATACAGCTTCCTTGCCTCGATCCTTCCGTACACCAACGCGGAATGGGAGAAGCTGTCGATCTTCCTCAACTTCCTCATCCCCAAGCTCCCGGCGCCGATCGAGGAAGACCTTTCGAGAGGGATCCTCGAAGCGATCGATATGGACAGCTATCGCGCCGAGAAGCAGGCTGCGATCCGGATACAACTATCCGATGAGGACGCTGAGATCGGTCCGGTGCCGATGAGCGAAGGGGGTCACAAGCCAGAGCCGGAACTGGACTGGCTGAGCAACATTCTGAAAGCGTTCAACGATCAGTTCGGAGGGATCGAGTGGACGGACGAGGACCGAGTCCAGAAGCTGATTACAGAAGACATCCCGGCGCGTGTTTCGGCAGACATCGCTTATCAGAATGCGATTCGACACTCCGACAAGCAGAATGCCCGCATCGAGCACGACAAGGCGCTTGTTCGCGTGATGACCGCGCTTCTCAAGGATGATACCGAGCTATTCAAGCAATTCAGCGACAACGAATCCTTCCGGAAATGGCTGACCGAAGTCGTGTTCCTGCTGACGTACGCGGAGAAGAGAGAGCAAGCCGCATCGTGATCCAGTAAGCCAAACTCCTTGGCCAAGAATGGTGTGGGTAGGAGGTGGTCATGACTGAACTCCGCATCTCGATCAAGAACCTGGGCGAACTCGCCCTTCCCGACTTCTGCGGGGCTCCTTCTGTCTGGAGCGTCGTCATTGAATTCCGGGAACGCATACCATAATTCCTCAAGAAGCAGCCTGAAAAGTTTATGCCCCTCGAATTTTCAGAAACCTAACTGTCCTGAGGGACTGAAGGCGGTTCGAACTAAGGCGTGTGTTCCCAGAATTCCCAGCTGAAGACCTTGCATCACGGTTGCCGAAACTGATGGCGGACCTGATGCTCTGTTGCGAACAATACCTCTCGGGTTGTAAGATTGCCCAGGAGAGTTTGGAGGTTCCTGCGATTCCGTTGAGATAGGGTACGGTACGCGAACTTCAAGGAAAGCTAAAGGATGCTGATTCCTGAGTTCTTGAGAGATAACCTGAATCCGAGGCTTGTTCAAGAAGATCTTGGAGAAGCGTTCCAGCGCTTTGTTCACGAACTACTCACTCCTGAGTACCCTGACTTGCATTTGTTCCCAAGTACGGGAAAAGACGGGGCCATTGACTTATCCCAAACATCACAAACATCGCGCACTGCCATTGAAACCAAACACTTGAGTAAGAAAGCTCTCGTGTATGCACAGAGAACGTGGCGAGATGTGGCCAAGAAACTTCGTGAGCACCTTGCCGATCCTAGCGGGCCTACGATGGGGCAAGCCCAGTATCGTCCTTGGTACCGTACCGATCCACCAATCCAAGAGTATCTGTTCTGCATTAGCTCTACGCTGGCCAACCAGGAACAGAAGGACAAACTCCGCGAGGAGATCTGCAATCTCTTTGCCCAACTCAGCTCCGAATATCAACACCTAGCACATCTGGGTACTCTTGCAGTACAGGTTATTGACTGGAACGATTGCTGTTCTCGTCTTAGACAGCAACCTCACGTAGCCTTTCGTTGGTTTCCGGCGATACGACCACACGGTATCGTTCCGCTTGATGACGTCCCCTACGAGGGCACTTTCAGATCCTATCTCACGAGCTCGAAGCTTCCATATTACAGCCATACTCAATACCTCCAGGTTAGACCCGCTCCTCCCGAATTAGGGGTGTTGGACGAGGAGGCACTGCTGGCTCAAATCGAACGCGGAGATGTTACGGGTCTGTTGTTCACTGGAAGCGGTGGTATTGGTAAGACTCGCCTGACGCTCGAGATCGGTCACCTGGCCCAACGCAAAGGATGGTTTGTGCTGCGAGTCCTTGCCCGCCTAAGAGAGAATGCACTGTTTGAGCTAGCCGCGAGCTTGTCACCCAGTATCCCAGTCTTACTAGTGCTCGATTACGTTGAGACCCAACGCGAATGCGCCGAGCTTCTGGAGACTCTCAACGAGCTAAACGACACGTTCTACCTTCGGTTGCGCTTTGTAGCCAGTTGTCGTACTAGCTACTACCAATCTGTTGCGGCAATATCTCGACACAAACGAGTTAATCTGTCACCACAAGCTGAGGAATCGGCGGCTGCTTGGCTCAGGGAGTACCGCCACCAGATCGTGCGCCACATACTCGAGCACAGTGGCTTGCAGGTGACGGACAAACATCTCTCAATCTGCCGGGACATACCGATCCTTGCCGTCTTCCTTTCGTACTTATACAGCGAGGGCCGCCAGCTCGAGTTATCAGAACTTCTCAGCGAGGCGGATTTCGGTACCTGGGTGGCGAAGCGTGTTCAGCTAAGTTTTGGGCAGATGCCCATAGACCGCGAACTAGCACTCCTCGCGGCCCAATTCCCGCTGCCAGTAACCAGTGTCCCTCAGCTGAATCCACAAACACAAGCCCCCGTCCTTGACAGGCTAGCTGCAGATGGCTGGATCGAGAAGGTTTCTGCCGATGGCTCGCGGGACGCTGATGTATGGGTAACGGCGCACGACGTCCTAGCAGATGAGATCGTGCTTTCGTACATGAAGAGCGTTCCGCAGACTGTTGAGCATTTTGTAGACGACTTGTTTACCAGCGCTTGTCGTACTAACTGCCTGGACTCCGCGCTTTTCACTTTGCAGAGGCTCATTGATTATCCGGTGTTAAGATCCGTTGATTGGCCAGAAATTCTGGATCGAAAGATGGTCGAAGAGTGCGCAGCTTGGCGCTGTGTGCGCGATCTTCTGATTCGCACCTCTCTTCTTACGGCAGCTCAAATCATAGAGTTGCTTCGCGAGCATGAAGACTTCTGGGAAGGAGCTGAGAAGGAAACCGACTTTCAGAATGCACTTGGTTGGCTGTGTCGCTGGGCAGTGATCCAGGAAAAGTCAAGTTTGGATTCTCTGAGTCAGTCTACACTGGTTCATTGGGTTAAGAAGTGCGTACCCTATCCGGTTCGCAGTAACTACATTCTCACATGGGGTCTCCGACTTTGCCCTGAAGCCGTACGCATACCAGCACGACAGTGGATTCTGACGCGCCCGACGCTGTTTCAGACCCATTACCTTATCGTCGCATGGTTGGAGTCTGGTCTCCCACTGCTTGAGATTGCTTCCGCAGTTGTCCAGTGGGTTGAGAAATTCCGGACTGATCCTCATCTCACCTTCGTTGCCAAGGCGTGGTTGGACGCTGAAGGTGACAAAACGTTGGTACAGGAACCCATCGAGGAGTGGCTGAAAGAACATAGGACGAATCTTGACGCTGAGTTCGTCTACCAGGCGTGGTTGGACGCTGAAGGTGACAAAACGTTGGTACAGGAGCCCATCGCGGAGTGGCTGAAAGAACATAAGACGAATCTTGACGCTCAGTTCGTCTACCGGGCATGGTTGGACGCTGAAGGTGACAAAACGTTGGTACAGAAGCCCATTGAGGAGTGGCTGAAAGAACATAGGACGAAGCTTGAGGCTGGGTTCGTCTACCGGGCGTGGTTGGACGCTGAAGGTGACAAAACGTTGGTACAGAAACCCATTGAGGAGTGGCTGAAAGAACATAGGACGAATCTTGACGCTGGGTTCGTCTACCAGGCGTGGTTGGACGCTGAAGGTGACAAAACGTTGGTACAGGAGCCCATCGCGGAGTGGCTGAAAGAACATAGGACGAATCTTGACGCTGGGTTCGTCTACCGGGCGTGGTTGGCCGCTGAAGGTGACAAAACGTTGGTACAGAAGCCCATCGCGGAGTGGCTGAAAGAACACAAAACGAATCTTGACGCTAAGTTCGTCTACCGGGCATGGTTCGACGCTAAGGGTGACAAGGAGTTGGTACAGCAGCCTATGGAAAGCTGGTTAAGGGAACATGCGGCAGCTCCTGATGCGGGATTTGTCCTGAAAGGCTGGCTGAATGCACGTGGAGACGTAGGAGTGGTGCGGAACTTCGTCGAGACTTGGTTAGAGGGTAACAACACCGAGTTAGATGCTCAGTTCGTCTACCGAGCGTGGCTTGAGGCCGGAGGTGACAAGGGGATAGTGCAGCAGCCTTTGGAAGGCTGGTTAAGAGAGCATGCGACGGCCCCCGAAGCAGGATTTGTCCTGAAAGGCTGGTTGGATACAGGCTATGGCCCAAATATGGTGGAGAATGCGCTGATCGTATGGCTGAGCAAACACGGTACTGATGCTGACGCTGACTTCGTTTACAAAGCCTGGCTTGCAGCAGGTGGTGCATTCTCCGTGGTTAAATCACCAGCTATCACCTGGATGCACCAAAACCATGAAAAGTGGGCAGCATGCTATGTCACCAAGTTCCTTGCGAAACAGCCCGACCTCTCGGATGAAACCGTGACTGACATCCTGACCTGGTGCCGCAACTTCTGCAAAGACAGCGATGCTCTTTGGCGCCTAAGACAATTGGGAGTTCACTTGCTCAGGGAAGAGGTAGCAGAAGAAGTTTGTACCACTTCTGAAGCTGTGCTAACCCCTTTGATCTCTGGAAACGCACCGTTGAGGCCACAAGTCGTAGGTCTCATAACTAACGTGTTTTCCTATCTTATCGACGCCCCCAAACTTAAGTGGACAAACCTACGCAGCCGGGTGGATGCTCTTCTTCTGATCTGGCTTCGGAATCCTTTCTCGTTTCCGATTAGCTCAGGACCACATATCACAGTGCAGCGAGCAAGTTTCGTTGAGAGGATCGGCGATTTTATCGCCGCAGGTGCAATTGATGTCATGACAGATCGTGAGCCACTTAGGCGTTTCCTGACTTGGGTAAATACCTGGAGCGGAGATCGCAAACTGAGCGTATATACGACCCTGGTTTCACTTCGCCAGAAATACCCTGTCTCTGATTTATGGGATATCGTGGACTTCGACTGAGCCTTGTGATTCACAACGGAAAAGAGTGGGCGGTCGGGGTCAGAGCTTGAATTGCCACATTCCCGGGAGGCTCTACGGCAAGGGAAAGCGGCCGTCCGACAAACAGAAGAAGGCTACCGAAACCGTGATCCAACAAGCCGAACTCCTCGGCGAGGACTGGGCAGAATAGCAGTGAGATAGGAGGTGATAATGTCCGAAACACTGTCCGAGCAATACGATCTACAAGGGCTCATGAGCGCGGTCCGGATGGGGAAAATCGGCCTACCTGACATCCAGCGGGGGGTTCGGGGGACACATACCATAATTCGAAGAGCAGGCTCTATAGGCTCAGGTCTTACAGTCCAACACCCGGAAGGTCTCGGGGTTCGGGGGACACATACCGTAATTCGAAGAGCAGGCTCTATAGGCTCAGGTCTTGCAGTCCAACACCCGGAAGGTCGCAGATGATACAATCCAGAAAGGAGGTGCTCGCGTGGTAAGATTCCTTCACACCTCAGACTGGCAGATCG
>Ga0315539_1003454_pt1 | contig 11118 bp, 7 predicted proteins | sample SalMarSW160150MG_FD_203097 | JGI IMG/M metagenome (GOLD analysis project Ga0315539, IMG submission 203097) | Salt marsh sediment microbial communities from the Plum Island Ecosystem LTER, Massachusetts, United States - Salt Marsh Sediment SW1601-150 ... | reverse complement strand
CGGTCCCTCCACCTATTGCCGTACCGTTCACTCTGGCGATAACGGGCTTGGGCAAAGAATACATCAGATAAAAGAGCTCAGCCAACTTGAGCGAATCTTCAAGATTCTGCTCGTAGCTGTAATTTATCATCTTCTTCATCCAGTTCAAATCTGCCCCGGCGGAAAAAGACTTGCCGTTTCCGGTCAAGACCACAACCCGCACCGACTCATCTTCAGAGACTTTCTTGAAGATTTCGGTAAGCTCGGCGATCATCACCTCGTTGAAGGCATTGTGGACTTCGGGACGGTCAAGGATGACAGTAGCAACGCGGTCTTTAAGTGAATATGAGATGGTCTCAAATTGTTTTTCTTTTGGCAAGTTTTGAAAACCTCGTCACATAGAATCTGAAGAAGATTTGTCCGTTCGAATATGTAAAACTGGACTAAAAACCGTATACAACCATTTTTGGTTGTATTTCCAAGAAACAACCTTTTTAGGTTGTAGGCATCATCACATTCTAAAGACACCAAATCTTTGGTCAGGGATGGGAGCATTGAGAGCCATGGAGATTCCCAAAGCCAGGGCGGTTCTGGTCTCCAGAGGATCCAAGATGCCATCGTCCCAGAGGTTTGCGCCACTATGATAAGGGCTGGATTCCTCTTCGTATTTTTTCAGTGTCGGCTCCATGAATTCCTCCTGCTCCTTTTTGGTCATGGTCTTTCCCGCTTTTTTCAAGGCTCTGAGCTTGACCGTCAGAAGGACGTTGGCCGCTTGTTCGCCTCCCATCACACATATCTTGGCGTTGGGCCACATCCATATCAACCGAGGATCGTAAGCCCTTCCGCACATGCCGTAATTCCCCGCTCCGTAAGAGCCGCCAACGATTACGGTGAACTTCGGAACGTCGGCGTTGGCCACAGCATGCACCATTTTGGCACCGTCTCTGGCAATACCACCGTGCTCATATCGCTTGCCCACTATGAAGCCGGTTATATTCTGCAAAAAGATCAGAGGAATCTTTCTCATGGTACAGAGGTTGATGAAATGAGCGGCCTTAAGCGAGCTCTCCGAGAATAACACGCCATTGTTGCCCAGAATTCCAACCGGATAGCCCATGATTCTGGCGAAACCGCAAACCAGGGTGATTCCGTACAATTCCTTGAATTCCTGAAACCTGCTTCCGTCCACCATCCGGGCGATAACCTCCCGGATATCATAGGGCTTTCTTATGTCGCGAGGAATGACTCCGTACATTTCCTCCGGATCGTAATAGGGGTCCTCTGGCTCTGCCACGTCCAATTCAAACTTTTTGGGAGGATCAAAGCTTTCCACGATGTTTCTGGCAATCTCCAGGGCATGTTGATCATTTAGAGCGTAATGATCCGCCACTCCGGAGATTCGACAGTGCACATCGGCACCGCCCAACTCTTCGTCCGTGACCTCCTCGCCTGTGGCCGCCTTGACTAACGGCGGTCCTCCGATGAAAATGGTTCCCTGCTGCCGGACGATGACCGCTTCGTCGCTCATGGCCGGAACATACGCTCCTCCGGCTGTGCAGGAGCCCAAAACTATGGAAATCTGAGGGATTCCCATGGCAGATAATCTGGCTTGATTATAGAAGATTTTTCCAAAATGGTCTTTGTCCGGAAAGGTTCCTGATTGATATGGCAAGAAAATACCGCCCGAATCCACCAGGTACATGCATGGGAGTCGGTTCTCCATGGCGACTTCTTGTGCTCTCACGTGCTTCTTTATTGTTATGGGAAAGTAAGTGCCCCCTTTGACTGTAGCGTCGTTGGCCACCACCAGTACTTCCCTTCCGTGAATCACCCCGACTCCGGTCACCATCCCCGCGGCAGGGGCGCCGTTTTCATACATATTGAAAGCGGCCAACGGAGAGAGCTCCAGAAAGGGCGTATTACGATCGAAAAGCAGATCCAGTCTCTCCCTTACGGTCAGTTTGCCTCTTGACTTGTGCAGTTCACGCGCCTTAGCAGGTCCTCCCTTTTTAACCTCCTTCAAGCGCTCCTTGAACTCAGCCACCAAGTCCTGCATCGCTTGAGAGTTTTCTTTATATTGTAAGGATTTAGTATCGACTTTAGATTCTATACGAAACATTTTTTACCTTCGGGACTCTTTTTTGATCTCTGCCTATCTTTTTAAACGTCCGACAGGATCGTCGGACGCTACACCATTAGTTTTGAATGTCCGACAGGAACATCGGACGCTACACCATCGGTAGCGCCCGACCTTTGTGTCGGGCGTGGCTCCTTTTTGAACCTCGAATTGATTCACCTTTTAATCTTCTAATATTTTCTTTAGTTTGTTCGATTTCTCGTTGCATACCGGTTTGAGAGAAGATTCTTAAGGCATCTTCAAAACTTCTCAAAGCTTTTTCCTTTTCACCCTTTGCCCAAAAAATTACACCGAGGTTGTTAAGCTGGTAAGCCATACTTTCTTTTCTACCCAATTCCTCGTTGAGCCTCAAAGCGTCTTCATAGTATTTTAAGGCTTTGTCCAAATCCTCTGTGGTTGAATAGATTACACCAAGGTTATTAACATCCCTTGCTTCCCCTTCTTTGCAGCCAATTTCTCTGTCAATCTTCAGAGCATCCTCATGGTATTGTAAGGCTTTCTCCAAATCTTTTCTGATCTGATAGATTACACCCAGGTTATTGAGGACGGAAGCTTCCCCTTCTTTGTTGCCGATTTCTCTATCAATCTTCAAAGCATCTTCATAGTATCTTAAGGCTTTGTCCAAATCTCCCCTGGCCTTATAGATTAAACCGAGGTTGTTAAGATCCTCTGCTTCCCCTTGTTTGTCGCCAATTTCTCTATCAATCTTCAAAGCATCTTCATTATATTGTAAGGCTTTGTTGAAATCTTTTCTCATCTGATAGATTACACCCAGGTTGCCAAGACCCGCTGCTTCCCCTTCCTTGTTGCCAATTCCTCTACTAATCTCCAAAGCATCTTCATAGTGGCTTAACGCTTTGTCCAAATCCCCCCTGGTTTGATAGATTGCACCAAGGTTGTTAAGATTCCCTGCTTCCCCTTGTTTGTTGCCGATTTCTGTATCAATCCTGAAAGCATCTTCATAGTATTCTATGGCTTGGTCCAAATCTCCTCTGGTCTGATACACTACACCAAGGTTATTAAGATTCCTTGCTTCCCCTTCTTTATTGCTAATTTCTCTATCAATCTTCAAAGCATCTTCATGGTATTTTAAGGCTTTGTCCAAATCTCCTCTGGCCTTATAGACTAAACCCAGGTTGTTAAGGTCTGAAGCTTCACCTGCGTTATTGCCAGTTTCTCTATCAATCTTCAAAGCATCTTCGTGATATTCTACAGCTTCGTCCAACTCTCCTGTGGTCTTGAACATTAAACCGAGGTTGCCAAGAGCAGATGCTTCCCCTTGTTTGTCGTCAAATTCTCTGGCGAGGGTCAGAGATTTACGATAGTTTTCCATACTTAAATCAAGTTTGCCCAGTTTATAGTAGCAGACCCCAACCAGATTGTAAAGTGCCACTGCCTGACTGCCTTTGGCTTCTTTCATTGATTGTTTGAATTCAGCAATTGCCTCTTCCCATTTGTATTCTCTCATCAGTTTGACACCCTTAGCAAATGGATCAAATACGGCAGGAGCTGAATAAGGCAACCCATCTAGATCAATCTGGATACCAGATTGTTTTGCAATTGCCTTTACCATTTTTTCAATAGTCTTTATTTTCTGTTCTGTGGGTTTATCTAATTTTGTCCGGCGAGGGAATATCCAAGAAAGTATAGTGGCCCATATCCCAGTAACACCAAGAAAAATGGCAATAATCCCAAAAACAATTGTCCAAAATAAACCAGAACTCATCTGATAACCAAAGAAATCCATCATTTGATTTTCACTGTGGTGTCAGAAGTTGCCTTTGACACACATAAAAGCTGTCAGCTGTAGCTCATTGCACATGACAGCATGGAAATGAAAACGCACCCTGAAGGGTCCGGCTACTTCTATCTTATGCTGGCACGCATTTATACCCGTAGCACAGGATTCCGGCTTCGCCATCCTGCTGAATCTTTCTGAATTCTATTTTCAGCCTCATTCCGATCTGAAGTTTGTCCAGATCACAGTCAGCAATCTGAGTCAGAACTCTTGTCCCTCCATCAAGCTCCACGATGCCCATAGCGTAAGGAGATTGGTCAACGAACTGGCTCGCCGCAACCCTTATCACTGTGTAAGTTAGGAGCTTCCCTTCATCCTTTAGTATAACCTTCTCAAAATCCCGGGACTTGCAATCTGCACATATGAGCCTGGGAGGGAAGTATGTTTTTCCACACTTTTTACATTTATTGGCTTCTAATCTGTATCTTTGGGGTTCCTCTCTCCAGTATCTGGCTGGAAACATTTAGATTACCTCCGTCTTATAGGCTATGATCTATCCCAAATTCTCATTCTGAGGCGTTAGCCGAAGAATCTCAAACTCACGTGAATACATATGCATCTGTATCATACTCTATTTGTCCGAATTGCGATCCACAGGATTAGATTCTTCACTTCGTTCAGAATGACACAACGAATATTCTATGATTTTTGACTCGTCCTTGATTAATAACCTATTTCCTATAACTAGAATGCCTGCATTATATGCACCACGGTACTTCCGCCGCTTCCTCCCATGTTCTGGGCAAGCCCTATTTTCGGATCCTTTACCTGCCTCTGTCCGGCTTCCCCTCTGAGCTGATGAACTATCTCCACCACCTGCCCAACGCCGGTGGCACCCACCGGATGCCCCTTAGATTTGAGCCCGCCGCTGGCGTTAATCGGTATTCTGCCGTCTAAAGCGGTAAGTCCGCTTTCGGTGGCCTTGCCCCCCTCCCCCTTTTCAACAAATCCTAAATCCTCAATGACAATTATCTCAGCAATGGTAAAGCAGTCATGCACCTCCGCTAAATCAATATCTTCAGGCTTGAGGTTAGCCATTTTGTATGCTGTCTCAGCCGCTTTCACAGTTGCATCCAGGGTGGTAAGATCCTTGCGTGAATGAAGAGCAATGGTGTCGGTAGCATGACCCGAGGCGATTATCTTCACTGCAGGCTTCTTGGAGAGCTTCTTTGTCATCTCTGCGGGGCAGAGAATCGCACAGGCCGCTCCGTCCGTGATAGGCGAGCAATCCAGGATTCTCAAAGGATCTGCCACCAAGATGGATTTCATCACCTGTTCAACCGTGACTTTCTGAGGAAACTGAGCCAGTGGATTTTTGGATCCGTTTTCGTGATTCTTCACAGCCACCTGGGCCAATTGTTCCCTGGTGGTGCCATATTGATGCATGTGGCTTCTTGCCATAAGAGCATAGAGTCCGGGAAAAGTAACGCCATTATAAACTTCATATTCCTGATCTGCTGCTGTGGACAGAGCATAGGTGGCGCCGTCGCCGCCCACGTCGGTCATCTTCTCCACACCGCCGACCAAAACGATGTCAGACATCCCTGATGCCACGTCCATGAAACCCATCCTAACCGCCAAGCCTCCAGAACAGCAAGCTGACTCGACCCGGGTGCAGGGAATGGGGTTGACGCCCAAGTAATCCGCTAAAAGGGACGAAAGGTGTTCCTGTCCCACGAAAAGCCCGGAAGACATGCACCCCACATACATGGAATCGATGTGGTCAACGCCGGCGTCTTCTATCGCCAAAAGGGCACTCTCCACAAAGATGTCCCTTAAGGACTTTTGCCATAGTTCCCCCCACTTGTTCATACCCACACCTATGATGGCAACATCTCGCATGTTATCTCTCCTTGTTTCCTTGTGAATTTCTAAATGAAGTTTGAACGTGCTCGTTTAGTGGTGTCGATGCTCGTATCGAGGCCAGGCTTACGAGGCTCGAAGCTCGAGAAAAATCACCTGCTTTTGAAATCCCTCCATTTTTTTGCTAAGTTATATAACTGTCTACTGGATTTGTCATATTTCTCTATTAACGTGCCACATAAGTTTGGATCAACATATGTTGAATACAGATCCCGCGCATGACTTAAGGACACAATCATCTCGTTTGACTCAGCCATGGCATCATCCAGATATTTCTGGAAACCTTTACTCTGATGTTTTTTCGAATAACCCTCAGCTATTAGTCGAGGAATAGCTTTTGCAGATCTGCGCAATTGATTTGCTAAGTCGTATTGTTCCTCCTTCGGAAGTTTAGGCACAACCTTGGAGATGACTTCGAGTGAAGCTCTATAGCTATTCTGATATACCTCCAAATCAGTAAAGCTTCTTATTGGGTTTCTCGTCTCCATCCAATATTTCCGTTTGCATCCAGCTTCGAGTTTCGAACATCCAACATCGAAACGAGCCTCGCCAACGCCAAACGAGCTTCGATCAGTTAGGTTCCCATTCGAATCTTGCCCCGATACTTGGCGTAAGTGCCATAGTCTATGTAAACCTTGTTATTGTCCAGCATCCAGCGTGTCCTGGGTGCTTTGTCTCTGACTTCATCGATCCTCTCGGTAACTTCGAAGATGAAACCGTCGCTTCCCGCACCCGAGCCGTAAGAGACCATCAGAATCTTGTCGCCAGGCTTGGAAATATCCAACGTGGAAGTCAAACCCATGGGAGAGGAACCGGAGTAGGTATTGCCTAAGGTGGGAGAAAGCCATCCCGGTTCTATTTGCTCCTTTTTGAATCCAAGCATCTTCCCCACCCGCTGGGGAAATTTACCGTTGGGTTGATGGAATATTACATAATCAAAGTCCTCAGGCTTCATCTTGGCCTTTTGCATTATCCCTTTTGCCGCGCCCATGATATGTTTGAAATAAGCCGGCTCACCGGTGAATCGGCCGGCGTGACGTGGATAGAACTGGTGCTCCCTTCTCCAGAAATCTGGTGTGTCGGTCATATACGAATAGGTATGGTGCACCTTGGCTATCAGATTTTCCTTTCCGAAGATAAAGGCGGCCGCCCCTGCCGCGGCGGAATACTCCAGAGCATCTCCCGGTGCTCCCTGAGAGGTGTCCGCGCCGACTGCTAATCCATATTTGACATATCCCGATTCCGCCAAACCGATGCACACGAACATGGCCTCGCTTCCGGCCTTACAGGCGAATTCATAATCCGCGCAGTGCACTTCCGGAGTAGCGCCAATCGCTTCCCCCAGAACCGTCCCGCTCGGCTTCACCGCGTAAGGATGCGATTCCGAACCGACGTATACCGCTCCAATCTCCTGAGGATCGATGTCTGCCCTTTTCAGTGCGCTTTTGGTCGCCTCCACCGACATGGTTATGGTATCCTGATCCGGGCTGGGGACAGATTTTTCATGTAATAGGAGACCTCGTTTGTAACTGGGAGCGTCCGCACCCCACACTTTGGCGATCTCCTCCAATTTGATGCGATTTCTGGGAATATACGCTCCGTAACCGACTATGCCTACCATTTTTGTCCTCTCTTTTTTGGCAAAATCAAGGCGCATTGACTAGTGTCTACACGCCTTTAATCTTTGTTATGCATCCCCAATGAAGCCACCGACGGCTCTTTAGCAAAATGTACAGTTTCAAGATCAAACATGTTTCATCGGAACGCTTAATGATTCCTGCCTGAGCTTAAGCACCTTCCTCAAAAAGCTTTCACTATATACAAAAAACACTTCAGTTTGTCAAGTGAATTTGCCACGCAGTTTGTTAGGGGACGAAAGCTGGCTTTGGCTCGATTATGGGTTTTTTGCTTCCAGAAGATAATGTTGTCCTTTGCCTTGTCGATATTACTATAAACGGCCAAACCAAGATCAGCCTCATAATTGACGGCCGCCGTAACCGGGCGACTCATTTGGAGTCGACAGGAGAGTCTTTCGCGTCTCTCTAAGGCGACCACCAACATGAGGTTCTTTATGTAGCTTGAAAAATGGCCCAACGTTCCTTAAAAGTCTGCGATCAAAACTAATTCCGTCCTCAGCTTTTTCGTCCCCAACATTTGGTAGTCTATCTCTTGCGAATCGAGATTTTTTTCTGACAGCTGTCTTGCGAGAGGTCATTGATTAAGCGAAAGGCGTGGCGCAAGAAAACCATCAGGTTTCGGCCGCTTGCCTGCCTAAGAAATGAACTGTTGCAGCTTCCGCAAGAGAGGAGTTGACGTCATCTCTGTTCTCAAAAGGATGTGCGTGCAGTCGGAGATACAGACGAAGAAAATGAGGTTCTAAAACGCCCAGACAAGCCCATGTCTATTAATCTCCGGTCCCAGGAGGGTTGGCTAATGGAGAAATTGGAACTCGAAATCGACAGTTCTTTGGCGGCTCTGGATTCTATAAGTGGCCTTGTGCTTACCAAAGACGAAAACTACAATATTCAGTTCATGAACACGGCTGCCAGAGAAGCTTTGGGGGACCGGAAGGGAGAGAAATGCTACCAGAGGTTTTTCGGCAGAAATGAACCTTGTCCGGTATGTCCCATAGACGAGATTCTTAAGAAAGGCAAGAAAGAATTCACCTATCATTTCGAAGCCTCTGGGAAAGTGTACGAATCCCATGCTTCGCCTTTCCAAGACCCCAACGGAACCGCTTCCATTATTGAGATTCTGACAGATGTAACTGACAGGGAAAAAGCTGAGCAGGCTTTGAAGGAATCAGAGCGGAGATTCAGAAGTTTTTTCGAGACTGCAAATGATGCTATTTTCGTCACGGACGTCGAAACGGGTCAATTCCTGGATGCCAATAGGCAAGCTCAACGATTGACTGGACATTCCAAACAAGAGATCGTCAGGATGCGCCAGTCCGATCTATATCCTCCCGCGAAAACTCGATATTACGAGGAGGAATTTCGCCATTGCGCTCGAAAAGGAAAAGCCACCGGTTTCGAGGGGGAAGTTGTTGCCTCGGATGGAAAGGTCGTGCCGGTCCATATAAGCGCTAACTTGTTGAAATCGCCGGGAACAGAAGTGATTGTGGGCATATTCAGGGATATCAGCGGATATAAGAGGGCCGAGGAAAAGATCATTGAGGAGAGAAACAAACTGGCCACCATCTTGGCAAACATCGGAGAAGGCGTCAACATCGTAATGCCGGACTACACGGTCAAGTATCAGAATAAATTCCTGTTGGACAGGTTCGGGGATTCGATCGGGAATAAATGTTACAAGGGATTCATGGATCTGCAAGAACCCTGTGAAGGATGCCCCATTAAACATACGATTGAAGACGGCTCCACCCAAAGCATGGGACAGAAAGGGAAGGACGGCAGAGACTACGAGCTGTTCTTCGTTCCGCTGCGAAATCCAGATGGAAGGACTGATGCTTTGGAGGTGGTCAGGGATATAACCCAGAGAAAAAAAGTTCAGGAAAAGATCTCCTTTCTGGCGGGAATAGTGGACCATGCTTCCGAGTCGATCATCGCCACCGACAAAAGCGGAAGGATCATATATGTCAATCCTGCCACAGAAAAGATGTACGAATACCACGCAGAGGAGTTGGTTGGGAAAGAACTGGAGGTAATCAACGCTGAGCTATACCGGGAGAGAATACAAAAGGAGATATACGAAGCTGCGCTGTGCGGAGAAGTGTGGCAGGGAGAACTTTTGAATCGCCGCAAAGATGGAAAGGTCTTCAACGTATTCACCTCCGTCTCCAAGATGGTCGACAAAGATGGAAACTTCATCGCCTTGGTCTGGTCCCAACGAGACATCACCCGGAGCAAAAGATACCAGGAGGAGATGATAAGAATCGAAAAGGAAAAAGCCGAAACCCTGCGCATATTGCATGAAAACGAGTCCGCCATAAACAAAAGCCTAAGCAAGGCCAAGAGCGAGCTCTTGGAGAAAAATCTGGAACTGGAAAAAAGAACTCATGAGTTGGAGGCGGAGAAAAAGAGACTGAAGGAAGCATATGTAAAGCTCAACCAGATGCAGAATCAGCTGCTGCAATCTGAAAAGCTTGCTTCCCTGGGGCAATTGGCAGCGGGCGTGGCTCATGAATTGAATAACCCCATTGGCTTTGTGAACAGCAATTTGGGGACTCTGGCCGAATATGTTAAGGACATCAAGAAGCTTCTGGACAACTACGAAAAAATGGAGAAAATGATCAAAAAGAATAAATCAGTGGAAAAACTATTCCAGGAAACTGATGAATTCAAAGAAGAAATGAATCTGAATTTCATGTTGGAAGACTTCGACAAGGTGATATCAGAATCTCAGGAGGGAACCCAAAGGGTCAAAACCATCGTTCAGGACTTAAAGCAGTTCTCCCACGTGGACAAGGGGAAATTAGAATTGGCTGACATCAACAAGGGTATCGAGAGCACCTTACACATCGTGTGGAATGAACTGAAATACAAAGCGGACGTGATCAAAGAATATGGCGACATTCCGCAGATAGAGTGTTTGCCCCAACAGCTAAATCAGGTCTTCATGAACCTTTTGGTAAATGCAGCTCAAGCTATCGCCACGCACGGAGAAATACGGATAAAAACTCGTAGAGAGGGCAACAAGGTGATTGTCGAAATAAGCGATACCGGAGCAGGAATACCCAAGGAGAACCTTGACCGAATATTCGAACCATTCTTCACCACCAAAGAGGCAAAGAAAGGAACCGGTTTGGGCTTGAGCGTGGCCTACGGAATAATTCAGAAGCACAATGGAGAGATTGAAGTGGAAAGTGAAGTCAATAAGGGGACGACCTTCCGGGTCATTCTCCCCTATGCCGGATCCGGTATTGGCACATAGGGATATGGTAAATCAGATCAGAAAAAGATCCGAGGACAAACCAATCAAGGAAAGGGAAGTCTTGAGTTCTGAGAAAAAATCTTTCCGGAGGGAGGAAGGCCATGGCAAACCCAAGAATACTGATAGTGGATGATGAGGAGAACATCCTGCACTGCTTGAGACGATTATTCCGCAAGGAACCTTATGACATCCTTACTGCCACAAATGGAGAGGACGGTTTGAAAATGCTAGACGAGTACCAAGTGGATCTGATCATCTCTGATTTAAAGATGCCCCGGATGACTGGAATCGAGTTCCTAAAAGCAGCCAAGGAGAAAAATCCTGTTCCTTTGCGCATAATGTTGACCGGACATGCGGATTTGAGAAGCATCATGGCTGCTATAGAACAGGGAGAGATATATCGTTTCCTGCTTAAGCCCTGGGATGATGAGGAACTGAAGATGACCAT
>Ga0315539_1003453_pt1 | contig 11119 bp, 15 predicted proteins | sample SalMarSW160150MG_FD_203097 | JGI IMG/M metagenome (GOLD analysis project Ga0315539, IMG submission 203097) | Salt marsh sediment microbial communities from the Plum Island Ecosystem LTER, Massachusetts, United States - Salt Marsh Sediment SW1601-150 ... | reverse complement strand
AACTGATAAGGAGTTGTCTTTTCATTTATGTCATCTATGAAAATGTTAATTAAGGCAGATGTTTTTTCTGCGTCCTGCAAAGAAGTTTTTTTAGTGTTCCTACTATGAATTTCAGCCATAAAAAGATTGTGAGCTGCATAAAGGCAATGAAATGATCTTCTTCGTCTTACGTCCTTATGTAGCCACCTTTGTTCATCTTTGAGTGACTTTAATTCATCTTTTATTGATTTTAATTCATCCATTATGCTTGCGTTCCTTTCTTATTTACCAGGTTTCTTCACTCTATAGAAAAATACGTCCTCAATCATTTATAATAAGGCTGGTATTTGTAACTGGACATCGTCGGAAGTTTTTCGGTAAACTTTATTACAAAATCATGATTACCAAGATTAATCTCGTCAAGGGTATATAAAAGATAACTAACCTTGCTACAGGAGCTGACAATTTTAAATACCTGATGAAGAGCTTCTTCAGTCCCGATATGTTGGTATTTAATAGGCTCATTACGTCCTTTTTTGCTCATTTTAAATATTCTTACTTTTTGCTGTATCCTTACTCATTATATCACTGGCAGAGAGCAATTTATCCTCACTTTGCTTATAGTAAGCAAGTTCATAAGGTACTTGATATTTAAAAGGTATCATCGTCTATCATATACTTCTTATTGGTTAATAAGGTTCCTATTATTAACCTCGTTAACCATTAATACATAATTTATTGGTTAATGTTCTCATCAGTCAGTATACCATTAACCATTATGCTTCCTGAGGGAGTAAGATATATTCTCCTGTCACCTGAATATTCCATTGAAGCTTCAATAATAATTAACCCTCTTTTCTCCAGACGGGTAATAGCCCTGGCTATAGTTACCCTGGCGCAGTTTTTCACCAACGTATCAGATCCATAGTTTTTAACTTTAGCCCTATCCTTATTCCAATAGTTGGATTCCCATAGTTCGGGGTAAAGAGTTTTCTTAACAAGAGGTAGAAATTTATAGGAATACGAACTTCCATTCACATAGTTGGCTATCAATAGTATCTCTCGTTGCTGTTTGCTTAGTCCTTTCCCCATTCTTCAATTTATTCTTTGTATTACAAAATATTATTGCAGCAAATGTGGCAAATGGAAAAATGAAAGTGAATTTTCCAAAGGTAAAGATATCTGTAAAGACTGTTGGAATAAGTATCAAAGAGAACGATATGAAAAATGGCGCAAGACACATCCTATAAAAGAGCCCCAAAAACAATCCCCTGGAGAAATGTTTTATTGTCCCAGATGTGGTAATGTTAAAAAATCTGATGATTTCTATTATAATAAAACGGGAGAACGTACATTCAGAATTGAACTAAGTAATGACCGCTGGATGAAGGGCCTTAATATTTAAAAATATGAAAACAAACATCCCGGCTGAAAAAGCCAAAGAATTTGTAAATGAAATCATTACAGATGACATTCATTACATGCGGAAAAATCTCAGACAGATGATTGATTCTTTTCTTTTATCGGAATATGAACCCGATTACAGGCGCAGAGTGTATGAAACATTCTTTGTTCTGGATACATTCCTGAATAAAATTGAAGTAGAGCTTGATTAAATTGATTATCAGAGTTTTTCACTAATTGGTGAAATAAATGATTGGTATACTGACAGTATCACATAAAAGGCCGAAGATAGATAAAGCATTCTGCCTGATGATCGATAGAATAATGAAGGACTATCCTGGTATATTTCTGCCAGCATGTGCTGTATCATTACCTGAGGAAAAAAAACATTTGAAGAGCATGACATTGAGACTTATTTATATGCCAACAATCCGGTAAGTAATAAGCATAATTACATACTTGGTAAGCTCAAAGATCGGGTAAAACATGTGCTTCATATGGGTTCAGATGATATAATAAATAATAACTACCTCAATGAACTGCTTAAGCACAGAGATAATGACCTGGTCTGGGGTGTAGGCCGATATTTTTTTCACCCAGCAAGGGATCTGTCAGGTTCTGGGATATGCCATTCAGGCAAGCTGCAGGTCCGGCAAAACTGATGTCTGCAGAGTTAATGGATCGTTGTCACTGGCATATCTGGGAAGACGGATTGGATCATGCCCTGGATCATAGCTGTTATAGGGTAATGGAACCTCATATTAAGACTAAGTATATATTTAAAGCTATAGACGTAGATGGTATAATGGTAGATATTAAAAGTGACTTTAACATTAATCCTTTTGAGACTTTTGCACGAATAGGAAAGCCTGTCAATGTCGATTATCTCTATAGTCGATTAAGCGAACCTGAAGTCAATTATTTAAAATCCCTTCTGATATAACATAAGGGGCTTAATAGGTCCTTTGAAAGGGGCTTATAAGGTCCTTAAAATGACAAGCGTAACGGCATACCTAACGATCTGCAATTGTGATTATTATAATCTAATCTCGCAAGCGTAAGAACCAGCAAACCAACAAATCAACCAGCAGATTAACCAACTGAACAAACACCCCAGGCAAAAGACGGTTATCCACAACTTTGTGGAAAACTACAATAAGGGATAGGGGGTATTGAAAATATTTTTGTAACTTGCTTGAAACCACGTCGGTATCGTGTTTACACGGACGGCAAAAAATTCAAAAATTTCAAATGCCGGTTTTTTCCGGTAATTGAAAGGGGTTTTCCATAAATTTGTGGAAAACTGTATAGTCCTGATTTTCCCCTTTGACAAATTTGTTAAAGCGGGTATAATCTCTCGTTTGACTATTTTGTCAAATGAGGTATGCACCAGTTCCCTCGTTCCACAAATTTGTGGAATGAGCTCGTTACATTCCACAAATTTGTGGAACGTAACAACGTCCACTGCTCGTACTTAGTACGAAGGGAATCCAGATAATAAGAAATAAGTCCAAAATTGGGCTTATGTGGGAAAAGGGAGAATGCGAGTGACAGATAAATCCCAACATCATTAATTATGATATTGATAAAACTATCAATGGTTCCCCAGAGAGAACCATTGGTTCCAATACGCGCACGCGTAAGATGAGATTTAAAGCAATAGTGAGAAAAAATCACCTTTCAGGTTCCAATATGCATGCACGCGCGAGAGGCAATTTCCCCTTATAGGGGGGTAAAAGGGGAAAACTATTACGAATTACACGCGGACGAAAATCCTAACATACTATATTAATCATATATACAGCCGAATATGAGAAAAAGAGTGCGTGACTCTTAATCATGGGGTCGAGAGTTCGAACCTCTCCGGGCCGACAAGAGCTAAAGCCTCTGACAGTGTTACCCAAATTAAGGTACGAATTTTTTTGTCTGTCATTATTGTTTCAGGTATATTTCAGTAATCAACTTTCATTGCTAATTTTTTCGCCTTTATCACTACAAAACTCCCCTTACCATATCCATTTTCAGTTTCCTGAATTTCGTTAATCTGTTCGAGAAGTCCAAAAACAGTCTGGTGAGTGCTGATAATAGTGAAATCATTTTCCCACAAAACCCTATATACTTCTTCGGTACTGTAAAACCGGGCATCTTTATAAAAAATGCTTTTATCTTTTAAACTAAGGTATAATTTACCAACAAGACTCTCTTTATCCACAAAGCCTAAAACCAGGTTGCCGTCATACTTTAATATGCGATGTGCTTCAGCAAACGATCTGCTTATATCATCAACAAAACAGATTGTGGTAACCATCAGGACGAAATCATAACTTTTATCTGCAAGTGGAAGATTCTCTGCAATACCATCAATCACATGCAATCCTCTTTCTGCGGCTTTTTCTCTCATTACCCCTGATGGTTCTATTCCTTCAATGATGCCAAGAGGAGCTGCAAAAACACCGCTTCCTATACCAATCTCAATACCTTTACCCTTCTCAGGTAATATGTTACGGATTGCCTCAAGCTCCGATTCATAAGCATATCGGTTATCAGAAAACCATTGTTCATACTCATTCAGGTGTTCATCAAAAGGCTTTGTTTTTGCCATGGTCGGAATTTTAATTTATGGTAAATGGCAAGGAAATACCCTTACACGCAAATCCAGGATAGCATAATTTCTGAAAATTATAAAATGCAATCAGGTTATTTTAATTGGATCCCAAATAACCAGAATCAAAGCCCCTTCCTGTGATTCAAACGGACCATGCTCTTCACGGGGACTATAGATCTGGTAAGAACCTTCAGAATAAGTTCTTCCTTCACTTGTGTAGGAACCTCTCAATATAAGATGTTGTTCTGTAATAACATGAGAATGAGAACCCAGCTTAAAACCTCTGGCTAATTTCAGCAAGATGGTCCGCCCATTTTCATTATCCCTCAGGGTTTTCAACAGGGTACCTTCAGGGTAATCATGTGCATTCTCCCAACCCGAGTCATCGAATAAATTGATTAAATTTTTCATAGCAGAATCCTCCATTCTTATATTTATATTTTAAATTATACAAACATAAAAAGCTTTTGGATACAAACACCATATTCCCCTGTTCCAGAATCGCCCCCCTTTATTTCAGCCTTTATCTTTTTCAAGACCAGTACTCATACCTTTTCCCTGATTGTTCATCTTTGTAAAAATCTATCCGTTTATGGAATTGATATTGATTGATTTGCAAACAGGGCAATTATAATCTATGATAGGTTCAGGAATGTTAAATCTTGCAAAACATTCGTTACAGAGGAACCAGTTTTTATCAAGATAAGCGTTCCCATAAACTGCTTTTATCTCCTTTGCTTCAACCATTGCTCGGGCTATTTTACGTCTTGCACTTTCATAAATCCTCGCAAAGGTGGCCCTTGATACTCCCATTATAACAGCACTCTCCTTATGATTCAACAAATCGTAGTCAGCTAGTTTAATTGCCTCATATTCTTCATAGAACAACTCAACTGAACCTTTACATCCCTTAGCGCAGCCATAAGGTTTATATCCTTTAAAATCTGGTGGCGCAAAAATCTTTCGTAACTGTTTCTGTCGCGGCATTGGTTTATATATATAATACAAATATAATGAGAATAATCTCAATACAGTCAATAAATTTGCGTGATTAACAGATAATATTATCCGCATGTGGTGGTTCATCATCCTGAAACCCCGCATCAAAGTTCCCTTTACTAAATATGTGAAAGGCTTATGGGAGCTTATTGTAAACATGTTTACTCAAAAAAGAACCCTGGACTGCGACGATAACCAGTTAAGGTGGTTTGAACACTTCATCCTGGTGATCGGGTACCTGGGATTGCTTTTCACCACAGTATTTGTTGACTGGTTCTCAAATGAAAATATGTTTGTTATAATACTTGGCTATGTTGTGAGCATAATAATATTTATTGTCACGATTGATTTTGTTTACGACCGGATAAAAAAAGACAAAGAGATCAGCAAATATTCACAGCCATCAGACTGGATGTTCGTGGTATGGCTTCTTTTGATGGTATTTTCAGCATTTACCGTAAGATTATTTATTGATTTAAAGCTACTTGAGAATAATATCTGGCTCTACTTGTTTCATCTGCTTGTTCTGGTGCAATGGGCACTTATTATAGTCCCTTTTGGCAAATGGACTCACTTTTTATACCGCTCGTTTGCTATGTATTTTGCTAAAATCAGGAGCTGATCATGCAAAATGTATATTGATTACTTGTTACGGTGGGTATATTGCACAATGTTTTAAAAATTATATCAATTTTCAGACTTTTTTAACAAATTTATATAGTCAATTCCTTGCCTTATTAAGATATTATTTATAAATTTACTAATTCCTAAATAGGATTGATTCTCCTTTAATATTAATTATCATTTAGGAATAATTCTTACTTGAAATAGTAAATATGGTAAATAAATCTGCAGTAGAACTACTGGCGAAACATGGTTTAAAAATAACCCCCCAAAGAATAGCTATTCTCGATGTTATACTTGGACTTAAAGACCACCCAACCGCTGAAACCATATGTAATTATTTAAGATTAAATTACCCAAATATCTCTATCGGTACAATCTATAAAACCCTTGATACTCTCTCATCTAAAGGAATCATTAAAAAAGTATATTCTGAAACAGATACAATGAGATATGATGCAGTGACTGAAAAACATCACCATTTGTATTGCATTGATACAGAACGTATTGAAGATTATTATGACGACAACCTCAACAAATTACTGAATAACTACTTAAAAAAGAAAAGAATACCCAACTTCACTATTGAGGATTTTAAACTTCAGATAATAGGAAGGTTCACAGAAAAGAAAAAAGTCAAATAAATCTCCAGTGATATGGAAAAAAATAAGAAACTCACAACAGCTTCGGGCAGTCCTTACTTCGAAAACGAGGACAGTATGACTATTGGTCCGAGAGGACCGATTCTTTTGCAGGATTATTATCTGCATGAAAAGCTGGCACATTTTAACCGGGAAAGAATACCGGAACGTGTTGTACACGCAAAAGGTGCAGGTGCCTATGGTAAATTCACGGTAACAAACGATATTACTAAATATACAAGGGCAAAACTCTTCAGTAAAGTTGGCAATTCATGCAGGGTATTTGTGCGATTCTCTACCGTCGGGGGAGAAAGAGGCAGCGCTGATACCGAAAGAGATCCGCGTGGTTTCGCAGTTAAGTTCTACACCGAAGACGGAAACTGGGATCTTGTAGGAAACAACACTCCTGTCTTTTTTATCAAGGATGCAAAGAAATTCCCTGATTTTATTCATACCCAGAAACGCGATCCAAAAACAAACCTTAAAAGCCCGACCATGATGTGGGATTTCTGGAGCCTGAATCCCGAAAGCCTTCACCAGGTAATGGTTCTTTTCAGCGATAGGGGAACACCTGATGGATACCGGTGCATGAACGGATACGGAAGCCACACATTCTCAATGATAAACAAAAAAGATCAGAGAACATGGGTGAAGTTTCATTTTAAAACACAACAGGGGAATAAAACACTTACAGGTCCGCAAGCCGAAGAACTCCGAGGTAAAGATCCTGATTACAGTCAGAGAGATCTGGTTGAATCTATTGAAAAAGAAAATTTCCCTAAATGGACATTGAAAATCCAGGTAATGACTGATGAACAGGCTAAAAAGTTCAAATGGAATCCCTTCGATGTGACCAAAGTATGGCCCCATAAAGAATTCCCGCTGATTGAGGCAGGTGTAATGGAACTTAATGAAATTCCTGCCAACTATTTTGCTGATGTTGAACAGGCCGCTTTTGCTCCTTCCCATACAGTTGATGGCATCGGCCTTTCTCCTGATAAAATGTTACAGGGACGTATCCTCGCCTATCCCGACGCTCACAGGTACAGACTTGGAGCCAACTATGAGCAATTGCCTGTAAACAGGCCGATCGTTCCGGTACATAATCATCAGAGAGACGGATCAATGAGAGCTGACGGGAACGGAGGCTCGAACCAGAATTATTATCCAAACAGCTTCGACGGTATAGTTGCTGATAAGAATTATAAGGAACCACAAATGAAACTTGACTCAAACATAGCTGATACATTCGACCGTAATGAGAACGATGATGATCATTATACACAGCCTGGAAAACTTTTCAGAAAAGTAATGACTGAACAGCAAAGGAAGAACACTGTCAGCAATTTTATATGCAGCATGAGCGGAATAACAGGCCCAAAAAAGAATGATATAATCATGCACCAGCTAAATCAATTCTATAAGGCAGACAAAGAACTTGCACTCAGTGTTGCAAAAGGACTGGGCATTAAATTCAAAGTTTAACACTATAAATCAATTTATTATGGCAGAAATTGGAAGATCAATCGTTAAAATGGATGTTGATGAGTTACTCAACCTCCTGAACAAAGCGCTGGCCGATGAGTGGCTGGCTTATTATCAGTACTGGATAGGTGCCAAAGTAGTAAAAGGCCCTATGAAGGATGCAGTTATAAGCGAACTGGAATTGCATGCAACTGAAGAATTAACCCACGCAGAACTACTGGCCGTAAGAATCATCCAGCTTGGCGGTACGCCGGTTCTTTCACCTGATGAGTGGTCAAAAATCACAAACTGCGGTTATGACGCTCCTGCTGATCCGTATGTTGAGGAAATACTAAATCAGAACATAAAAGGCGAACAGTGTGCTATCCGTGCTTACAGCGATCTGCTCGATATTACACACGAGGCAGATCCCGTTACATACAATATTATTTTGAAAATAATAACAGATGAAGTTGAGCATGAAGAAGATCTTGCTGCATTAAAAGAAGATCTGGATTTAATGCTGGAGAGAAGAAAATAACCAAACACCCCACATTCTCCGTCAGCCTTCGGCGGCCAAATCCGCCAACGGGCGGAGACGGCTGCTGGCGGCCTCGTTGGACAAAACAAATAACTAATAACTATTAACTATTAACTAATAACTAAATTTTACAAATATGGAAGAAAACACAGTAGTTTCAATGCCACGTATTGGTGAAAAAGCGCCTGAATTTAAGGCTGTTACAACACAAGGTGACATCAATTTCCCTTCCGACTACAAAGGAAGCTGGGTGATACTCTTCAGCCATCCTGCTGACTTTACACCGGTTTGTACATCCGAGTTCATGACATTTGCCAGCATGGAGAAACAGTTCAATGAGGCAAACTGTAAGCTTGTCGGTCTGTCAGTTGACGGTCTTTACAGCCATATTGCATGGCTCCGTACCATTAAGGAAAAAATCGAATACAAAGGAATGAAGAATGTTGAGGTTACATTCCCTCTTATCGAGGATATTACAATGGAGGTAGCTACAAAATACGGGATGATACAGCCTGGAGAAAGCAATACAAAAGCTGTGAGAGCTGTATTCTATATCGATCCTAATGGCATCATCCGTGCAATTATTTATTACCCGTTGAGCATGGGCCGGAACTTTGATGAACTTTACAGAGCCCTGGTAGGGTTGCAGACTGCCGATGCATTCTCCGTTGCTCTGCCCGCTGACTGGAGACCGGGCGATGATGTTATCGTTCCAACTGCCGGTTCGTGCGGTACAGCTAAAGAGAGAATGGAAAGCAAGGGTGAGATGACCTGCTACGATTGGTTCTTCTGTACCAAAAAACTCGATAAAGAGAAAGTACTTAAAACAGTACTGAAGAAATAATAATTAAGAAATAGTCGGATTTTAAAACTCTGTGTACTCTTAGGTACACGGAGTTTTTTATAAGTATTAAGATGAATGAATTTGTTGTTTTTCTGATGATCGCATACAAGATCTAAACAATTCAGAGGGAAATTTGTTACAGCAATACGATACAACAGATTAATTCATTATAATATGGAAATAATTCTTAATGGAGGCAAGGTTATAAAAGCAAAACTTGATAACCATTTGATCATAACTGATCAGCCTTTGGAAAACGGTGGTGGCAATACTGCACCTGCACCATTTGATTTATACCTGGCATCTATCGGCAACTGTGCAGGTATTTATATTAAATCCTTCTGTGAAAGGAGAGAAATTCCTACAAAGAATATTAAGATTTTGCAGACCGTTGAGTTCGACCCGCTTAAAAGAGTACCTTCCAATATTAAACTTGATATCAGGCTTCCCGAAGATTTCCCCGAAAAATACAAGGAAGCAGTAATAAATGCTGCAGAATTATGTGCAGTAAAAAAATCTATCAAGAATCCCCCGAATTTCGAAATATCAACTTCAATCCACTAATCGAACAGGTACATATTAATAAGTTGTTCGAGGAGCTCCTGCTTGCCGCTTCGCATTGCGGGCTCACCATTTTTGGATGCGATTTCTCTGAGTTGTTCCAGCGTCAGTTTACCTTTTTCGAAATCCACGCCTGCTCCCTTATCAAAAGATTCATACCTGTTCTTTCTCATCTTAAGATAATCGCTGTCTTTCAGCACTTTATCAGCAATCAGAAGGGCCCTTGCAAAAGTGTCCATCCCGCTGATATGAGCGATAAACAGATCTTCAGGATCGGTTGAATTTCGTCTGACATGAGCATCGAAATTTATACCTCCTGAAGTAAATCCTCCTGCCTGAAGTATTACCATTAAGGCTTCAGTAATCTCATAAACATTAGTAGGAAATTCATCTGTGTCCCATCCATTCTGATAGTCTCCTTTATTAGCATCTATACTCCCCAGCATTCCCTCATCAGCAGCAACCTGGAGATCGTGGGCAAATGTATGACCTGCCAGTATGGCATGATTTACTTCAATATTGAGTTTGAAGTCTTTATCAAGACCATAATTGCGAAGAAATCCGATTACCGTGGCAGAATCATAATCGTACTGGTGTTTGGTTGGCTCCATAGGTTTGGGCTCTATAAGGAATGTACCTTTAAATCCATTTTTCCTCCCATAATCACGCGCTAGCGAAAGCATCATACCCATATGATCAAGTTCTCTCTTCATATCAGTGTTATGAAGACTCATGTAGCCTTCCCTTCCTCCCCAGAAGACATAATTCTCACCGCCCAGCTCTATGGTTGCATGTATTGCATTTCTGAGCTGAGTTCCTACATTAGCGACTACTGTAAAGTCAGGATTCGTTGCAGCTCCGTTCATGTAACGCGGATGAGAAAACAGATTGGCAGTACCCCAAAGAAGTTTAACTCCGGTTTGTTGCTGTATTTTTTTAATAACAGGTATATATTTATCAAGACGTTCTTCAATCTCAAAAACAGTACCATTTCCCACAACATCCACATCATGAAAACAATAATACTCTGCCCCGATCTTTGTGGTGAATTCAAAGGCAGCATCGAGCCTCTGTTTTATTTTATCGTCAATGTTTTCAGCATACCTCCATGGAAAAATTCTTGTTGCATCACCAAAAGTATCTGATCCGTCTCCACAGAACGAGTGCCAGTAAGCGACTGCAAAACGGAGGTGATCTTTCATTTTCTTTCCTGAAACGATCTGGTCAGGATTGTACCATCTGAATGCAAGGGGATTCTTTGATTTTTTACCCTCATATTCAATCTTCCCGACACCGGGATAAGCTTCTTTTTTTCCTTTGTAAATCATAGTGAGTATTTTTTATGTGGTTATTTAAAAATCAATTAACCGCCAAGTAACTAAGCCTAGTAAAAAGCTCGGTAGAAAAATCAAAAATCACATTGTCATTAGAAAATTTTTCCAGACAGAATAAGCTTC
>Ga0315539_1003450_pt1 | contig 11128 bp, 7 predicted proteins | sample SalMarSW160150MG_FD_203097 | JGI IMG/M metagenome (GOLD analysis project Ga0315539, IMG submission 203097) | Salt marsh sediment microbial communities from the Plum Island Ecosystem LTER, Massachusetts, United States - Salt Marsh Sediment SW1601-150 ... | reverse complement strand
CCTTCTACGTTATGCAGGTGCACATGCTCTCCCTTCCTGATGCCCTCCGTGGCCTGCCCGATAGTCTCCCCGTATTTGATTATCCTCTCGCCCGCCTTGATATCCCGGAGGGCGAACTTGTGACCGAAGGGAACAGGCTGCAGCACTTCTATATCTACCACGCCATCCTCTATTTCAACGGCGACTTTCCCGCCGTTTTCCAGCGGTCTTACCGCCGTAGCGACATTATCGTTCTTATGCAGCACAAGGGCACTTAAGGACATAACAATCCAATTATTACAGGGCGGGGACACTAATTTCAAATCGACCCCGGAAAATCTGCCGTTTCTCCCTTAAAATCACCCGTAAACCCATACCCGAGCCACCGTAATAATAGACACCGTTCAATCTTTACAAATCGTTTACATACCGCATCGCAATATTAATCTATTATTTACCCCGCCAGTGTTATATTTTCGCCACGTGGCAAACATTTTTATATATCAGGGTCTGTCCGTTGCCTACGATTTATCAAGCGCAGTAAAGATAGAGGTAATGTAATATAAAATGAAAGTCAGAACAAAACTGCTTATCACCTTCTCTATAATCGTGGCTCTTTCGTGGGGAATCGGCCTATTTTCCTGGGTCGTTTTCGGTGACCTCAACAAACAGCTCACCGCCATGGAAAAGGGTGTTATCCTGGATACCACCGCCATGAACGAGGTAGAAAAGATATCCAGCGAGATATACCGCGAAGTTACGGGATACCTTTATCATGATATAGAAGAAGCCAGAGACATCGCTCTGCTCAAGTTAAGCCGCCTTGAAGAAATCGGATTTGAATACCTGCCGATTACGGCATTTCCCGGAATGATGGAACACGGGAAGGACTGTATTCTTGCCGGTAAAATATACGACTTCTATTTTTCTACTATCTGGATAATCGACCTTAAAGAGCGCGGCGCCGACTACAACCGATTACTGGCGCGTGACCGCAGTATGAGCCTGCCGGCGCTGCTTGCCATGCAGGAACGGGCCAGCGAGCTAAAAGAAGCCAGTATTGGAAATATGACGCTGGCAAGCGCGGCTTTAAATAATTCATACAACAACTACGCACGAGAAGTCTTTATTAGCGCCGCCATAATTACTGCCATCGCCCTGGGAGCCGCTTTTATAACGACAAGGTCGATTATACGCCCCCTGTATACCTTGCGCAGAGGAACCGAGGTAATCGCGCAGGGGAATCTCGACTATAAAGTCGGCACCGAGGCTAAAGATGAAATAGGAGAGCTTTCCAGAGCCTTCGATCAGATGACGCAAAGTCTTGGTAACAGCATGACCTCGATAGATGACCTCAACCGGGAAATCACCGAACGCAAGTTAACCGAAGAGAAGCTGCGGGAAAGCGAGAAATTCACGTCCAGCCTTATGGAAAATGCGCCGCACGCCACCATGGTCATCAACCCGGACACCTCAATCAGGTATGTCAATCCGGCATGGGAAGAACTTAACGGCTGGACTGCTTCCGAAATAATCGGCACGAAAGCCCCCTACCCATATTGGCCCGATGAATTCAAGGAAGAGTTTCATGAGGCGTTTGAGGAGGCTATGAAACAGGGCAAGGGTAACGGCGAGATATTCGCCCAGAAGAAGAATGGTGAAATCTACTGGATAAATATGAACTGGGCATGGGTAACGCATAACGGAGAGCTGCAACACCTCCTTATAAACTCCGTGGATATTACCGAACACAGGCGGGCCGATGAAGCACTAAAGGAGTCAGAGGAAAAATTTTCCAAGGCTTTCAATGCCAGTCCTGAAGTAATAACCATATCAAAGCTTGATGACGGCATTGTTCTTGAAGTAAATGAGAGTTTCACGCAAAGCACGGGGTTCGCTCGTGAAGAGGTAATTGGCCGGAGCGGAAAAGACATAGGTATCTGGTCAAATGAACGGGACCGCGGAAAAATAATACGCAAACTGAAAAAAGGCGGCAGCGTCAGAAATCAAGAGTATAAATTTCGCAGTAAATCAGGTAAGCAGCTTACCGTTCTTCTATCAGCCGAAATTATTAATATCGGCAACGAACCATGTTTACTCATCGCCACGAACGATATTACCAAGCGTAAGCAGGCCGAGGAGGCACTAATAGAGAGCGAGGCAAAGTTCTCCGTGGCCTTCCGCTCCAGCCCCGGCTTAATGTCCATCAGCCGAATCAAAGACGGTAAATTCATCGAAGTTAATGATAGCTTCGTTCACTTCACCGGCTATTCCCGGAAGGAATTGATCGGCCATAGTAACGATGAATGCAACATGTGGGTAGACCTTGAGGAGCGTGACAGGATGGTCCATCTCCTGGATAAACAAGGGAAGATGAGACATGAAGAATTCCGCTTCCGCATGAAATCGGGAGAGATTCGCACCTGGCTTTTCTCGGCGGATATCATCAACATCGGCGGCGACCCGTGCATGATTGCCGTGGCCACCGATATCACCAAGCGCAAGCGGGCTGAAGAGGCCTTACGCGAATCGGAGGAGCGGTTCTCCAAGGCGTTTCGTGCCAGCCCCGGCTCAATGTCCATCAGCCGGCTCAAAGACGGTAAATTCATCGAAGTTAATGAAAGTTTCCTAAGGGATAAAGGCTTTACCCGCGAAGAGGTAATCGGCCACACTTCGATGGAACTGGGCATCTGGAAAGACCAGAACCACCGGCAAAAATTATTGCAGATGCTGCAGGAACAGGGCAGGGTCCACAACGAACCGACCAAGTACCGCACTAAAACGGGTGAGCTTCGCTCAGGATATACGTCTGCAGAATATATCAGCCTGGGCAACGAACCTTGCGTAATCTTCCTGACCACCGATATAACCCAGCTGAAGCAGGCAGAGGAACAGCTGCGACTGCTAAGTACCGTCACACAACAGGTATCCGATTCCATAATGATTATCGATGCCGATTATAAAATTACGTATATTAACCAGGCAGCACAAGACTTATTCGGTTATACACTGGAAGAGGCACGGGGCAATTTCCTGGGGCTCTTCGATGCCAAACCACCTAATGAAAAAGAAAAAGATGATATTAAAAAAATCGTCGCCGGCGGTAAGGTCTTTAGTTCAATAGGCACTAAAAAATGCAAAGACGGCAGACTTATCATCTGTGATTGCCGCCTCTCCCCCCTATATGACGAAGAAAGTAAGCTCTTCGCATATCTGGAAGTCCAGCGCGATATCACCGAAAAGAAAGAGGTAGAAGCTAAATTACAGGCCCAAAAGAAATTGATCGAACGTATCCTGGCCACCATGCCGGAGGGTGTACTCGTTATTGACAGTACCGACCGGATATTACTCGCCAACGAAGCTTTCCGTAAAATATTCCACACGGGCAAGATGTCGATCGCGAATAAATCACTTAATGAAATAATACCGGTCAGCCAGTTGCTAAAACTGTACAAGGCGGCGAAACGCGGAGACAAAGCCAATAATACACTGGAGTTCAGATTCCAGGTGAAGAATGTTGAAAAGAGAATCGCCTGCGTAATTACCGAAATGGACGGGGGCAGGACTCTGCTCACCTTTTCCGATGTCTCCCAGGAAAGAGAGGAGGAGGAAAAATTATATCTCACGGACCGGCTGGCTTCAATTGGGGAAATGGCCGCCGGCCTGGCACACGAACTTAACAATCCTCTAACCGGCGTCCTGGCCTTATCCCAGCTGCTCATCGGGAGCGACATTCCAGAAGAGCACAAGGAGGATTTACAATGCGTTTACAGCGAAGCCAAGCGCGCTGCCAACATCGTGAAAAACGTCCTCCTTTTTGCCCGTAATAACAATTATGAAAACGGCCATGCGTCCGCGAACGAAGTGGTTAAAGACGTGTTGAGGCTACGTGAATACGAAGAAAAGGTAAGCAACATCATAGCGTTAACGCAACTTCAGGAAAACCTGCCTGATATCCCGATAGACAAGTTTCAACTGCAGCAGGTCTTTCTCAACATCATCCTGAACGCCGAAGCCGCTATTAAAGAATCCAATAGACCGGGCACACTAACGGTTACTACGGAAAGGGCCAATAACCACATCAACATACATTTTAAAGATGACGGGTGCGGCATTAAAAAGCAGGTTGTGCCCCGGATATTCGACCCGTTCTTTACCACTAAAGAAATCGGCAAGGGCACCGGCCTCGGCCTTAGCATCTGCTACGGGATAATAATGAAACACGGCGGTAAAATAAGCCTTAAAACCCACCCGAATCAAGGCACTACGTTCACCGTAAGAATGCCCGTTTTAACCCAGGCAACCTAGAAAAAAGAGGGAGTGAAAATGAGAGCAGAAATAAACCGGCGAATATTGGTAGTGGAGGATGAACCCGTTATCGGCAGCGTTTGTCAAAAAGTCCTTACCAGGCAGGGCTTTACCGTCGACGTTGTTTCCGACGGTAAAAAGGCAATCGACAGCATTCACGACCGGCGCTATGACCTCTGTATCCTCGACCTGCGTATGCCGGGCATCGACGGAATCCAGCTATATAAATATCTCGCCGTCAACAGTCCGAAATTAAGCCAGAGCATCATCTTCACTACCGGAGACATTTCCAGCAACCAGGTTTCCGGATTTCTCAACGGCTCCGAGAAGGTATACCTGGAAAAACCCTTTACGCCTGATGAACTCGTTGCTGCCGTAGAAATGGCCATCAATTAATTAGCTCTGTCCGTGAAGTCGGTTGGCGTCCCGGTTACACCGGCTGTCCGGAGAGTAAAAAGCAAAATGAATTAAAAAGGGGAAAAGGAAAATGGTTACAGCACCTGCCAAAGAGACTATCCTTATCGTGGATGACGAGAAAACGGTACGCCGAAGCCTGAATAGATGCCTGACTCTAAATGGTTACGCCTGCGAAGAGGCCAGCAATGCCGAAGAGGCATTTGGCTCCCTTCAAAATAACCCGGCTAAACTGGTTATTCTGGATATTATGATGCCAGGCACATCAGGCAGCGAACTGCTGCCCCGGCTGAAAGAATCATTTCCCGATACGGCGGTTGTTATGGCCACCGCCGTCGTGGACCCGGATACCATCATCAACTGCATGAAAAACGGCGCCCATGACTACATTACCAAGCCGTTTGATGTCTGTCAGCTTACGTCTAATATCCAGATGGTGCTGGAAAAGAAGAAGCTGGAGCTCGACCTCAAAGAGAAGCGACAGGCGCTGGAAGGCAAAGTGGAAAAGCAGGCCAGGGAACTCCAGGAACTCTTCATAGACGCTATCGAGTCGCTGATAGGCGCCCTGGAAGCCAAGGACAAGTACACGGCAGGCCATTCACGGAGAGTTACCAAAATAGCCGTCGATACGGGAAAAGCCCTGGGTCTTTCAGGCGAGGAACTGGAAAATTTACGCTGGGCCGCCCTTCTTCACGATATAGGCAAGATCGGCATAGACCCGAGTATTCAGAATAAACCGGGCACCCTCACACCTACGGAATATAAATATATCCTGACCCACTGCAGTATCGGCCCCGGCATCGTGGAACCACTGGTAAACGAGTCGATAGTCGAGACTATCAGACATCATCACGACAGCTATGACGGGACCGGACTCAATCAGAAGGTAGCCGGCGAAGAGATACCGCTCGGCGCCAGGATATTAGCCGTGGCGGATTCATTCGACGCCATGACTTCTGACCGTCCGTATCGAAGCGCCATGACCGCCAGCAAAGCAATCGGCGAAATAAAAAGGTGCGCCGGCACCCAGTTCGACGCCTGCGTGGTTAAGGCCTTCCTGAAAACGCCGATAATCAATTCCCTGAACGGCTAGACGAGGACGGGCGCTCGTTAGAATGACTTAAGTAACGGGTACACATGACGAATTTACTATTTACACAGGTCGCCAGCGAGGGAATAATTATTAGTGGGAAACTGTATCTTGTTCTAGAGTCCGTATTAATTTAGCGATACAGGGAAAGCCGTGTCGCTCTAAAAATACCGGGGTGAGTCATGAGGATGAAGGGTGAAAAGGGTTTTTCACTGGTTGAGACGCTGGTTGCTTTAGCCCTCCTTGGCGTGATAAGCGCATCTTATCTTAGCGGCGTTGCCCAGACGTCCACCGCACGCGTCACCGCCGACGAGAGAGTATCCGCTAAAGTCCTGGCCGAAACCATCATGGAAAACGTGAAAAAACAGACATATTATTCCACATATAACTTCACCATTCCGGAAGAATACGAGGGCTATACGGCCACAATTAGTGCCACCAGTGAAAGGAATGATAATATCCAGAAAATCATCATAACCATACACCACCGGAGCAAAGATGTGCTTACTCTGGAAAATTATAAGGTGAACCGATGATATTCCGCAAAATAAAGGCGTTCGGCAAAGACCAGAGAGGCTTCACACTGGTTGAAATGCTGGTCTCCGTGACGATTGCCGGCATCATCGGCCTTGGAGCCACTGTAGCCAACGGGCAGGTCCTTAACCAGACCTCTAAAAATAACGACTATACCACTGCCAGCCGGCAGACCCTCAACGCCCTCCACTGGATCAGCCGGGATGCCCAGATGGCGCAGACTGTAAACGGGACCGCCGGCTTCCCGGCCTCATCCAATCTGACCCTGACATGGACCGGGTGGGATAATACCGACTATCAGGTTATCTATTCACTAACGGACGGTCAACTCAAACGCCGCTACACCGCAGGGGGCGGTGACCCGAGTGTGACATTCATAGCGGAACACATTAACTCCGATGCGGAAATGACCAGCTGTACAACGGATAACGGCACGTTAACCCTGACGATTACCGCCAGCGTGGGCGAAGGGGCCAGAACAATCGATGTGACAAAAAGACGAGAAATTACCTCCAGACCCAATTTATAGGAACAGGGCCGGGCTGTGTTATGAGAAAAACCCTTAAATTAATACGCACCGTATTCTCATCCGACGAAACGGGCATTGCCCTCATCATCGTGCTGGTCCTGTTGCTCCTGGGCAGCCTTACCATCATGCCGGTGCTGGCTCATTTAAGTACTGCCCTTAAGACGGGCAAACTCTATGAAGAAAAGACCAACGAGCTGTACGCCGCCGACGCCGGTGTCGAGGACGGCATATGGCGAATAAAGTATGACTTTATGGGCACGGATTATGACGCTTACGACTTCGACACCACCTGGCCTTACGAGACGGAGGACATTAATGGGATAGCGGCCGACGTTACAATCCAGAATATCTGGCTTCCCACAGAGTCTGCGCCAAACGCAACTTTAGCTAGAGCTATTATCGAATCAGAAAAGCTTGTGGTGGTCGGCACTGCCGGCGGCTCTCCCGGCCTGCCGTATAATGTCAAGATAGACTTCACGCCCGCCGAAGGCGATAATCTCACGGTTGAATCGCTCGGAGTATGGCTGCCGCAGGGCTTTGATTATGAAGAAGAATCGTGCAGCCTGCACCCGGATATACTCGACCCCCCCGCCGAACACCACCCGGATTCAGAAAATATTACTTTAGCCAACGGCGGCCAGACCGTGGTCTGGAGCTACACTGAACCCTACCCCCTCTTCATCGACTTCCCCGATGTCGACCCCGCGGCGGCGATAATGAGCCTTGAGTTTAGCTTTGAATACAACCCGCCGGCAGATTACCCCAACCGCCTGCCCGCAGCCATCGCCTGGATAACCACCGGGATGAACGTCGGCTCTCTCGGCTATGCCAACCCGAACGACGTGCCTATTTCCTGGGACGTGGACACGCGCATATTTAAAATCAACTCCGAAGCCGGTGATACTTCCATCCAGGCCTATTCTTCCAAGTGTGAGTTGCGCCAGCTGGGAGACGCTATATCCGGCGACTATGTAGCTATCGGCAACTCCCTGATGACGGACGATGCCTGGGATATGTGGGGTATCCGCGATAACTGGCACGAATCAAGCAGCTTCACTCTCACCACCATACCGGCAGACGGCGACGCTATGAAAGCCTATCTTTACTGGGCGGGGTGGCGGGATAACGATAAGAAAGTAGACCATTTTACAGATACCTGTACTGACTTGAGCACCAATTGGAACTACAGCAGCCCCACCGCCTGGAGCGTTGATTCCAACGAATTCAAGGGCGAGTATACCGGCGGCGGTGATGACTCCCGAATCCTGACCCTGAATACCGGCCAGGACCTGACCAGTTATACATCGGGCTCGATGATACTTAGCTGGGAACAGTCCACCGACGAGACCACGGTATACTCGGATAGCTGCAATGACCTGGACGACTGGGATTACGGCAGCTCGTGGGAAGAAAATGACAACCATTTTGTCGGGCATTCCGGCAGCGGCGCGGACAAGTACCTTGACCTGAAAAACGGTACGTTAGACCTTAGCCCCTACGCCGGACAAACTATCACCATTTCCAGTGACATATCGGAATGGAACCACCTGGACGGCGATGAAGGGCTCGACTACGCTTTTTCGTCCGACAACGGCAGCACCTGGAGCGACTACGAAGAGATTTTCCGGGATGATATCTCGGGCACGCTACACTGGAGCGAGACTATCCCCGGTGACTATCTGACCAACGGTTTTAAAGTCCGGTTTAAGCTCATCGACTGCGCCTCCGATTACTGCTATATAGACAATATCAGGATAACCATCGAGTTTTCTTCATCCAGCGGGCTTGATTTTGCCTTTTCCGGCGACGGAGGCAGCAACTGGAGCGCATATGAAGAGGCTTTCCGCGGAGACCTGGGCAGCTCATCCGGATTATATTTTCATCCCATCCCCTCCGCTTATCAGACCGCCAACTTTATATTTAGGCTCAAGCTGGTTGGCGGCGGCGTATCTCAACAGGTATACCTCGACAACATAAAAATAGTAAATCTTCCCCCGGATACTTCGGTCAGCTTCAAGATAAGCAACGCCACCAAAGAGCACACGGAGAATTTAACCGCCGAACGTTCTTACGTTATGTTTAACACCCTGTCCGGCAGCCCCGAGGGATTTTCCTACGCCTGTGTGCGGGACGTCACCACGCTGGTGCGAACATACCCCGATGTGGCCGGGGAGGAACACCATACCGGCAACGCGATATACGAAGTCGGCGATGCCCTGGCGGATACCAATTCTAATTTTTCTTTTGCCGGCTGGTCACTGATTATCATATACTCCAGCCCGGAGACAGCGGGGCACTATCTCTATCTGCGCGATACCGACTTCACCTTTCACACCGGCACCGGCGAAAGCCTGGACTTTGATAACGACGGCACTGAAGGCGGGAATATCACCGACTTCATCGTTCCGGAGCCAATTACGGACAAGAACGGCGAAGTCATCGAGGAAGTGGCCGCCAGGCTGACCTGCTTTGTCGCCGAAGGCGATGAGAAATGGACGGGCGACTACGTAGAAATTACCGGCCAGCAATCCGGTCAGACCATGAGGCTTTCCAACGACCAGAGCCCCGAAACCAACGTCTGGAATGGGAAATTCCCTCCCCTGGGGTCAACCTGGGACGGTGTTGATATCGACACTTTCGAGATACTCTGGGACGACAACATATTGACGCCCGGCGACAGCATGTTAGAAGTTGATATGGTATCCTCTCAAGATGCCTGGAACCTGGTGTACATCATCGTATCAATCCGCAGCGAGACCGTTACCGGCGGCACCAGCCATTACATGATAGGCGGCCCCTAGCTGCCCTTTCAGGCCGAACTCCGCTTCTCTTCCAGTTCGTAAAGCTTCTCGACGACAAACCGGACATGATTATCGCACTTCTTAAAAAGACCCGACTCTAACGCCTGCTTCATTACCGCTTCATCGGACAGGTCCACTCCCATAAGCGCCAGGCAGGTGATATCACCGAACTCCTTGCGGAAGCTCTTTACCAGCTCGGCGGCGTCATCATTGGCGGCTCGCTGTGCCTGCCTGACTTTATCTTTATCATCCGGAGAACAACGATTCTTCAGTCCCAGCACCATCGCCCCGGCCGATACCGCTCCACAGGGGGCCTGCTGCTCCCCGGCGATGCCTCCCTGGAAAGCGGTCCCCGCCCAGAGAATAGCCTCGTTCCCCAGTCCGTAAGCCTCCCACATGACCTGCAGGACAGATGGCCCTCAAGGGGCATGACGCATACTCTCCACTACTTTCTTTTTGGCTTCATCAAGCGGCATTTTTAACTTCATTTATACTCCCACCTTTACGTAGCGCTGGTGCGGAACCTCCAAACGGCTATCGCCCCGAAGATTATGGCGAAGCCCAGGAGGGCCAGCATATTCGGCACCGCGTCTCCGAAATCGGCGCCGTAGACCATCAGCTTGTTAAATCCGGAGGTTGCCCAGGCGTGAGGCGTTATCCTGGCGATGTTCTGGAGCCATTCCGGGTAGAGGAAAAACGGCCACCAGCACCCGCCCAGTGGCGCCAGCACCAGCGCCGTGATGACCGCCAGCGAACTGGCGCTGCGCTGCGTCCGGACCAGGGTAGCCAGCATCAAGGCAAAAGCCGACGACATAACGACCATGAGCAGGGAGAGGATGATAACGGCAAGCGGGGACAACCCCAGGTCGACACTAAAAATCAGGATACCAAACACCCAGAATATGATTATCTGGATCAGTCCCCGGATGACCGTGCCCGAATAGATGCCCAACAGCAGGGACTCCCGCCGTACCGAACTGGCTAACAGCCGCTCCAGGGTATTGTTCTGCCTCTCACGGACGATTATTTCGGCGGTTATCACCGCGGCGAAAAATACGAACATCACCAGATAGCCGGGAATAACATAGTTGGCCGGGTTTTCCGCCTCGACATCCCCCACCTTTTCCGTCGTGAACGCCAGGAAAGATGTCTCCGCCCCGGCGGCGCCCGCGGCAAATATTTCTCCCATTATCTGCTGAACGGCCTGATTAATACTGGCGGCATCCTCCGGGATAATGCCGCCTTCGACCATGAGAGCCACGCTGGCATTTATGATTACCTGGTGCGTGCCTATTTGCGAGGCTATAGCCCCGGCCAGACCGTTCAGGGCGGCCCGGGTATTGACGTTACCGGCATCGGCAAATACCTCCAGCTGCGTGCCGGAACCGCTTGCCAGAGCCTGTGTAAAATCGGCCGGAAAGGCGATAAATCCGGCCATCTCGCCGTCCTCGACGGCGCGGCGGGCTTCATTAT
>Ga0315539_1003446_pt1 | contig 11134 bp, 9 predicted proteins | sample SalMarSW160150MG_FD_203097 | JGI IMG/M metagenome (GOLD analysis project Ga0315539, IMG submission 203097) | Salt marsh sediment microbial communities from the Plum Island Ecosystem LTER, Massachusetts, United States - Salt Marsh Sediment SW1601-150 ... | reverse complement strand
TAATCATCACTCATTACTGGATGCTGTGTTTCTGGGGCATCCTCTACGGAGCAGTCTATAGTTTTAGGTTGGGCGTAGTTGAAAACCTCCTCTGCGGAGAGTTCCATATTGCTATTGCTATCGGCAGCGTCAAAGTCACTGAAGGCTTCCATGATATAGTATAAAAAAATGTCATCGTTAAGGGTATTACTGTCCCAACACGCCTCGTCCGAACGACTAGACATTAGGATTATTCGCCCACTATCACGCAGATTCGCTTCGAATCGTCCGGCATGGGCCATGTCGAGAATAATGACCACCTTCTCTGAGTCTAGCACGCTCAACCAGTCCCTTAGCTCACTAGAGTTGATCCAAGTCTCTTTATAGTAGGCATCATAGGGGGCTAGTGCATCGTCATCTATCTCACCATATCCTGCAAAAGAGAAGAGCACTACGTCGTTAGCCTTCTCCCTGGAGGCTAGCCAGTCAGTTATCGCGTCCTCAATGTCGTCTTTAGTTGCCATGCTATCGGTTATTAATTTGATATGGTCACTACCCCAAATAGGGCTAAGCTGGTTGGCCAGGGCTTGGGCATCCTCCCTAGTGTAAGGCAGCTCGTCATACTTTTCATATTCTGTGATGCCGACAATAACAGCCCAAAATTCCGCCTCATCTTCTTCAGCATATGCTGGCGCATACAGTGGCACCAACATTAACAGCAGTGCGGCAACAATGGTGCCACAAATGATGGGCAATAAAAATTGCTTGAATAATGTATTCATCGCATCCTCCTGATGTTCTATCTTCCGACCACCTGGTCTATCCTACGTCATTTGTTATAGGCATCACCTCAATCATCAAAGCTTTTCATTTAGCCTTCTCACTCTGGCTAATACGGGTGCCACACCTATGGCAGAAGATGGCTTTTGGTCTCAACTCGGTGCCGCATTTTGGACAAAGTGCCACTTTGGGGACAACCCCGGCGGCTTTCTTCTTCGCCTCTTCTTCAGCTTCTTTGGTCTTCTCGCTCTGGCTAATACGGGCTCCACACTTATGGCAGAAGATGGCTTTTGGTCTCAACTCAGTGCCGCATTTCGGACAAAGTGCCACTTTGGGGATAACCTCGGCAGCTTTCTTCTTCTCTTTCTCTTTTGCCTTTCTCTCTTCCCTTTCCTTAGCAGCTAGCTCAGCCTCCTTGGCCTCTCTCTTCGCTTTCTCCTCGGCCTCCTTAGCCTTCCTGGCTTCCTCGGCTTCCCTCTTCGCTTTCTCTTCAGCCTCGGCTTCCTCTACGACTTTGGGAGGCGCACCCTTTTGGCTTAGAATCTGTTGCACCGTGTCGGCGAGCCGCTTCAAATGCTTCTCCAGTGGCGGCGTAAGGACATCCAGAAAATGATGACTGCTGATGAAATAGTCCATGGACTTGGAGGGGATAACTTCGTCAATGCGGAGAGGAATGATGGGAATGCCCTTGCCGGCGGCTCTTCCCACCTCTCTTATTACCTGGGGGGAGATGTTTGAGTTGGCTGATAGTACCAGGACAATAGCTCGGCTGCTATCGATGGCGTCAACGATTGACTCCGCCCATTGTACACCGGGCAAAACGTCCCGCGGGGCAATCCAGCACCCTATCTGTCTCGATTCGAGGGTGTCACATACCGCCGCGGCAACAGATTTGTCACTTGAGGCGTAACAAATGAAAACTTCGTGCATCATCTTAACTAAGCCCCATTTTTAAAGCTCCCGGCTAACTTCTATGGCCACCTGGGCTTGGGGTAGATAAAGTCGGCGGTAAGCACTGTGGCTAGCCAATCACCGCCGCCGACGATTTCAAGTACACCGTTTTGCCACTGGCCAATCTCCCCGGGGTGGCATTCGCAGGCCAAAATCCCGCCGCCGCCACCAAAGATGGTGAACCAGGTCGGGCCCAGAACGGTATCGAAGGTAGCTGTAGCTATATAGTCTCTCAGCACAGCCTGGTCGAGGGTGCCCGTTGCCTCGATAGCCTGCTGCCAGATTTGCACCACAGCCCTGTAGAAGGGGTGCCCCCAGTAATCCAGTAATTCCGTGCCAATGATAGGCTCGAGCTCAGCAAACAACTCGGCAAGTTCGGCAGAGGTTTTGGCGTTGGCGGCGGCAAAGGTGGTTACCCCGTTGACTATGTTGGGATCATCATAAATTCCAAATACTGTTGAATACCACTCGAAATTGCCACCGGGTCCAACTAAGAAGGCATCCGGGTTAAAGCCCTGCATCATTGACTCAATGGTACAAGGGATTATCCCCTGGGGATAGGCGAAACAGCAAAAGACATCGGGTTTAGCCGCCTTGGCCGCCTCAATTATGGCCCGGAAGTCCTCCGGGGTAGAGTGGGTAATGGGAATGCCCACGCTGCCGACTATGTCAATACCGACCCTGGCGAACTCCCTAACCGCCACGCCGGAATACTCGGCGCCGTGGGCGTCGTCAATGCGGACGATATAGGCCGTCTCCGCGCCCTTAGCCGCCAGCATGTCGGCCAGGACCGGCAGCTGGTACCAGTCGGAAAAGGGCAGGGTGACAAACACGTAGGGTAATCCCGGGAGCATATCTGCGGTATACGTACTACCACCCTCGGCGGTAATGAGCACGTAACCGTGCTCATTGGCTATAGGGGCTTGAACCTGAATGAAAGCGTCGCCAACGGCAGAGAAGAGGATGTCAACCTCGTCCTCAACTATCAATTTCTCCGTCAGCCTCGTCATCGTGTCTAGGTCGCTTTCATCATCGTATATGATCAATTTTATAGGTAATTTTTTGCCATACTCCTCCACATATATCCCGCCGGCGGCATTGACCTCATCCACCCAAATTCTATAGATTGGCCCGAAAGCTATTTCGTCAAAAGGGGCTAAATCGCCGGTAAGAGACCTGACCGCGCCGATAACGATGCTCTCTTTGGCGGGCGGGGCTACCACTCCACCGTCCGGCGGCATTTCCTCTGTCTCTTCTGGCGGCGGCTCTCCTCCTGGAGGTGGTTCTCCCCCTCCCCCGCCGGATAAGATAACAACCAGGGGAATAACCGCCGCCACCACCGCCGCCCCGGCCCACAGCCACCACTGTTTTATTAAGGGCTTCCCTGCCTTTACCGGCTCGGGGCGTTTCGCTTTGGCTTTCTCGGCTTCTTTGAGGGCCTTTTCCCAGGCCTTTTCAGCCTTCTTAGCCTCCTCGGCTTCTCTCTTCGCCTTCTCCTTAGCCGCCTCTTCGGCTTCTTTCCTGGCTCTCTCTTTAGCCTCCTCGGCCTCTCTCTTGGCTTCTTCCTTAGCGGCTAGCTCAGCCTCCCTTTTTGCTCTCTCTTCCGCTTCCTTCCTGGCCTCCTCAGCCTCCCTCCTCGCCTTTTCTTCAGCCTCGGCTTTCTCTATGCCCGTCGGAGGCGCACCCTTTTGGCTTAGAATCTGTTGCACCGTGTCGGTGAGCCGCTTCAAGTGCCTCTCCTGAACCCCTGTTTGGGCATCGAGCCAGTGGTGCCGGCTTATGAAATAGTCCATGGCTTTGGAGAGGCTAACTTCGTCAATGCGGAGAGGAATGATGGGAATGCCCTTGCCGGCGGCTCTTCCCACCTCTCTTATTACCTGGGGGGAGATGTTTGAGTTGGTTGATAGCACCAGGACGAGGGCCCGGCTGCTATCGATGGCGTCAACGATTGTCTCCGCCCATTCCATGCCGGGCAAAACGTCCCGCGGGGCAATCCAGCAACCTACCTGTCTCGATTCGAGGGCGTCACATACCGCCTCGGCAACGGTCTTGTCTGGCGAGGCGTAACAGATGAAAACTTCGTGCGCCATCTTAGCTAAGCCCTATTTTCACACCTTCTGCAGCTATCACCATATTATCCCAATTAGCGCCATGCCCTTTTTAGCAAGTGTCACTCTTGCCACTAAAAAGGGCGCCAGCCACCGCCATACGTTTTTAATAACGGTTTCCAGCACCCTTTTACCACCATCTTAAATACCAACCCTGTTTTTATCTCATATATTGGGCATCCACAATATAGTTCTGTCTTAAGGCTTTGTCAATAGTAACGAGAGTAAAAATGGACCTCTGTCAATGCCGTTACCATGCCACATCTCAAATTTTCTACAATCGCTCCTGTGCGGCTTCAACTAGCTTTGAGCCAAGAACATCCCAAAGCTGTTGGAAGGTAAGGGAATCCGGTAAAGCAGGTGCCCTTTTTGGGGGCTGATTTCCCCGATGAGGGCGAGGATTGAAGCTAAAGTGGGCGGTACAAGACTCGACCATCGGGAGGTGCCGGGGGAGAAGGTGTAGATGTGCGAGTCTGGGAGGGGTAGAGTGGTGGGCGGTACAAGACTCGACCATCGGGAGGTGCCGGGGGAGAAGGTGTAGATGTGCGAGTCTGGGAGGGGTAGAGTGGTGGGCGGTACAAGACTCGAACTTGTGACCCCCTGCGTGTAAAGCAGATGCTCTTGTGCAGCGTCAATTAGCTTTGAGCCAAGAGCATCCCAAAGCTGTTGGAAAGTAGGGGAATCCGGTAAAGCAGGTGCCCTTTGTTTCATCCTTTTACCTCCTTAAGTCGTATTATTTCTTCATGTCTTTAGATGGTAACTCTAAAGGTTTAACAAAACAAGCTTTTGTGCCAAGACAAAGAAAGCGAAATTTGTTCCCAACGCCATCTCTACGCCGAGTAAGAGCCCGACCATAGTCCGCTAAAGAATCGGCGGGCGTTGATGCCCAGCACTCTTGTGTCGTAGCCGCCTTCTTGGACGACCAGCGTCGGCAGACGCAGCGAGCCAATCATCCCGCCCACAGCTTCGAAGTCGGCGGCCTCAAGGCTCCAGCTGCCGGTGGGGTCTTCCTTGGCCGTATCCAGCCCCAGGGCGATGATAAGGAACTGGGGGCGGAATCTCTCCACCCGCCTCAGCGCCTCGCCGAGGGCCTGGCGGTACCTCTCGCCGTCAAGCTCTTCAGGGAAGGGAATATTGACGTTATAGCCCTTGCCCGCGCCGTTACCTTTCTCATCGGTAAAGCCGCTGAAATAGGGATAGGCGAAACTGGGATGGCCATGGATGGAGACGGTGAGGACGTCGGCACGCTTGTAGAATATGTTCTGCGCACCGTTGCCGTGGTGATAGTCGATATCGAGGATAGCGACCTTGCCGTAGCTGCTCAAATAGTGGGCGGCTATGGCCGCCGAGTTGAAATAGCAAAAGCCGCCGAAGGCACGGCGCTCGGCGTGATGGCCGGGCGGGCGCACCAGGGCATAGGCTAAACGGTAGCCCTCCAGGATTTGCTCAGCCGCCGTCAGGGCGCAGTCCACCGCCCTCTTGGCGGCCAGATAGGCGTTGCCGTTTATGGGGGTAAAGGTGTCAATGCAGTAGTAGCCAGCGCGGACGGGCAGCTCTTTGGGAGGGCGGGCGACGTTGCGGATGGGGAAGACGTAGGGGTAGATGGACTCCCCCGCTTCCAGGTTGGCACAGACCTTCTTAAAGTAGTCGACAAACTGGCTATCGTGCACGCTCTTGATATAGCGCTCGGAGAAGTGGCGGGGGGCGATTTTGTTAAAGAGTCCCGTCTTATCAAGCTCCTTCAGGATAGAGTCTATCCTCACCGGCGATTCCACGTAGCCCAGCTCTTCGACATGGTGGATGAGGTGGCGGTCGTTGATGACGAGCACGATTTGCTTGTCGATAGCGATGGCATGGCGGGGCGGCAGAGGCGCCGTCTTGATGTACTTTGGCTCCCTGAGCTTTATCGGGTCGTCCTGGAACGACTCGACAACCATCTCGACGTATTCGGGGGGACAAACCCCCTTGTATTTGCGCTCCAGAATCGCCCGCACAATCTCGCGGGCGCTATCACGGGGAAGCCCCTCCCCCGACCCCAGGTCGTCGTAGACCAGGTAGGGCGGGTTATCGTCGCCCGGCTTGAGGGGCGTCTCGTATTTGGTATTAATGATGGGGCGGGCGCCGTATCTCTCGTAGAAGCGCAGGCGGGTCGCATTCTGTTTCCTGACTTCGGGGTTGCGGCTCAAACTAGGGTCATCCGGGAGGCACTCAAAGAAAAGGCCCACGGAGTTTAAGTCCAGAGCCTCCTCCCGCACCCTCTCGTAGAGGGCGCCGCCGATGCCGCCGCCCGTCCTTTTCTCGGCGGCGGAGATATAGTCCAGGTAACAAAACTTAAGAATCGGCCCGTGATAGAGAAGGGCGAAGCCGATAATATGCCCCTTCGTTCCCTCGGCAACGAAGAGAATGGAGCGAAAACGGTATTTCAGTGGGTTGCGCAATTGCTCGGGCAGCTTGTTGATGTCTCTCTTGGAAATCAGGGGAAACTGGGTGCGCAGAATCTCTTGCACCTGGGCGATGGCTTCCTGGTTGGCCAGGGTTATATCGTCATAGACCCGCCGAATGCGAAACATATCAGGCCAACCGCTTCTGCAGAATAATCTTATCGTCGCCAGGGGCGTAGAAGTCGGTGATTTGGGCAATGGTTTCGTAGGCGTGCTTCTGGTAAAAGCGCCTTGTCCTCTCGTAGCCCGCCTGGGAAGATGTTTCGATAATTATCAACCTGCCCCCGGCCTCTTTGATTTTGTCCTCGGCGCAAGTCAGCAAAGCGCTGCCTATTCCTTTCCCCTTCTCCGGCGGCGCTACCGCTATCCAGTAGACGTCCCAGGTACCCTCCGTCAGCGGCGTCGGCCCGTAGCAGATATAGCCGTTAACAGCCGAATCACCGCTAACGAGCACGTTATAGCCAGAGCCAGCGGGGTCATGCAGGTAACTGTTGATTACCTCTTCAGCCACCGTAACCTCGGCTGGTTTGAACTCAGGCGTATTGCGCACTAGCGCCATCAGAGACAGCTTGTCCCCTTTTTGCATGGGGCGTATCCTGACCGACATAGTCTTTCTTCTCCAAAGCTAATTCTACAATTTTTTCGATAAACTGGGGGTAGCTCATGCCGGCGGCCTCCGCCTGGCGCACTGAACCCGAGCCGGGGGAGATATCGGGGTTGGGGTTGACCTCGATGACATTGAGCCGCCCCCCCTCATCCCGCCGCATATCCACCCTGGCGTAGCCGCGGCAGCCGAGCAAGGCGAAAACCTTAAGGGCGGTGCGGGCGATAGCCTCCCTCTCTTTATGGCTGATTTCAGCCGGGCAGACTACTCTGGTGCCCCTATAGTAGTCGCTATCGGGCTGCCACTTGGCGGCAAAGGTGAGCATACGGGGCACCCCTTTGGGCAGCGAATAGTCTATCTCGGAAACGGGCAGGACGCTGCCGCCGAGTACACTGACATTGAACTCCCGTCCGTCGATAAAATGCTCCACCAGGGCCTGACCGCCGTAGTAGCGGCTGACCGCGGTCACCTGCCTTTCCAGCGAGGCAAAGTCACCGACCACGTTATCCGAGGCAAGACCGTGGCTGGCGTCCTCGCGCCGGGGCTTGACGATGCAGGGATAATCCAGACGAAAGCTGGCTAGCGTCTCCGGGCGGAGTAACTGAAAACCGGGGGTGCTGATGCCGGCGCTCTTTAAGACGGTCTTGGTCTTAGCCTTGTCCAGCGCCAACTTCAAAGCTCCGGCGGGACAGCCGGTAAAGGGTATCTTCAGCGCCGAAAGGATTTCGGCAATCTCGGCCTCCGTCTCCGGGTGGCCGGCGAAGCCCTCGAAAAGGTTGAAAACCAAATCGTCTCCCAAGGCGGCCAGCCTTTGCTGGGCACGGGCTAATGGCGGCGACAAAGGGACCTTGACCACCCCATAGCCCAGTGTCAGCAGGGCGTCATTTACCGCTTCCACGGCTTCAAGGACACCGCTGACGGCGGCCTCTTCGCCACGCTGGTCATAGCGGCTTTTCAAGGGCTGGTTATAGACGATGGCTACACGGCGACGCACGGCGAGTACCTTTTCAGCGCGGCTTCGAATACAGCCTGTATCAGCCCCTGGTGCGTCCAGCCCAGCTTCTGGGTCACAATGACCAGGTCGCTGTACGTCCCTAAGCCCGGCAGGGGGTTTATTTCCAAAAAATAGGGCAAACCGTCGGCGCCAACCCTGAAATCAATACGGGCGAAGTCGCGGCAGCCCAAGCAGTTAAATATCTTGAGACTGGCAGCGGTTATTACGGAGACGACTTTACCGCCCAGACGCGGCGGGCATTCGTAGTCAACCAGGTTGAGGTAGTCGCGCTTAACCTCAAGCGAATAGACAAAGCGCTTGTCCCTTTTTCGAGGCAATATGCGCATCATGCCTATCACCTTTGGCGGCGAGTTGCCGATAACGCCCACGGTAATCTCATCGCCGCTGATGAACTCTTCAATCATTACCGTCTGGCGGTAATCGCTGAGGAGACGGCTTACCTCTTCCTGCAACCGTACCATGTTGTCCACCACCGAGGTCAGGCGGATGCCCTTGCTCGAGCCTTCGTAGGCTGGTTTGACAATGGCCGGGAATTGCTCCCAAGCCAAATTATTCAGCTCTGCCTCATCGTTTATCAGCCGCCAGCGCGGGGTAGCCACACCATCGGCGGCCACCAGCTTCTTGGCCCAGGGTTTATCCAGGCAGGCCGTCAGGCAGTGGGAATCCGAACCGCTATAGGGGATGCCCAGCATCTCCAGGACGCTAGGCACCTGGGACTCTCGGCTACGGGAGTTACCCCGCCCCTCGGCGATATTAAAGACAAAATCGACCCTCTCTCGAAGGATATTTGTCAGGAATTCTTCGCCCCCACCCAGCATCACCACCGAGTGGCCCCCGTCCTCGAGGGCATCGGCGATAGTCCCCACCGTCTCCCTGGAGTCGTACTCCTCGAGGGCATCGTCGGTGCTGTTCTCGGCCAGGGGCACAGCCGATTTAAGGTCGTATGATAACCCTATCCTCATCACTGATTCCTTCTCCTGACCGGTACAGGCACCTTAACCGGTACGGGCAACGACACGGGATTGGCTTTGCCTTTTACCTTTGGGTTATGGCAGTGGTAGATATGGCTACGATAGTTCCTCACCAGAAGCTCATCCCCGGTCTGTCCCAGTATATAATTCGGCTGCACCGGAATCTTGCCCCCACCCTGAGGCAGGTCGATAACGAAGGTGGGCACGGCCAGCCCTGAGGTATAGCCGCGCATACCTTCGATTATCTTTAGACCCGTCTCCACCGGGGTGCGCAGGTGCTCCGTTCCCTCTACCTCGTCGCACTGGAAGAGGTAGTAAGGGCGCACTTTAGCTTTAAGCAGCCCCTGGCACAGCTTGGTCTGTATCTCGACGCTGTCGTTGATGCCGCGCAGCAGCACGCTCTGGTTGTTCACCGGAACGCCGTTCCGCACCAGCCTGTCGCAGGCGGCGGCCGCCTCCGGGGTCAGCTCACGGTAGTGGTTGAAATGGGTGTTGAGCCAGATGGGCCCGTATTTAGAGAGCATGTTGCAAAGCTCATCATCAATACGCTGGGGCAAGACCACGGGGAACCTGGTGCCGATACGGATGATTTCAACGTGCTCTATCCGCCGCAATCGGGAGATAACGCTCTCCAGATGCGGGGTTGATAATGTCAATGGGTCGCCGCCGGAGATGACCACATCCCTGATGGCCTTGTGTTGGCGTATATAATCCAGCATGGCTTCAATCTGGGCTGCCGTGCGCACCCAGCCGCCGTGGCACCACTCTCTCTTGCGGGTGCAGTGGCGGCAGAGCATGGGGCAGATATCGGTGAGCACCATTAAGACGCGGTCGGGGTAGCGGTGCACCAGGCCGGGGACAACCGAGTCCCGCCTCTCTTCGAGGGGGTCTTCGCTGCCGATGCCGGCCAGGGCTATCTCGTCAAACGAGGGCACCGCCTGCATCCTGATGGGGTCATTGGGGTCGGCGGGGTCAATCAGCGAGAGGTAATAGGGGGTTATCGCCAGCGGGTACTTGATAGTGACCAGCCTGAGCTTTTGCTGCTCTTCAGCGGTCAGCGGTATGTATCTGGCCAGCTCGTCAACAGTGGTGATGCGGTGGCGGAAGTGCCACTTCCAGTCGTTCCAGAGGCTATCCAGTATATACCCAAAGAAACGTCGTCTCTGGGCGCTGGTACTGGGAGGCTCTCCTTCAAGAGCCAGCAGGGCAGTTTCGCCGGGAGGCTCTTCTTCAGCCTCGGCAGTCTCTATAAAATATTTTTCCGCCCTCCGGGCGGATTGATTTTTCATCGTTGAAGGCGCTTTCACCTTTTTCTGGTCTCCTCTAGTTGTTAGATTTTGGTATATCGGGCTTATTTAGTACTGTCTCAGTTCTTCACCCCCTGTAAGAGTAATGAAGGTACTTGCCCTGTCCTTCTTTTCCTGTTATAATATACAGGAAATAAATTTCAATAATTTTATTACAGAATAAATTATAATCTTTTTTAGAAATTTGTCAAGTATTTACCGACTTTTTGACCAAAACTGGTGGGGATGAAGCTAAAGGAAGGAGGAGATAGGATTATGCCGGGATGGAAGTTCGTCACCAATCACGCCCTGGTGCTCTGTCTGATTGCCCAGCAGCCGCGAATCACCGCTCGTGAAATCTCCCTGGCGCTGGGTGTCACCGAGCGAACCACTCATAATATCATCTCCGACCTTGAAGCCGACGGCTATATTACCAAGACCAAAGAAGGCCGACGCCTCCGCTACAGCGTCGACTCGGAGATGCCGCTCCGCCATAAGATGCACGAGGACAAAGAGGTGGGCGACCTGCTGGAAATTCTAGGCTGGGAGAAGCGACGCAAGAAGGTAACGCCACCAGCTAAAAAACGCTAGATTGATGCCTCAACAATGATTTTGATGCGACGCAGGGAAAATGTGCAATTGTCAGTTTTTTGCAATTTCAATTCGGTGTGTCGTAACAGTGACCCGAGTGTAAAGCAATCGCTCCTGTGCGGCTTCAATTAGCTTCGAGCCAAGAGCATCCCAAAGCTGTTGGAAGGTAGGGGAATCCGGTAAAGCAGGTGCCCTTTTTGGGGGCTGATTTCCCCGATGAGGGCGAGGATTGAAGCTAAAGTGGGCGGTAGAGGACTCGCATCCCTGGCGGGGTGGTGGATGTGGGCGGTACAAGACTCGACCATCGGGAGGTGCCGGGGGAGAAGGTGTAGATGTGCGAGTCTGGGAGGGGTAGAGTGGTGGGCGGTACAAGACTCGAACTTGTGACCCCCTGCGTGTAAAGCAGAT
>Ga0315539_1003443_pt1 | contig 11137 bp, 12 predicted proteins | sample SalMarSW160150MG_FD_203097 | JGI IMG/M metagenome (GOLD analysis project Ga0315539, IMG submission 203097) | Salt marsh sediment microbial communities from the Plum Island Ecosystem LTER, Massachusetts, United States - Salt Marsh Sediment SW1601-150 ... | reverse complement strand
TTTCTCATTGTCTCCTAAATAATCCTCGCCAAAACCCTGCTCATCCCAGGAATAATTTGTTGTGACAATTATTTTATTTTCTTCTATTCTCAATTCAACAACATCGTCTGGTAATTCTTCAGATTCAGTTTTCACACTCTCTTCAGATTCAGTTTTCACACTCCAGGGCAAAATCTCTGCAGTCTGCCCTTCTTCTAAATAATAAACAAAAGGGCTATCTGCTGAAACTTCTCCCTCAATCTCCACTCCAACTTTTATAGAATCTTCTACAGAATATCCTGTTAATCTTAAAAAAGAATTGGAAATCGCCATGAATAATTTAGAAACAATGTTGTCTGCAATTAAAGATTCTTCAGGTTCTTCTGGAGTTTCTGCTGTTTCTTCTTTTTCTTCTATTAGTATCAATCCTCGCTCATCAACTATCTCTATTTCTCCAACATATTCTTTTGTTATAATTTCTTGTTCTTCATCAGAATTTATATTTTCTGTAATTTCTGTTTCTTCTGTATCTATCTCATTAGTAATCTGCCCTTCCTTAAGTGTTTCATTTGATTCTTCAGGCTCTTCTTCAGCAGATTTTCCTTCTGTTGGAACTTCTTCTGAAAATGTTTCAGAATAAACATATAATTTAAAATTAATAGAAGGATAAATTTTTTTGGTTCCTTTCACTCCATAACCTAAACCTTCCCCAGAAACAGATTTTCCTTTTATATAAAAACCCCCTTCGCTCGGCTCTTCTGAAACCAAATCACTTAAATCATATCTAAAAAAATTTCCGTTATTTTCAAAAACTACTTCTGATGAAGCTGGAATTAACTCTCCTTCTTTCAAGGAAAGAATTAAGTTCCCTTCAAGAGGCTGGTTTTCCTGATAATTCTCTTCCAAATTTAAAACAGCCCTGCCAGAAATACTCTCCTTAGAAAAAATTATTGTATAAATCAGAGCTGTCATTAAAACAACTCCAAAAAAAATTAAAAGGAACGCTTTATAATTAAATTTCTTTCCAGCTCCGCGATATTCTGATATTACTTTTCCATTTACCCTGCGGCTGTGATAAACATAAGGTCCGTAAAGTTTCCCGTCCTTTTCAATATATTTTTTATAAGCCATTCATACCTCTTTTAAATTGTAAGTAACTAATGACAAAAACAAAAGAATATATTTAAAGCTTTCTTAAAATAAAAAATTACTGCCCGCAGTACTGGGCTTCCCAAATATGATATTGCTGACCTTGGCTTACATTCGCAAGAGGTTCATATACAAGATTTATCATTAAACTTATTTCTGAAACATTAATATCCTCATCGAAATAAGTTGCTGATTGAATTCTAAAACACCTTGTCTCTGGAGAATTACTGAAATTTACATAATATGAAGTATAAGCCATTAATTCTAATTGGTCTTTTGGAAGATCAGGGCTCTTAAATCTGTGAGTACTTCCCTCATCTGGCCAAACCGAAAAGACATCTCCTTGGTTAACTGGGTCATTCAAATCACACCCACCTAAACCATCTGCAGTAAATCCTGCAGGACATGTGCAGTCAGCATTACAATTTGTGCCCCCATCACATTCCACTCCCGCGTCTTCAGGAGGATTCCAAGTGCCGTTGCAAGAAGGAGGAGCAAGGGAAATGCAAGAAGAATAATCATAAGACTGGCAATCGCTACTGCATGAGATGGTTCCCCCACCAAGATACCCTTGGGTCTCGCAACTCTCTCCTCCTAAACTTGTCATATCACAAACTTCATAAATTGGAGGAATCTCTGCATTTGGAGTTTGAATTAAGTTGTCTCCACAAAATCCAGTATCAGGGTCTCCTGTTCCTCCCCCTCCATTTCCATTTCCGTTCCCTCCTCCATTTTCTCCACCCACACTCTCTCTGGAAATTTTTCGTGTATCAACAATATCCCCAGTAACTTCTTCTCCAGAATCTGATTTGTAAATTGGTGCAATGGAAACTGTCTCAACATTATCAATATCTAATTCACTTAAAGTAAGGGGAAAAGTTTCTTTTCCTAATTCTGGGAGTGTCGTTTCTTTTCTGGAAATTTCAGAATTATCCTCATCCTCAATAACAAAGTTTATTGCAATCAAATCTCCTTTCCCGGCATTTCTTTTGACACCCACTTTAACATCCCCCGCATCAATATAAGCACTCTCGATTTCTAAATTAATTGTAAATTTTCCTAAGGAAATTCCCCCTGCTCCAGTCCTGACAAAATTAATATATGCAACATAAAGAATTCCTATGGCAACAATAACCAGCAGTATAATTATCAACGACGTTACAATCATTGATAACCCTCTTTTTTTCATAAAATGCATTAGAATTTAGGATTTATAAATATTCACCAAGCCAAAAATATAATCAAGACAAAAATATAATCTATTGTGGGGGTTGTTGTGGTTCCTGATAAAGAACCAAAATTACTGACTGATTCTCACTAACTGGAATCTGAACATATCCATTTTGCTGAATTTGTGCTAGGATATCATTTATAGCAATTTGGTATCCTTGTATTTGATTATTCACTGCGTAACCGCTAATCTTAGGATTAATTAAAAAAACATAAGCAAGAACTGCTGCTAAAACTAAAATTACTAAAAGTAAAATTCCGATAATCAAACCAGTTTTGTTCATCCCTTGTCCCATGTTATCTCAAAAGAAAACTCCCTTTAAAAACTTTTTTATTTATTTTTGACCGGAAGGAAGTAATAAAAACCTATCACAAGATTCTTGATTTTAATCTGAGGTTGTAATTTCAACCATTGTTATTACATCTTTCCAGAGAATATTCCCGTCGGATTTTACATAAACAGAAATAACATCCCCTTGCTCAAACCCAACAGTTCCATAAGAAAGAACATCATAGTCTTTTACCACCCCTCTGGAATCTGCGACCATGGAATTTCCAAATCCTATTGGCTCTCCGTTTTTGTAAATTACTATTTCTATTTTCTCTGAGTTGCCCTCGTCGGCAATTTCCAAATTTGTGGACATTGCAGTAATGCTTCCGCTTCTGGTCATTACATACCCCTTTTCAAAACTTGTTTTTACTCCAGTAGCTGTTTCAAGAAACCCTGAACCATTTACAGTTTCTTTGGTTCCAAAATTCAAAAACGAACGCTTGTAATCTTCGGAGGATAAAGTTTTTTTAAATGTCTCCTCTGAAACAGTTATAACAAAAACTGGTTTTTCACCATCCATATTAATCTCATATAAAGCCAGATTAGTGTCATCTATATTTTTTAAATCAACATTTTTCGGCAATTCAGTAAAACTAACCTGCTTCACACTTTCCACATCATTTTCAGAAAGGCTTTTTTTCTCTACGACATTTTTTACAAAATCCTCGACATCTTTTTCAAGCCCGCCCGAATTTTTATTGCCCCCAGACAAATCCCCGGAAAATGCAAAAACTCCTGCACTGAGTAACAAAACAATTCCTACAGCAAGAAAAACAAATATTTTTTTCATCTCTTTTACAAATTAACAGAAATCATTATATTTAAATATTCCTATTAGAATACCATAACATGCAGGACAAAATAACAAAACAAAAACTTGAAAAATATTATAGGTTGACAAATAAAGCATTAAAGGAAGTGAAAAAATCAGTTGTGAAGGGAAAAGAAAAAGAAGCGAAAGAAATAATTGATATGGTTTCTAATTATCTTTCAGATGCAAAATATTTCGAGAAAAAACAGGATTTCGTAAATGCTTTCGCTGCGATAAATTATTCCCACGGCTGGCTTGACTCTGGTGTTCGGCTGGGAATTTTTGATGTTAGAGACAGGAAGTTGTTTACTGTGAAATAGATAAAAAAATAAAACCTTTAGGGATTAATTATTTCCTCAAAATCCTTCATGAGGGGCGTATGTATCCATATCTGATTTTATTCTTTCAATTTCCTCAGAATTCCTCCAATTAGAATCTTTCGCCTTTTTATAGAATTTAATTAAAAAAGCTCTATCTTCTGAAGTGAGGTGATAATTTTCTCTATGCGAATATTTTATTGGAACAGGGTCTTTTAACATTTCTTCACAATCTTGCAAACATTTCTCTTTTGCAGTATCAATATCTCTACTAAGGGTCTTACCGTCTGGAGAATAAATATAATCAAATGAACGCCCAGTAAACTTAATTTCATTATGTATTAATCCAGCAGCTGCTACCCTCCCCATTAAGTAGTGACTCACTGCTCTTAACATAGTTTCATCAATTGTCATTTTATTATATTACAAACTTCTTTGTGACTATTCAAATACTTTTCGGTTGCTTATGAAGCCATTTATACATTAAAAAAATCCTTCTAAGAAAATTATTGATAATCTTATGTTAAGTGAAATTTTAGGTGCTTATTTATTTCCCCCCAAGAGGCATGTGCTAAAAGAATTAAATCTTCTGTCCTGGCTTAAGTTCTTTCATTTTTCTGCTTGGTAAATATGCAGAGCCCGGACCAATGACTTCAATCTCTTTTTCTGTTACAAAAAGCCCTGTATTTTTTGGTAAAGCGATTAAGTCTAGATTATGCTCTTTCCTATACTTCTGGATTTCTTTATCTTGAGAAGGCTCATAATGTGGCCAAATGTCTCTCCCGCCCAAACAATTAATAGCTTCAAAATTTCTCAATTTAACCTCGTTTGGATCAGCAACTTCTGCATGAGCAATGGTTTTCCCCATTATTACTGCTCCTGCACTTCCTCCATAATAAGGAATATTTTTTTTTATGAGCCTTTCAAGTTTTGGCAAAAATCCAGAATCCCTTAATTCCTTTAGAAGATAAAATGTGTTTCCCCCTCCAACATAAACTCCGCTAAATCTGTCTAGTTCTGCTTCTGCCCTCTCTCGCAAATCTTTTTCTGTCCATATTTCAATTTTGTTTATCCCCAATGGGTTGAATGTTTTTCTTAACCATTGAAAACATTCAGGAGGAGAATGTCTGTTTTCATCCATGGCAACGGGAATATACAAAAGAGGTTTAGATTTGCCAATAGCAGAAGCAAACTTTCTATCTAGTTCAGCGGATTTTTCTCCGCTTCCTCCACCCGATAAATACAATCTCATAAAATAGAAACATATTTTATTATTTATTAAGCTTTCTACACGCACGTCTTTCCATCCCCTAATTTACTGCACCTAAAACTCAAAATCCCGAGGATTTTGCCCCGCTGCGCTCTCCTCTCTTCAGTCGTCAGGGCATTTAACGGACTTAATTGCAATTTTCAAAAATCCCAAAATATAAAAATACTATTTACTTTTTTCTTATATGAAAAAGAAGGTGCTCGTTTTAAGTTTAGGAGGAAGTTTAATCATCCCGGATGGAATAGATACTAAATTCATAAGGGAGTTCAAAAAAGTTATTCTGAAAAATAAAAAGAAGTATAAATTTGTAATTGTCTGCGGGGGAGGAAGTGTTGCAAGAAAATACATTTCTGCATTAGAAGCATTAAAAGTAAATGAAAAATTTCAGGGTTTCTCTGGAATTTCCGCAACAAGAATGAATGCAAGATTTATGACATATTCTTTTGGCGAAGATGCAAACAAAGGAGTTCCGCATGACATGAAAGATGTAAAAAATCTTCTGAAAATATACGACGTTGTTTTCTGCGGTGCACTTCGATATGCGAAAAATGAAACTTCAGATGGAACCTCTGCAAAACTTGCAAATTATTTCAGGACGATTTTCATAAACTTCACAAATGTTACAGGCTTGTACAACAAAAATCCAAAAAAGTATAAAAACACAAGATTAATCAGAGAAATCTCTTGGAGAGATTTTAACAAAATGGCTAACAAAAATAAGTTCAAACCAGGACAACATTTTGTTCTTGACCAAACAGCATCAAAAATAATATTAAAAAATAAAATTCCAACTTATATAATTGGAAGTGCAAAACAATTGGATAACCTTTTAAAAGAAAAAAAGTTTATAGGAACAATTATTGAGGGATAATTATGAAAACAAAAGTTCTTGCAACAGTAGTTAATAAGTGGGGTTTTAAGGATGTAGAAAAAGATTTCACAGATGTAATCAATGCGATAGAAAAAAATAAAAAATCGGATATCATTGTATTCCCAGAAATTTGTCTATCAAACTTTAAAGATAAGAAAAATTATCTCCAAAAAATTAAAAAACTAAAAGGTCTTTCTAAGAAAAACAAAATAATCATTTGTATAGGGATAGAAGAAATTACAAAAAAGGGAATATATGACTCAGCGTTTCTCATTGATAAAGACCAAATTAATAGATATCGAAAAGCCCATCTAGTCTGGGATGAACCAAAATACTACAATAAAGGAAATCTAAAATTTCCAGTGTATGAAACTAGCATAGGAAAGATAGGTATGCTTATATGTTATGATAATGAATTTCCAGAATCTATGAGGTGCCTAAAACTAAATGGTGCAGAAATAATCTGTATGCCTGCAAGGTGGCCAATTAAAATTTCTGAATATTGGGATATGTTATTAAGAACAAGGGCCAGAGAAAACCAAGTTTTTCTCCTTGCTTCAAATGATTTTAATCAGAGATGTGGAAAAAGTAAAATTATTGACCCTTTAGGAAATATTCTTACAGAAGTTAAGCAGAATGAAAAACCCTTCAGTTGCACAACTACCATACTAAAATCAAGCAAAATTAAAAAAGCGAAAATTTTTGTAGGTCCAAATACTGACTGGATTAAAAACAGAAGACCCAACTTTTATAAAAAGATATGTAAGAAATAGTTCTCTTAAACCGTCAAAAATAAAAACCTCTTTTTCTTATTTAATTAATGAAAAATGGAATTCTAATTCAAGAAAATGATTTCTTAAAAGCAAGAAAGAAAATAAAAGAAAACAAAGATAAAAAAATTATTTTTACAAGCGATAGTGATGAATTAAATAGGAAAATTCTTGAAAAAGAAAAAATAGATGTCCTGCTTTTAAATCAATCAAAAAGAAAAGATTTTCAAAAACAAAGAAATTCTGGTTTTAACCATGTTCTTGCAAAAATAGCAAAGAAGAATAACATTGCAATAGGGATAAATCTCGACGAAATAATAAATTCTTCAGGAAAACAAAAATCAGAAATTTTGTCCAGAGCAAAGCAAAATATAAAACTCTGTAATAAAAATAAATTAAAAATGAAATTCATTTCTCCTCTAAAAATTAAAAGAGAACTGCATGATTTAAGAGCGTTGGGGTCGGTTTTGGAAATGCCGACATGGATGGGGAAGAACATTGAAGAAACACAACATTTTTTAATCTCTTCTAATTAATTAATCTTATGAACATCCAAAGGTTAATTGAATCCTTAAGTCCGAATGAGAAAAAAATTCTTCCTTACATTGAAGAAAAAAAAATAAGCGAAATATGCAAAAAATCAAATTTGGACAAGGTCTCGGTAGTAAGGGCTCTTGAATATTTAAAAAACAAAAAAATATTGAACCTCTCTTTTAAAAAAAAGAAGACAGTAGAAATAGGAATTAACGGGGCACTATACAAAAAGAAAGGACTTCCGGAAAGGAGGCTCCTGAATTTATTAAATGAAAAAAGACTTCTAAAACTTGGGGATGCCCAGAAGCAAAGTTCTTTATCCAAAAATGAATTTAAAGCTTCTTTGGGAGCTTTGAAAAAAAAGGCATTAATTGAACTAAAGAACGGGAAAATAATATTTAATGCAAACAAAGAAGAAATTTCGAAAAAAAGCCTGGAAGAAATGTTTCTCGAATCTCTCCCGATAAAGTACGACTCTTTATCTCCAGAACAAACCTACGCACTAAAATCTCTTCAAAATAGAAAAAATATTATACAAATAACAGAAAGAAAAAGTATTGACATTGAAATTACAGACTTGGGAAAAAAATTAATCGGTTATGGAATAAAAAGCCATGATTTGATTGAACAAATAAACCCGGAAATTTTGAGAAAAGAAAATTTATGGAAAGGAAAAAAATTCAGGAGATATGATGTAACTTCTCCGATACCTGCAATAAACGGAGGAAAAAGGCATTTCGTAAATCAGGCAACTGATTATGCGAGAAAAATATGGACAGAGATGGGGTTCCAGGAAATGACCGGAAGCATAATTATGAGTTCTTTTTGGAATTTTGATGCATTATTCACTGCACAGGACCACCCAGTAAGGGAAATGCACGATACTCTTTTCATAAATAAAAAAACAGAACTGCCAGATAAGAAAATAGTAAATGCAGTAAAAAATTCTCATGAAAAAGGAGTTGGGGGAAGCAAAGGGTGGGGATATTCCTGGAATGAAGAAGAGGCAAAAAGACTTGTCTTAAGAACACACACAACCTGTTTGTCTGCTCAGACACTGGCCAAATTAAAAGAACAGGACCTTCCTGCAAAATTTTTCTCTGTAGGAAAATGTTTTAGAAATGAAACAGTTGACTGGAATCATGGTTTTGAATTTAACCAGACAGACGGAATTGTCGTTGATGAAAATGTGAATTTCAGTAACCTGCTCGGTTATTTAAAACAATTTGCGGAGAAAATGGGATTCAAAAAAATAAGGTTCAGACCTGCATATTTCCCATACACAGAGCCTTCTGTAGAGGGGGACATTTGGGATGAAGAAAGAAAAGAATGGATAGAGGTGCTCGCAGCAGGAATGTTTCGTCCAGAAGTCACAGAACCGTTGTTTGGAAAACCAATTCCTGTTCTTGCTTGGGGTCCTGGCTTTGATAGAATGCTAATGAAATTCTATGGAATAAAAGATATGAGAGAGCTTTACAAAAATAACATAACTCAATTAAGAAAAATGAAATGGTGGATGAAATGAAAATAGAAACTAAAAAAATAAGATTGTTAAGTATCTCTAAGAACGAACATAGAAGTGAGTATAGTTTTCTAAGAGAGCAAAAATTTTTTGAAATGATAAGAAATCTTCTGTTGAGATTGGGTTTTGAAAAAAATGATTGGGTAAATGGATTTGGGAGACCTTGGGACGAGGAAACTGAAAAGCCGATATTAAAAAAGGAAAATGATATTCTCAGCAAAGATTATGATGAGCAAATAATAACTTTTTCAAACTACAATTATTCTATAGATATAATATTTTTTTCGAAAAAAATTTTTGTGATATTCAATTATAAAAAAGATATGCAGCAAGAAATTTCAAAAGCTCTTGATAGTTTTGTTTTAGATTAAAATGGCAATAATAACAATACCAAAAAAACAATTTGAGAAAGAAATCGGAAAACTAGATGAGAAAATGCAGGACAGAATTGCGATGTTCGGAACTCCGATTGAAGAAATCGGGGAAAAAGAAATTCAAATTGAAGTTTTCCCAAACAGACCGGACTTGCTTTCTTATCAGGGGTTCAAACGCTCTTTCCTTGCTTTTTTAGGAAAAAAAACAGGGCTTAAAAAATACAAAATAAACAAGCCGGAAAAAAATTACAAAATTATAATAGACTCTTCTGTAAAAGATGTCCGTCCGTATACTGCTTGTGCGATTGTCAAAGGATTAAAATTTAATGACGAGAAAATAAAAGAAGTTGTTGAAATACAGGAAAAAATACACGCCACCCTCGGAAGAAAAAGAAAAAAAATTGCAATAGGATTGTATCCTTTGGAAAAAATAAAACTCCCCATAACTTTCAAAGCTTTGGAGCCGGATAAAATAAAGTTTGTCCCTTTGGAAGCAAATAAAGAGATGTCAGGACTCCAGATTCTTCAAAAACATCCCACAGGAATAGAATATGCTTCCCTTTTGGCAGGAAAAGCAAAATTCCCGATTTTTATTGATTCTGACAAAAATATATTGAGCATGCCACCAATAATCAATTCTCAGTTAACAGGAAAAATAACAGAAGACACAAAGGACATTTTCATAGAATGTTCTGGTTTTGATTTTGAGATATTGAAAAAAACGCTGAACATAATTGTGACCGCACTGGCGGATATGGGCGGGAAAATTTATCAGATGGAAATAAAATACAAAAATACAAAAATCACCCCGGAATTAACTAATGAAAAAATGAAAATCTCCCTTGAAAACACAAACAAACATTTGGGCATCAAAATTAATGAAAAACAATTAAAACAGTTTTTAGAAAAAATGGGGCACAATTACAACAAAGGCGTGGTTGAAATTCCTGCATGGAGAGCAGATATTCTTCATGAAGTTGATTTAATTGAAGATGTCGCAATTGCTTATGGTTATGAAAACTTTATCCCAAAAATACCAGAAATTTCCACCATGGGGAAAGAAAATCAAAAAGAAACAATCAAGAAAAAAATATCAGAAATCCTTATAGGGCTTAACATGCTGGAACTTTCAAATTATCATTTAACAAATCAAAAAGACCAATTTAAAAAAATGGGGGTACAGGAAAAAGAATTTATACAGGTTGAGGAATCAAAAACAGATTACACTATTTTAAGAAAAGACCTCACGCATTATTTGCTAAAAATTATTTCAGAAAACACAGATTCAGAGTACCCCCAGTCAATTTTCGAAATAGGAAAAGTTTTTGAATTAAAAGAAGATGTGAACGAGACAGAAAATCTTGCCGCAGCAATTGCCCCTGGAAACTTTACACAAATAAAACAAGTCATTGAATATTTGTTCAGGATGACTGATATAAAAATAAAATTTGAAGAACCTGAAGAGTTTCCTTCGTATTTTATTGGAGGCAGGTGTGCTGAAATTTTTCTGGTAGATAATAGCAGTGAAAAATCAGAAGATAAAAACAGCAGGATAGGCTTCATCGGAGAAGTCCACCCCAAAATTTTAAAAAATTGGAAAATCAAAATGCCTGTTGCACTTTTTGAAATCAGCTTGGAAGAAATTTTCAAGAAGTTAACCCGGTAATCTCACTTCGCTCGCAATTAAGATAAGTAATTAATACAAACAATTTAGTGAATATTTTATTAACAATTTTTTATCAGCAAAAAGAAAACAATAAAAAATCACCCAAAATAACTTTTTCCATTAACCTCAAATTTATTATCCCAGTTATTTTTTATTATTTCAATAATCTCCAAAATATCTTTTTTAATCCCCTGCCATTTGCTGTAGGATTCCTTAATGAACCTCATCTCTTTCTCTTCAGAAAATTCAACGTCTAACTCAATTAACTTAATTTCATTTTTTGTGAGTTCCTTATAAAAAATGAAATTAAGTT
>Ga0315539_1003435_pt1 | contig 11148 bp, 10 predicted proteins | sample SalMarSW160150MG_FD_203097 | JGI IMG/M metagenome (GOLD analysis project Ga0315539, IMG submission 203097) | Salt marsh sediment microbial communities from the Plum Island Ecosystem LTER, Massachusetts, United States - Salt Marsh Sediment SW1601-150 ... | reverse complement strand
AATAACCTGTTCCTTATAATACCTGACATTTCTCTGGCCGAATGATACTCCGGGGAGAAATCTTATATCAATATATCTTGAAGGATGGAGATCGGTAACGATCTGAATGTTTATACCCGGATTCAGGCGTGTAACTTCAGGATATAGAGAATCGGTCTCAAGGTAATCCTGGGATGGAGTGATATTGAAATCCATCGTATTAAAGCCGATGCTGAAGCCAAAATGAAGCATCTTTTCATCATACCATGACCTGTTCATGGGCCTCGCCTTCTGTCCCGAAAGTGTATATGGAATCAGAAACAGCGTGATTAAAATGATATACGTCCTCTTATTCAATCTTCCAGGTCTCATGTTCCGGTATTGCAAGATAATAAACTACATTAAATTACAATTATTGCGCTTCTTTTTTGATACCGGTATAAATAGAGGCAACACCTCCTGTCAGTTTTTTCCGGCTGATATCTGAGAAGCCCGCACTTTCAATTAATTTAACAAACTGTTCACTATCAGGAAATTGCATTACTGATTCAGGGAGATATCTGTATGCTGTCCTGTTTTTTGAAAATATCCTTCCAATGACAGGGAGCAGCCTCGTAAAATAAAAATAATAAACCTGTTTAAATGGGAAACGGGTTGGTTTTGAGAATTCCAGCACCATTATCATACCCCTGCTCTTCAAAACACGGTTCATTTCTGTGAGCCCTTTCAGAGGGTCAGAGAAATTTCTTACTCCGAATGCAACCAATGCAATATCAAAAGTATAATCACTGAAAGGGATGTTTTCGGAATCCCCCGTTATAAGATCTATCTTGCCTGAAAGACCTCTTTTCATGATTTTTACTCTGCCCTCTTCAAGCATCTTTTCAGAGATATCTATGCCTGTTACATGAAAAGGACCGAGTTTCATGGCAGCAATTGCCAGGTCGCCAGTCCCGGTTGCAACATCAAGCACCCTCGGATTCTTATACCTTCCCGAAATGTCCCTGACAGCTTTAATCCTCCAGAGCCTGTCGATACCAAATGACAACAGATGATTCAGAAAATCATACCTGCCTGCAATGTTGTCAAACATTTTACCGATGTCGGATTTCCGACCTTGACCTGTTATTCTGACTGTCACTTCCATTGAACAGGTAAAGATATGGAAAATAAGATTGAAGTGAAGTGAACATCCTGCTTATACAAAGTGAAAGAAATTTATTCCTATTTTTACACGTTTCTAATTTAAAATATCTATATATGGACAAGATAATTATGATAACCGGTGCAACGGCTGGCTTTGGTTGGGCAACAGCATTGAAATTCGCTCAGAACGGATATAATACAATAATTACAGGCAGGAGAAAAGAACGCCTTGATGAACTTGAGAAGAAGTTAAATACATCTGGCAATATTAAGGTACTGCCATTGAATTTTGATGTAAGGAACAATGATGAGGTAAAATCAGTTATCGGGAATCTGCCCGAAGAATGGAAAAACATTGATATCCTTATAAATAACGCAGGCTTAGCTGTAGGTCTTGATCCTCTTCAGACAGGCAACACTGATGACTGGGACAGAATGGTTGACACTAATATTAAAGGCTTGTTGTATGTTACTCGAGCTGTCGCCCCTCTTATGATTACACGTGGCAAAGGACATATTTTCAATATTGGATCAATTGCAGGCAAAGGAGCATATGAAGGAGGTAATGTTTATTGTTCAACAAAAGCCGCAGTAGATTCCCTGACAAAGTCAATGAGAATTGATATGCTTAAACACAATATCAGGGTAACACAAATAGCTCCGGGTATGGCTGAAACTGAGTTTTCCATAATCCGTTTTAAAGGAGATACGGAAAGGGCAAAATCAGTATATAGAGGATTCGAAGCCCTTACCGGTGACGACATTGCAGATGCTATTTATTATTGTGCATCATTACCGGCTAATGTGTGTATTAACGACCTGGTTATCACACCTACACGGCAGGCTGATGTGCATTTCAATTACAGGAAGGAATGAATCAAGGCGTTAAGGCATTAGGGCATTAGGACGACATACTATCACTGGTTCATAAATCCCTGCTCTTTTAATACTCCAAGCAGTATTTGTGAAAAATGAATATTGTCAGCCTTTGTATATCTGACATCGGTAAATACTTGTGCCAGTGTTTCCTTATTATTCTCCTTCACAAACTGTTTCGAATCGTTTCTTTTTTCCTTTTCAGAATAATACCTTTCAATATCCCCAGAAGAATAATCATGGTATATTTCTTCATGGATCACGGCTTCCAGCGGGAGCCTGTCAACCTGCTCCGGTTTTTCTGCCGGCCACCCGAGAGTAACAGTGGTAACGGGAACAACACCTTTAGGAAGATTCAGGACTTTTATTATCTCTTGAGCCATGTAAGTTGTAGTGCCAAGGTAACATATACCAAGACCCCTGGCTTCAGCTGCAATACATAATGTTTGTGCAACCAGAAGTACATCAATAGCTGCTGTAAAAAAAGAGAGGAAATTATCATACCCGGGTTCTGCATTCCTTTCCCGGCACCATTTATTGAATCTGTTGAAATCGGCACAGAAAGTCAGTACAACAGGGGCTTCTGTTACCATACTCTGGTTAAAATGAAGCGGAGCCAACTCATTCTTTTTGGAAGGATCCCTGGTTATTATAACACTGTAAACCTGCATATTACCTGTTGTTGAGGCCCTGCAACCTTCCATCAAAAGATTCTCAAGCAGTTTATCGTCAATATTTTTCGCGGAATACCGACGTATAGTTTTCCGGTTAAGAAGTACATCTGTAATATTGGCCATTTTATAATTATTTATTAATATGACAAAGAAAATAATTAATTATAAAAAGTGCACAGAAGAAATCAGGGTTTTTAAACTGATATAACTCTCTTTGTTCTTTCCATACAATAATTTGCCTGCCTGTAATAAAAGAAACTGAATAGTATTTCTGATAACGGGAAATATCAAGTCCATATATGGCTTATATTAATAAAACCACTTAACCTTACAGGGACAAATTTCATGATCAGTGTTTTTAATATTGTTTAACATCCAATAAGTTGCTTTTTATCATTTTTTTTTTTTTCTTGCATAAAGCCTAAAGATGGGCTGTTATAAACATTGCTCTTTTTAATGTTATATGAGGGAAAAGCCAAATTAATTCGTTATAATAAAACTCTAATACTATGAAAAGAAATGTCACACTAGTAACCCTTCAATGGGGCGATCTTCCATTTGAAATTGTATGTCAAAAAGCTAAATCGTTTGGTTATGACGGGCTGGAAATAGGATGCATGGGCGACCATTTTGAAGTTAATAAAGCAGACGATGCTTATTGCGCTGAAAAAAGAAGAATCCTTGACAAATACGGTTTGAAAGTATTTGCTTTATCCACTCATCTTGTCAGTCAGGCCGTAGCAGACCGTATTGATGAACGTCATAAAGGCATACTGCCGGCATATATATGGGGAGACGGAGATCCTGAAGGTGTTCGTCAGCGGGCAGCGCAGGAGATAATCAGGACCGGTGAAGCAGCAGCCAGGTTCGGAGTATCAATAGTAAACGGATTTACAGGGAGCCCTATCTGGCATCTTTTATATTCTTTTCCACCTGTCACGCCTGAAATGATCGACGAAGGATATAAAGAATTTGCACGACGCTGGACGCCTATCTTTGATGCTTATGAAAAACTGGGAGTAAAATACGCCCTCGAAGTGCATCCTACGGAAATAGCATTTGATATAGCTTCTGCACGCAGGGCGCTTGAGGCAGTTAATAATCATCCCGCTTTCGGATTTAACTACGATCCGTCACATTTTGGTTACCAGGGAGTAGATTATGTGAAATTTATTTACACCTTCGCCAATAAGATATTCCATGTACATATGAAAGATGTTGCATGGTCGGACACACCCGCTGAAGCAGGCGTTTTCGGCGGACACACGGAATTTGGCTCTCAGGGCCGTTACTGGGACTTCAGGAGCCTTGGCCGGGGGAATATCAATTTTGAAAAAATTATCAGAGCACTAAATACCATTGGCTACAAAGGACCTTTATCAGTTGAATGGGAAGATAACGGTATGGATCGCGAACATGGAGCTAAAGAAGCATGCGATTTTGTTCGTCAAATTGACTTCCCGCCATCTGATGTAGCCTTCGACGCATCATTTGACAAGTAATCAAAAATAAATAAAATAACAGGTTCCGGTTAAAATTCTAAGTGTTATTTTTTTACGGACTATTCACCTTGTTCCGGTAATAACAGATATAATACCCGGAATTTTCAAGATTAACCTAAAAATTAACCAAAAAAAAGAAATGATGAAAAAAACAACAGCAATTGTAGCACTTATGGCAGTATTTACCCTTGCCATTTGTTTCATTCTCCTGGGTTCCATTTCAAGTGAGTTAATGGCTGCACTAAGTATAAATGCAGGACAGTTAGGATCTCTTGTTATGGCTTCCTTTTTAACGATGTGTATAGTACAATTATTTATCGGCCCTATAGTGGATAAATATGGTTATAAACCAGTAGCTATATTTGGTTTTACGATCACCGGGCTCAGTATGTTACTTTTAGCCTTTGCATCTACCTTCACCGGAGCATTGTTTGCATGTATCCTGATGGGTTTCGGCGCCATGGCCTGTAATACAGTTGGAAACACCCTGATCCCTGTAGTATTATTTGGAGGGAAAGATCCGGCACGTGCCAGTAACTTCGGGAATGGTTTTTTCGGTCTCGGATACGTGGTTACTCCATTACTTATTGTATTCATCCTTAAAACGCTGAACTTAGGCCATACTGTTGCCTTGATTATTATTGCCGCTCTTTGCTTCATCTTTCTGATATTCGCTTTGACAGCCTCTTTTCCCCAGGTCCGGGTTGATTTTAATTTCTCTAAAGCCTTTAAAGTCGTCCTGAAACCAGCTGTTCTTATGGCCGCTTTAGCCTTATTTTGTTATATGGCGCTTGAGATTTCAATGGGTACATGGATTAAAAGTTTTATGGAAGAGATTTTTGAAGCCAGTGGTAGTGTTGATCCGATAATAAAAGCAGGACTTGTATTAAGTCTGTTTGGTGTTGCCTTGATGACAGGCCGTTTTCTCACTTCTGCTATTAAGAATTTAACAGCAATGGGATCAAAAGTGATCATTACCGCATCAGCAATCGCATTATTAGCTATTCTGTGTATGATTATCACTAAAGGCCCTGCCCTGGGAATAATTGCCGTTTTACTCGCGGGACTTGCCTTTGCTCCCATATTCCCTACTATTGTTGGTATCACTTTTGCCAAGTTTGATTCAAGTTTGTATGGCAGTATCTTTGGTATAATGTTCTCAATCGGGTTACTCGGTGGCACACTGGTGCCTAAATTTATTGGTAACCTCAGTGTTGACTCTACCATACAACAGAGCCTTTTGATAGCAGCAATAATGGCAGGCATTTTGTTAATATTCTCTCTTTTTCTTGGTAAAGTCGGAAAGCCTAAAGCATCTTAACCTGTTTTTTTTCATTTTACAGTAAATGACAATCTATTAAGGATTAAAATCAAGATTTTACTATATTTAAAATAAAATTATTTAATATGGAAAAAATAAAATTTGGTATGATCGGAGGCGGTATCGGAGCATTCATTGGTGATGCTCACCGCCGTGCTTCACGAATATGTAACGATTATGAACTGGTTGGGGGCGTATTTGATGCTGATTATGCAAAGAGCAAGGTTTTCGCTATTAAAGAAGGCTTAAGCCTTGACCGATGTTATAACAGAGTTGATTCTCTTATAAAGGGAGAACTTGCGTTGCCTGAAAATGAGAGAATGGAGGTCATAGCAATTGTTACTCCCAATGCCCTTCATTACCCTTTTGCCAGAAAATTCCTTAATAATGGGTTCAATCTGGTTTGTGAGAAGCCAATGACACTCTCCGTTAAGGAGGCTCTCGACCTTGAAAAGCTTGTGGCAAAGAACAAACTGACATTTGCACTTGCACATACTTATACCGGATACCCGATGATCCGCCAGATGAGGGATATGATAGCAAAGGGAATACTTGGCACAATCCAACGTATTGATGCTCAGTACTATCAGGGATGGATCAACGCAATTATACATGGTAAGGGCAGCCGGATAACCGGTGTATGGAGACTTGATCCAAAGCAGGCAGGAGTGAGCAGCTGTATGGGCGATATCGGAGTGCATGCATTTAATCTTATAGAATATACGACAGGCCTTGAAGTGAAGGAGGTGCTTTCGGATCTTAATCCTGTGAAAGAAGGAGTAAAACTTGATCTCGACGGGACGGTACTGTTAAGGTTCAGCAAGAAACTAAAAGGAGTGATCCGCTCGAGCCAGGTTTGTGCGGGAGAAGAGAATAACCTTACAATTGCTGTATACGGCTCGAAAGGAAGTCTCAAATGGGGACAGGAGAATCCGAACTATCTTTATCTGATGAGTGACTCTGAACCGACAAAGGTTTACAAACCAGCACACGGATACAATTATAAAATGGCTGAGGAAGGGCATACCATGCCGGCAGGCCACCCTGAAGGAATATACGAAGCACTGGCTAACATTTATAAAGGAGCAGCTAAATCAATACGCAAACAAAAATTTGCTCCCGGAGAGTTCCCGACAGTACATGATGGAGTAAGAGGCATGAAATTCATTCATGCAGTGGTGAACTCAAATGTAAAAGGGAATATATGGATAAAGGTATAATGCCCTTATCAAATCTGTACCAGCATTCGAAATCTGAGAGAAATATTATATTATTTCTTTTTTCTGAGAAGTAATATTGCTGCACCGCCGACTATAATAACAGCTCCTGCAATTATTGCAATAAGCCCGGCTGAACTCTTGCCTGAAGCTTCCTCTGCAGCAGATTCTTCATCCTCGACAGCATAATAGAAAGTAGGTTTGGCATCAGTGTCCATATTTACTGTATCCTGCTGAGGCTTAGGCGTTTCCTGTGCAAGAGCCATTGTTAGACCTGAAAATGCAAATATTAAAGACAATAATAAAATAATGATCCTTTTTTTCATTTTGATTTTGATTAAAATATTATTTAATTGTTTCTGCAAGTTCATCATATTTTTCAGCAATATCGGGATCAGTGTTCCTGTATGTATCGGCCAGAGCCCTGATCGCCGGTTTATATGAGGGATTGATCGTAAGACAATTCCTTAAGAGGCTTCTCGCCTTTTGTATATCCATTTCGGCCATGATCTCAGCCAGTTCAATATATGCATCGAAATATTTCCGATTTATGCTTATCAGTTTTTCATAATAATCCGCTGCCTCATTCCTCCTGTCATTAGCTTTGGCTATATTCCCAAGGTACATCAGCGCCGGTTCAAACTCCGGATTTATTTCCAGGCACCGTTTCAAGACGGAATCAGCTTTAGTGTACTGTCCATCATTATACAAACCATGCGCAAAATTATAAAAAATCATTTCATCATCACAAATGATTTCCAGAGCTTCTTCAAAAAGTTTTAAAGCATCTTCATTTCTTCGCTCCTCAAGAGCCCTGAATCCATGAAAATCCGCTTTTGTCTTTCTTGCGAGTATTGCGCAAACAGGAACACTATCAGCATATATGGTATGAATAGTATTCTCCGGTGGCCATTCCCCGTTTTTCAGTTTGCAGGGAGGAATATACCTGTTAGTGACAATGGCATAATCCCAGTCATACTGACTTCTCTCCTCATACCTGAAATATGAGGTTTCTATTGCCGGGTAATTCCTGAATTGCCACTCAACCGTAAATGTAGCCTTCACAACTGCAGTGTCAATATTTTCTTTCTTCAGATAATTGATCAGCCATTCTGATGCTTCCGTTTGCCCGATATAGTAATAATCTGTTTCATAATTACCATAGGCACCCTGTAATCCTCCGGCAAGCTTATTATAATACATATAGGAATATGGCCGGTTTTCAGTCATAAATTTCACCGGGGGTATTGCAAGTATTAAAATGATGAGAGCCAGGCTCAATCTGTAATACCATCTTTTTGTAAGATCAAAGACATAATTGAATCCTGCAGCGGCAATCATCACAATTGAAGGATAAACAAAAAGAAACTGACGCCAGGAGCTGTAGAGGTTTGATTTCTCGATCATCACAAAGATGACAGGAAATATTATGGTAAATAATACCAGTCCGTAAATAAGTGCCTTTCCGGTCCGGAATATTTTTTTTGTGAAGGCGAAAAAGACAATAAAGCCTGTTAACACAACAACAGGTATCGTTATTGCCATCGATTTCGGAAGGTAGTACCACGGCATAAAATCGGACCACATAATTTTGCCCTCAAAGATCTGCCTGAAAGTTGCCGGGAAATGAGCCATTACCCTATAGGAATCATATACATTCCTTATCGGATCCTGTAATGCAAAAGGCCATAGCAGTATACCCAGAAAATATGCAGCACCCGAAACTAAAATTATAATTATCAGCAGTTTGACATTCTTATTAACACTGTCTTTTTTGTTTTTTATAATATCCGGAATGGCCTTTATAAAGAAGAAAAGAAACAGGTAACAGATCAACAGCAGTCCTCCTGCCCTGATGCTTAAAGCAAAGGCCATACTGACTGTCAGAAACAGAATATCGCTGAACCTCATCCTCGCTTCATCGAATACTATTTTCAGCATGAAGAATATCGATGCTACATAGCCAAGTGCAAAGGGAATGTCTTTCAGGTTATTCTGGGCATGTCCCATGAAGACGGGTGAGACCGCAAAAAGAAACATTACAATAATTCCTGCCCTGTAACCTGAGAGCCATACAGCAAAAAGTGCCGTTAACAGAATTATGGCCCAGCCTGCAACGGAGCTCATTATATGCCTGAACCCGTAAATATCTTCTATTTTGAGCCATTTGGCCAGAAATGTCACAATATTATCGTATGACTGGCCATAATATTTCAGGTGAGTGGAAGGTGTATCAAGTGCAGAAAGGTCCTTTCCATTTGAGGCATAGTAATTATAGACTGATTCCGAATGTTCATAATGCAATATCTCATCACAGGAAATTCCTGCATCCCTGCTTAATAATATCATTATTACAAGCAGGAGTACTGAAGCGACATAGAAGATATTTTTCAGACTCTTTACTGCCATCATTTCTCAGGAGTGTCATCATAGAATTTCCTGACAAAATAGACCGGACGGTTTTGCGATTCCTTGTAATTTCTGAAGATATACTCACCCAGTATTCCCAGAAATACGAGCTGAACAGAACCAAGAAAATAGATACTAAGCAAAATCGATGACCAGCCCGGGACGGCTATACCGGTGGCTTTTGCCACCAGGACATAAACTCCCGCAGCCATGAAAATCAGCGTGCCCAGTGTTCCCAGTATCAGGCAAAACCTGATCGGGAATCGTGAAAATGAAAAAATTGCATCAGAGGCAAGTGAAAAAAGGTTTCTCAATTTCATTTTCGATTTGCCCCTCAGCCTTTCTTCCCTCACATATTCCACATCCCCGTGTTTAAAACCAATAAAGATTCTGAGGCCGGGCAGATAGCGAACTTTTTCTTTCATTGAGAGAAGTGCATCAACAGCAATTCTCTTCATCATCGAATAATTACCATAATTTCCCATCGATCTTATGTCTCCTATACTTTTTAAGATCGAATGAAACAACCTTGCATACAGATTACGGCTGCCGGCACCTTTTCTTCCAGTCCTCTTTGCACTTACAATATCATACTCTTCCTTAGTGATTTTATTGTACATCGCTGTCAATAGTTCCGGCGGGTCCTGGAGATCTCCATCCATCATAGCCATAATATCACCCCTGGCATATTCAAGTCCGGCTGTAAATGCTGCCTGGTGTCCAAAATTCTTTGACAGTGATAATAATTTGATTTTATTGTTTTTCTCCCTGCGGGCAAGGATATGAGATACACTCTGGTCGGTGCTGCCATCATCGACAATTATCACCTCATAATCTTTTGTAAATGAATCAATTGCCTGAACAGCCCGATCAAGAAGTTCATCGATCAGCTTCTCTTCGTTGTATATTGGGATCACCAGTGAAAACATATAATTAAAAGATTTTCCTTAGTTCTCTTTAGTGTGTACTTCACAAAGGGGCACAAAGGTAAGTTAATTACTACTTCTTAATCGTGTCAATGCAAAATTCACATCATCCGTTAATTCCTGATTTGAAGCAAGCTTCTTTACTGAAGGGATACAGTAATCTGTACCCATCCAGCTCAGTTCCCTAAGTATAAGCTTTTTAGCTTCATTAGTGGCTTGATCATCCTTCAGAACCCCAACCATCTTCTTCTCGAGTTTCAGAAGTTTCTTCTCATCTCCTCCGGCTTTGCGTATCTCGTTTTGCAGATAAGTAAAATACTTCGTACTCCTGGTAATATCATAATTACCGATATTTTCAAACAGATCATCGGCGGTAAAGGTTTTAAAATCAGGTCTCAGCACTGATCCTGCTGCAGTTGGGAAATCGAAAGGCACTTCCTGCGTCACTTCTCCGGTTGCAGCCCATTCAGCTCCTCGCTGCAGAGTAACGATAAAACCTGCGCAATGCAAAGCCGTGTTTTCATTATCATCAGGTGTTCCTAACAGGGTTTTAAATATTCTCCCTTCTCCCAGATTCCTGGCTATCATGACAGGTTCTCTCTGACGGGGTCCTCTGAACTCATTACCTATGTAGGCAGCGGCCAGAACCTGTGAATCTTCCCCTGCCGGTTTCATTCCCTGAACGATAACATCAGCAGGATGAAGCCATCGCGCCGGTAAGCCATTTGTCACCGGATGATCTGAAATTTCATTACTGATCGCAAAATCCTGTCTTTTTAATAATATGACTGAATCAGGGACGACAATACCTCCCGGGTCACTCTTTGAATTGTACATTAAAAGACCTCCTCCCTGTTTTACATAATCAGTCAGTGCAGCATTGATTGCTTCAGGCCATATATCACCTTCATAATCGAGAACTACAAGATTATATTTTAAAAAGTCGGGATTGAAATCCGACATATCTTCCCCTTTCTGAGGAGTGGTCATAATTGTTGATGAGAACATGCCTGTTTCATCAAGTATTTGTTTTATTGCTTCAGAGCTTACCTTCCAGTCATGGTTACTCTGTCCGGTTATAATAAGTGCCTTATAATT
>Ga0315539_1003431_pt1 | contig 11153 bp, 10 predicted proteins | sample SalMarSW160150MG_FD_203097 | JGI IMG/M metagenome (GOLD analysis project Ga0315539, IMG submission 203097) | Salt marsh sediment microbial communities from the Plum Island Ecosystem LTER, Massachusetts, United States - Salt Marsh Sediment SW1601-150 ... | reverse complement strand
GGCCTGGCCGTTTATGGTCACAGGCTGGCCCTTCTTAAAATGAAAACTCTCCAGCTTTATCCCGCTGTCACCGCTTGCGGTCACCTGACCCAGGAGGTCGAGTAAATCCGGCCTTTCCTGTGCGACCACTTTGATTAGTTGTTGCCGCTGCATAAGCAGATTGATATCAGCCTCCGAACCTGATGTTTTCAAACGCTTTTCGATTGCACCCGAACTGGCCACATCGATCGCATAAGAGACAACAACTGATAAGACCAGCATTACCACCGCAATCGAACAAGCTACCTTTAGTGAATACACCCAATGCTTCTTTTGTTCCTTCTCGGCCGGGTTGTACAAACGCTCAAAAATGTTAAGCTCATCCTTGCGTGCCTCAAGCGCCATCAGCCCAAGACCTATGGACACACGATATTCGTAGATAACTTCAGGACCGATTTCGTTTGGTACCTTCAATTCTTTAATGTCCGGCAGGGCTACTCGCGCATTGAGTCCTGCCGACCTTAGAGAAGACACTATGCTCACATACGCAGCGCTGCCGTCCGAGAGTACGAAAAGGGGCAATTCCGTTTGCTCGGCATAACCAAACAGCTCCAGCACGCTCCTCATATCCTGAACAAATCTTTCGCAGGTTGTCGTTTGTTCCTCTTCGCCTCCAGCAGCAAAATCGTCCATCCCCATATCCAGAACCACGGCATTGGTCAATTGCCCATTTTCAGCCAGACAAACCTGGGTATTCTGCGCTGTCGAGCTCAGAACCACGGCGTTTCTTTTGTTTCCGGCAAAGAAAGTCCTCCAGACCTTTACTATTCCCTCGCAATCTAACAATATCTTCGAAGGCTCAAAACTCCGCACATTTTCTACAAATCCTTGTAACTGTCCCTTTCTTGCCGCCGCTATGGTAACGCCTACCTGTCCGTTTTGCATTTTGCCGGCCCGCCAGGCTAATTCCATTTGCTCAGCCGGCAGCGGCAGTTGGCTTTCAGCCTGCAATTTAACCATCGCTGCGGTCTCTTCTTCGCCCACGGCAGGCACACTAATACGATAAAATGCCACCCCTGCCGAGCTAAAGCCAATAACAACTCTCTTCTTACTTTCAGCGCCTGTGTGTGCGTTCGGCTCAACGGACAAGCCACACTCGGCTGCAAAGGCTCGCCAGTCCGTATAAGCATCTTTGCTGCTCTTTGTCCAGAGAACTTCGAGCGTCCCATCCTTTTCTCGAAGCTCTATGGCTTTGAGCTTACTTTCCTCTGGTGCTATTGCTACCACAGACTGCTGTGTCCTGATTTTAGCTGCATTATCGCTCATTTAATTACTTGCTCCCTGATACCAGAAAAGCACCTTACAAGGACTCGAGCTTCTGTCCACTACCGCCTCTGTTTCCAGTGTTGCTCCACTAACCATATTTCTGTCAGCCGTCGCAACGCAGCGAATTGTAAAAACATCGGAACGAGTCGTTATAAGACCTGCAATATTCTTAAATCTATTAATATTAATCGACGGGATATCTAAAAGCTCCCCAATGCTTTGCATCCCGTACAACAAAGTTTCTCTATAGGCGGTAATTTCCTGGGCAATCTGCTCAGCCGTATCGCCGCCGCCCAACAAAGCAGCCAGAACTATCTCTGAGGCGGTATTGACGTTCACTTTCCCCGGCCCCTTTTCACTATCATCTACTGTTATTTTGTCCGCTATTTGAGAAAACGTTTGCAAATCCAGAGGCTCAGCTTCATCCGAATCCCTGTTTGAGGCTTGTGGTGCTTTAGGGCTGTTATTACTTATCAAATCACCTATACTTTGGTATCCGTTGTTCGGGCGGTTATCCACAATCCATTTGGCCTGGGAGCTCTTTATGTTAAGAGAGCTTGTGAGCTGATTCTCATTGGCCTCGTTGATATTAATCTTTTGATTACCCTCGGCGTCTTTATTGTTGTCATAAGAATAGCATGTCAGATACGCAATCCATCCCTTATCCAGCTCACTATCTCCGTCATCATTCGGGGGGCTTTCGTCGCCGTCTTGTTCATTGTAGTCTAACTGGTCGTTGAAATTGGTGTCCTCTCCGTACAGCAGCTCCGGTGTAATATCCTTAACCAGAAGCAGCTCACGGATCGTCCTGAAAGGACCGTTCCGGGCCATATACCCGAAAGGCAGATTCTCATAATAGCCGCCTTCGGCGCCTCCTTCGCTCGGCGTATCATCTTCATCCCGCCAGTCAATTATTGAATCAGCAATCTCTTCAAGCATCTCCGGCAATTCTAAAAGTTGTCCTTTCGTGACGGTATTTATGTTTAATTTACTTGCCTCATCAACTACCCGGACGGTGAACCAGCACCTCTGGAGCAAAATATCATTGAAATCTTCTTCATTATCACTCCACAAATCAGTCAGGCAGTCACTTTCTCTTGTGTCCTCGTTCAGCACTCCGACAGCTTTCTCTATCCCTGCCCTGCAGGCCCACTTGCACCTAATACCTTCCATCCTGGCGAGGCAGACTTTTGTATCGAGCAGGCTTTTCCGCCCGAGCACTGCAACAAGCACCATAAGAACCACAACGACCCACAGCACTGTTACAAGAACAAGCCCTTTATTGTTACCATTAGTTCCCATTTTCTCAGCTAAAATTTTACTTTCCGATTCTTTCTTTATTTTTACCTGGTCGGCCCAGATACTCCACCGGTGCTGTTTTACGGGCGGCCACCTGTCTGGCCACCTGTCTGGCCACCTGTCTGGCCGCCTGTCTGACCACCTGTCTGACCACCTCCCTGGCCGCCTCCCTGGCCGCCTCCCTGGCCGCCTCCCTCTTGCTCACCGCTTTCGGAATCATCAACCGCAGCAGTTACAGATCTGGTTAAATTCACTATAAAGGATTCTATTGTCGGCACCGGTCGGCTTGGTGGTTTTGCCACTATATTGACCTCTATCAACTGGGGCAAAACCTGCATCTCTTCAGGCCATTCGGTGGACCATTCTTCACCGTCAAAGTATCTGACCTCGAAAACATCAATGTTCTCGGCAATTACAGCTAAGATTCCGCGAGGTTCCGTTTCTTCTTTGTTGGGATTCGGCCACATTCTTCTCATCAGCAGCGACTTTTCTTCATCTTTCATCAGGTAATATTCCACTTCGTATATATCACCTTCCGGCTGGTCAGACCTGGCCTTGGCCCTGCTGACGGTGTAAAAAACCAGATAGCTGGCGCCTTCCTGTCCTGTTTCTTCAGCGGTCCCTATCATTTTGGTATTTTCTATATTTTCGTCACGATAAAAATTCACGAGGTCCCTTTTGAGCATATTCGTGGCAAACCTTAACTCAGCAGCAGTGCTGATATTATTCTCCACCATCTCAGCGCTGGCTGTAATGGCCTTCAGTGTCCCCACCGCCACTAACATAATAAAGGCCCCTATGGTTGAAGCCACCATTACTTCCACCAATGTAAATCCTGTCTTTCTCGAACGCATCTTCTTAATTACTCCTGCGCTACTTCAAGTTCAATATATATGGTTATCCCGTCGAGCATAGTATCCACCGAAAGGCTGTAAGGACGTTTGTGGTCAACCCAGGTAACCGTTATAGTTACCAGATAGAGACTATCAATATCCTGGTATTCGGTAACGACTGCCCAGTGATAGCCCGGCTCAATCTCCTCAAAGCTCCCCTCCATTTGGCCTATATCGATGAATTCATCGATGCCGATGTAGTCAATCAAGCTTAGCTGTTTATCAATCAATGAAGCCGCCACTTCATATTGCCTGTTAAGTCTTGTCCCACTAAGAGAGCTCGTGCTGATTGCTCCCACGGTCAAAACAGCTCCACAAAGGATGGTGCTTGCAACCGCTGCCTCAACCAGAGTAAAACCTTTCTTGTTTCTTTTTACTCGGACCATTCTTCTGCGTCCAAATCAATAACCCCGACTTCCACATCCTCAGACGTGCCGAAATACACCTTTGCCTTACCGGTCGCAGCGTAAATACTCGCCGTATAATGAGTTTTGCCGTCACCAATCTGAATTACCGCTGACTGTGCGGTGCCGTCCGGTGAGAAAACTATTGTCTGCTTCTCCTCATCGTCCTCGGTCGTCGTCTGCAAACCAATCGGCGTAATTTGAATGTCCTCGAACCTGACCGCACCTTCGAATTCCACCGGTCTGCAAAAAGAGTTCTTCACAATCACCTGTTCTGTTTGCTCGCCTTCTTTATCCAATTGCGTTGTAGATAAGAGAAATCCGTTATTGGCTGCATCTAATTGTATTTTGTACTGGCGCTGTTTCTCAATCGCCATTATCCTTGCATATTGGGCTGTAAGCACAAAGTCGCGTGCCGCTTTTTCGACCAGCATCCTCTTATGGGTCCCCACGTAAATACCGCCGCCCATGCCTGCGAGAAGTGATATGATTACTATCACAACTAACACTTCCGCAAGGGTAAAGCCGCATCGCTTCGCCTTGACCTTTACTTTTGACCTTTGTTTTTGCATTTCCAAAAAACTCACTTGATCTCATAAATTACGAACTACGAACTATGAACTACGAACTACGAACTACGAACTATGAACTATGAACTACACTAATCGTTGAATATATCTTCGGAGTCGCCTTCGCCCCCCTCTGAGCCGTCAGCTCCGAGGCTTATCAAATCATAGCTGCCCGGATTGATTTCACCTTCCGCCACATAGATATACGGATTCTCCCAGGGGTCGAGCAGCTGACTTGGCTTTAGATATGGCCCGGTCCACTTTTCCTCAAGGCCCGCCGGTGCAATTAACAAGGCCTCAAGTCCCATCGAGTCATCCGGATACTGCCCGCAATCAAGGCCAAATCTCTCCAGTGCAGATTCGATAATTGCCATCTTGGGTCTTGCCAGGTCCTTCTTGGCCTTGCCCACACGCGTCAACAATCTCGGCGCAACAAATCCTGCCAGCAGCGATATAATAATAATCACTACAAGTAACTCTATGAGCGTAAATGCCGTTCTTTTCTGCTTCTTCCGCTCCATTTGACTACCTTTCCTAAAACTATGAATAATATTTCGCAAATCTTGGTTCGAGCTGAGAATGTCGAACCACTAATTGCCGTCAAAGCACCCCTCCACCCAGAGTCATTACGACTATTGGCAGCAGAGTTGCCACGATTATGAATCCTATCACTAAAGCCAACAGCAATATCAAGAGCGCCGGGAAGATCGCCATAAATCGATTTATCGCCGAGTCCGCATCAGTATCGAAAGTATCGGCGGCATTGAGCAGCAATTCATCGAGCTTGCCTGTCTGCTCACCTATCGAGACAATCTGCACCAGCAGCGGTGGAAAGTTTCCCGACTCGCTCAGAGGTTCTGCCAGCGGCTCGCCACGCTTGACCTTTTCAGCCACGGCATCGATTTCTCTGCCCAGCAATTCATTACCGAGCGTATCACGAACAACGCTAAGGGCCTCTAAAATGATAACGCCTCCTTTGGTTAGCGCTCCCAGCGTTCGTGCAAACCTGCCCACCGCTATCGTCCGCAAAACATTACCTAACACGGGTATTCTCAGCTTAAAAGTGTCCCACTTGATTCTGCCCTCGGTTCTCGTCCATCTGAACAGGTAATACAGCCCCGCCCCAATCAGGGCGAGAATAATCCATCCATAAACCTCAGTAAGCATAGCTTCCGTAAATCCGCTAATTCCTAACAGTATTCTTGTCGGCCAGGGCAGTAACGCGCCGCTCTCGCTTATCGTTCCTATTATTGTCGGCAGTATCCATGTGATTATGATAACCACCGACACAAGTCCAACGCACAATACAAAGATAGGATACGCCGACGCATTTTTCATATTTGTTTTTATCTTCTCATCCCTGCTCAATATTCCTGCTAATTGGCCGGTTGTCTGTTCGAGAATTCCTCCTGTCTCACCCACTCTTATCATCGACAGATATAACGGGCTGAAAATCCTCTCGTGCTTGGCCATAGCTTCTGAAAGTGACTGTCCGGAGCTGACCGCATTCACAATGTCACCTAACATTTCTTTCATCGCCGGCTTGTGCTGTTGCTCGCGAATAAGCTCAAGCCCGTTCAGCAGGGGAAGTCCCGCCTGCAAAGCTGTGCTCAGCTGGGTAGTCATAGCTAAAATGTCTTTGCTGGTAGCCTTTCGCGAACCAAGCCGCACAAACCTGCTCAGGTCAAGTGCTGCTTTCTTACCACCTTTGACACTCGGCTTGACACTCAGCGATTGAGCTTCTTCTGCCAATTCTGTTACGAAATGGCCCTTATCGGTCAGAGCGGCCACAGCGCTTCTGCGGTCAATCGACTCTATCGTGCCCCTAACGTGTCCGCCGCTTCGGTCAACTGCTTTGTAAGAAAACTGGCTCATTTCTCATATCCGGTATCTCATTCGAGATACGTTTCGGTTCCCATTTTGCAGCTTTTTGCAAAATGGGGTCCTTTCACATTTCACGCTTTAATCTTCATCAATACTCTTCGAGACTCGGAAAACCTCCTCAGGACTCGTAACACCTGCTAAGACCTTGCTGATACCATCGTGTATAATACTTATGTGGTCTGCCGGTGCCGCTTTTATAATCTGTTCGGTCGTTGGTCTTTCCGCTATCAATTCCCGCAGCTTACCGGTTATTCTAAGCAATTCAAACATACCCGTTCGCCCCTTCATCCCTGTCTGATTGCACTCATTGCAGCCGGCGCCATGATAGAACTTCGTATCGGCTTTAATTTCCATCGAGCCATTCAGGTTCTTGATTAGATGCTCGTCCGGCTTGTAAGGTTCTTTGCACTTCGGACAAATCTTGCGAATCAGTCTTTCGGCCAGCACCGCTTCCAAAGAGCTGGCTAAAAGAAACGGCTCGACACCCATATCTATCAATCTCGTAACCGCGCCCGGAGCATCGTTTGTATGAAGGGTCGAGAAAACAAGGTGGCCGGTCAGCGCCGCCCGAATTGCTATATTGGCGGTTTCTGTGTCTCGAATTTCTCCCACCATCACGATGTCCGGGTCGTGACGAAGGATATGCCGCAGGCCCGTAGCGAACGTAAGACCCCTTTTCGGATTGACCGGCATCTGGTTAATACCTTCGAGCTGATATTCCACGGGGTCTTCTATCGTTATCATTTTTACAGCCGGCGAGTATATCTTTTTTAATGCTGCATAAAGTGTCGTTGTCTTACCGCACCCCGTCGGCCCTGTAACAAGTACAATCCCGTGGTTCTTATGCAGACACTGATCGAAGCCTTCAAGACATTGAGCGTTCATCCCCAGCTCTTCAAGCCCTATCAATGATACCGTCCTGTCCAAAAGCCTCAGTTCAATAGATTCGCCGTGTACCGTCGGCACGGTCGAGACACGAATATCGACCCTGCCGTTTTTGGCGGTAAATTCGATATGCCCGTCCTGCGGCACAAATCGTTCGGCGATGTTCATATCTGCCATAATCTTAATTCGCGAAATAATCGCCGCCTGAAGACGCTTCGAAGATGGCGACTTCTCCACAAGCATACCGTCGATTCTGTATTTTATCTTTACCTCATGCTCGAACGGCTCGATGTGAATATCACTTGCACGGACTTCAATTGCTTCCAGGATTATCAGATTCACAAGATTAACCAGGGACGGCTCTCTCGCTAACTCATGAAGCTTCGCCGGCGAGTAATCTCCGTTGCCCAGCTCATTAACCTCTGCTCGCTGGTCAGCCGGTACAAGGTTATCTAACATCCGGGCCACGTTGCTGCCGTAGAATTTCATTATCGCATTTTCCAGCTCTTTCGGCTCAACATAATACCGGCGCACCGGATAGCCGGTTACCATACGTAAGTCCTCGAGAACCTGAGGCTGAAACGGGTCCGTCATCGCCACAGCCAATAATTGATTATTGTTTGTTGATGATTGATTATTCTCTGGGTTATTCGTGGTGTTTCTTTTCTCAAGCCGTAACGGCAAAATATTGTATTTGCTGACCAGTTCCGCCGGGACAAGAGTAAGGATTTCATTGTTTATCGAAATGTCAGTCAAATCTATCCTTTCTATACCCACCTGGAGCGCAAGTGCTTCATTTAACTGGGCTTGCGTTATATAGCCGAGCTCCAGCAATATCTGGCCCAAACGCCGATGTTCGAGCTTTTGCTCAGCAAGCGCATATTCGAGGTTGGACTCGTCCAAATATGATTTTTCACAAAGTAATTGGCCTAATTTTTTCTTTCGCTGCAATTTCATTCTGCTATGACCGCCTTTAAACAAATGTCCTGTTAAAATCACAAGTCTTTATAAATACGGACCTTACATCAACCAAACCAAATTGGTTTATAATAACACCCGTAACTATACTATCAGACGCTTGAGAATGCCGTTTTGTTACAAAAAAAAAGGGTTTACCCATAAAAACTCATTGTCCTCACACATTTGTCTATTACTATACTCAGTATTTCCTTCAAAGACACTGATTTTTCTTGACGGAAAGATTGCTAATATGATATAAATAAATTTAGCCGAGCCTGTGGACTTTTTAGTCCTCTGGCAGGGAATTCTCCGTAGTTTTTCCGAAGGCTTCTGTAAAATTACAGGTTAGGCATACTTTGGAAAGAAAAAAACGTTTTTTGTTTTTTTCTTTTCAAACAGTAAGCTCTTGCACAACGAACAGTTACAAGATTATTTAAGAAAATCAAAAAAACAATTTTCTTAAATAATATATGCCTAACCTGTAATTTTGCAGAACTCATTAGTTTTTCCGAATAGAGGAGGAGTTATTATGCAAAACACAGAGTTGGTTGTAAACGAGACTTTGTGTTCTGAATTGAATATTATCACCTCTAAATCGGCAGTTCACATTTCGGAAAAACAAAAAGGTTTTGGTGTGTGGCCAAAACATAATTCATAATCATTTTTAACTCTTTGTGAACCCCGCCCGTCGAAGACGGGATGGGGTGAAGGAGGACTATTATGTGCAGAAGAATAATTTCTCTCATTTTGGTGCTGGGCCTGGCCCGTGTCAGCTCAGCGGATCTCGTGGCTTACTGGGACTTCGAGGGGGGTTTCGCTGATGCTTGGGGCAGCAACGACGCTACACCCTATGGCGAAACAGACATTGTCCTTGATCCTGAGAAGGGCAGGGTAGCCGAGTTCGACGGGACCGGCGACTACCTGCACATTCCAAACTCGCCTTCGCTCAATATCACCGGCAACCAGATTACGCTGACCTCATGGGTCTATTTCGATGACGTCAGTGGGAGCCCTGAGATCGTTTTAGCGAAAATTGTTCAGGATGGGCAACACGTTGCTCCATATTTTGCATATAACCTGTGTATATTGAGCAATGGTACACCGCGTCTCATGCTGGTTATATCAGGAAGTGAATACCGTCTGCCCGGGAGTCCAAACTTTGAATCCGGGCGCTGGTATCACATGGCGGGAACGTATGACGGCTCCCAGATGATTCTCTACGTGGACGGCGAGGTATCTGCTACAATGGATGCCAGCGGGAATATCACCGGATATGATACACCTCTGCTTCTTGGTATCAACGGAGGCCGCGGCGAGCCTATGGACGGAAGAATTGACGATGTGCGTATCTACAATCACGCCCTGGACCAGGTGGAAATACAGGCCTTAATGCTTCAGGTTGGTGGAGGATATCCATATGCGATGGCCCTGAGTCCCGAAGAAGGTGCGCTCCAAGAGGATACGTGGGTGAACCTTTCGTGGAGGCCGGGCGATTATGCGGTCTCGCACGATGTATATATCGGCGATAACTTTGATGCTGTGAATGAAGGTGACGAAGGCACATTCGTGGGCAACCAGACCGGCACATTTATCGTTGCCGGTTTCCCTGGATACCCGTATCCGGATGGTCTTGTTCCGGGCATGACTTACTACTGGCGAATCGATGAGGTCAACGAAGCTGAGCCGAACAGCCCGTGGAAAGGCGATGTCTGGAGCTTTAGTATTCCACCCAAGACCGCCTATGCACCCGACCCGGCTGATGATGCCGAGCAGGTAGACCCGGATGCAGACCTTAGCTGGACGGGAGGGTTCGGTTCGAAATTGCACACCGTGTACTTTGGCGAGAGTTTTGACGATGTCAACAGTGCCGCCGGAGGTCTTCCTCAGGGAGCTGCAGCCTATGACCCTGGCACACTTAAATTGGCTAAGACTTACTACTGGCGGGTCGATGAGTTTGATATCATCGAGACGCATAAAGGCGATGTCTGGAGCTTTACTACTCAAGGCGCCGTCGGGAGCCCGGACCCGGCTAATGGCGCTGTGGATGTAAAGCAGACACAGATTATTACCTTCTCGCCGAGTGTCTTTGCTGCTTCGCATGAGGTATATTTCGGAACAGATAAAGATGCCGTGAAAAATGCCGATACCGGCTCGCCGGAGTATAAAGGCACAAGGGACCTTGGTGCTGAGACTTATGACCCCGGAATGCTTGAGTGGGATACCACCTACTACTGGCGTATTGATGAGGTCAATAGCCCCAATCCAGACAGTCCGTGGACAGGCATCCTCTGGAGCTTTACGACCGCCAACTTCCTTATCGTGGACGATTTCGAGCCCTACAACGACATTGACCCCCCCGAGCCGGGGAGCAACAGGATATTTGAAGCGTGGCTGGACGGTTATGGTATCCCGACAAACGGAGCTCTCGTTGGTAATGACCTTCCTCCTTATGCCGAGCAAACTATCGTTCACGGAGGCAACCAGTCGATGCCGTATTTCTACGACAACAGTGTTGGGTACTCTGAGGCGACTTTGACATTGACTTATCCGCGTGACTGGACCGAGAAAGGTGTGAACAAGTTGACGATTTGGTTCAGGGGCAATTCGGATAATGCTGCCGAGACGTTGTATGTTGCTCTCAATGGCAGCGCAGTGGTCAATCACGATAATCCAGGTGCAGCGCAGATAACTACCTGGACACAATGGAATATCGACCTGCATGCGTTCGCAGACCAGGGTGTGAACCTTGCCAATGTCAATACGATTGCTATTGGTCTTGGTAACAGGAACAATCCGGTTGCCGGCGGTTCAGGTACGATGTACTTTGATGATATACGTTTGTATCCTCCGCCGCCGGAACCGGCACCGTAAGCTGGGATTTAAGTGGCCCCATTGCTTCTTGCCTGCACCCCCGTGCTTTCTTGCGAAAGCAAGAACGGGGGTAACGCAGGCAC
>Ga0315539_1003428_pt1 | contig 11154 bp, 14 predicted proteins | sample SalMarSW160150MG_FD_203097 | JGI IMG/M metagenome (GOLD analysis project Ga0315539, IMG submission 203097) | Salt marsh sediment microbial communities from the Plum Island Ecosystem LTER, Massachusetts, United States - Salt Marsh Sediment SW1601-150 ... | reverse complement strand
AAGACCCCTGACGAGATTGAAGTGAAGAAATGTGTAAATTATGAAATAGTGTAATTACTATAGTTGGCATTCACTTGTGCAATGGCGGTGAAACCGAACTCAGGGTGTCTCCGGTGCACTTTTACTGTAAAATGTTTAGCTAGGTAACAAGCGTCCATTTTGTGTCGTGGATAACAAGAAAGGCTGGATATCTGTAAATAGATATCCAGCCTTCGTTAATCCCAATTCCCACAGTATCGGCTTTAGCTCTTTCCTATCCTAAACATCTTAGTCCCACATACCGAGCAGACGCCTTTAGTCGCTGGCCTTCCATTCTTCATGGTTATCGCCTTGGCATCTTTCATTTCTCTCTTGGTTCGACATTTCATACAGTATGCTTGCATTGGTCTACCCCCTTTTTGTTACGAAGCATAAGCTATTCGTTTCTGCAATGTCAATAGTCACACACCCGGTTAACAGGTAACACAAGCTTGATTTGTTGAGTCACAGTACAAAAAGGAGGACTCCGAGCTGCTGACTTTGCCTGGAGTCCTCTACTTTACAACGAGAGACGCTCTGTAGTCCAAATCTGGGCGGTATTCGGGGCTGGGCAATGTTTCCCTCCTCTTCTGCCTCGCTCCCCTTCAAGTGTTGAAGCTGTCGGGCAGTTCCGGGGCTTGAAAAGACAAAAAAGGGGGCGAGGATTTGAACCCCCGCCCCCTTTAATATACTACTGGTAATATACTAGAAGTCAAACAGTGCTGGCTGTTCAGCCTTTCCCCGCGCTACCTCTTCCTCTCTCTTCTGCCGCCTCTCAACTCTCCCTCGGTCAAGTCTTACCTTGGTTCTCTTGCGATAGAGCCACTCCTTTAGCCTGTTGAGCTCGTCCATCTGGTAATCGCTGATTGTGTCCACGGCGATATCGGTGGGCATCTCATTCTTACCCCATCGGCGATAGGTCTTGGTGGCAACGTAAAGATAGATTTGAGCCCAGTCGTGCTCCATCGGCTGAGTCAGGGCAGCGGTATAGAGATAGGCGCAGGCCTCGGCATCTGTCCCGGTCATCTCCTCTCCTTTGAGTGCTCTCATGTTCATCTCAAGCCTTTCCAAGGTAATGGCGTTCTTAAGCCACTCGGGGAGGGTATCACCCCAGCCGCCGGGAAAGACAAGGATAGGGTCCGTGAAGACACCTACGATTTCGGAGATGCCTTTCTCAATTTGCTTTTCGGTTGTCAATTGCTCACCTTCTTTCTTCTAGAGCTTTGATGAGAGCCTTGGCTAGATTTTCGTCCAAAGGGATAATATCGCCTTCAAATTCCTCCTCCCTGTCTTCTAGCTCCTTCAGGTCTTTTAGGCTCTCAATTCTATCTGGTAAAGGCACAAAATCACCTCCCTTCCTTGCTGATTTTTGGGCATAGTAACCCCTTCAATAACCGGCAGTTTTTAGATTAGTGATTGCTGTCTGCCATACTCTAAAGCCTTGCGTTCCTCCTCCAGTGCCTCTTTGGGTATGAGGTTGCGGATACGCTCAATGTAGCCCTTCAGATAGCTGTTGAAGTTATCTACCTTAAAGGTCATCGTGACAGTAGGCTGGTCAATATACCCTGGCAGATTGGGTATCCGTCTTAGCTCTTCCGCTTTCTCACGCATCCGCCATAAGGTCGGTCTGATGGAGTTCATAAGCTCCTCAATCTCGTTCACCTCCTCGCTAACCTTGACCGTACTCCACCTGATAGGCATCAGCTTTACCTCCTTTCTGGCATAGTTACCCGTTTGGTTCTCGCCCAAAGCTGGCTATCTCCTCTGTTTCTTGACTTTGGCTATGGAAAGATAATCAGGGCACTTTGGAGAGCATCGGTGGCTGTATCCCTTAAGGCACTCCCGGCAAAGCCAGTAGCACTTGCGCCTGTTTGGGCGACGGTAAAGATAGGCGTTCATACTTACCCCCTTCTAGCCACAAAAAGAGGGGGTATCACTCCCACGCTACGGGAGCGAAACCCCCTGAAAAAGCAAAAAAGCGGGGCTTCCCCCGCCTTCTTGCGTGGCTGGTTCTGTTTGGGCTACAGCGTTCTATTAGGATGTTACTGGCTGTTTAGCTCGTTTAGGCTTGCCTTTGGGCTTCTCGGCTACTGGCTCGGCAGGTGTCTCGGTTTTAGCCTTTGCCTCTGCCTTCTGTTGCTCTTGTGCCTTATCGGTTAGCATAGGCATTACTACCAATTGATAACTGTCGGTAGTGAATAGCATCGGCAACACTGGGCTTGATAGCTTAAAGTCCACCATACCCCCACAAGCCTTTAGGGCTTGTGTGAGGTATTTACCGTCTATCCTCACAAAGCCTTGACCATCGGTATCGGCTGGAATATCGGCTTGACCTGTGCTATCAGGATTAGCCATTACTATCTTGCCATCACCAATCGTCAAGTCTATCGGATAGGCTTTAGGATTATCGGACAGGGCTTTAAGTGAGAGGGTAGCCTTGATTGCCTCTACCGTGTCAAAGTGGGCTACGGTGTTAAACTCGGTAGGGATTAGCTTTTGCCAATCAGGAAAGTTGCCTTGATAGCTAGTCCACTTATAGCGGATTAGCTCAGTGTCCAGTATTAAAGACATACCGTCAAGGCTCTCTCCGCTTGGCTCAAAACTAATCCTTGCCCTCTTGGCACGCCTTAAGGCATTGGCGATGCCTCTTAACTCTTCACGGTTGACTAGGGCTTGCCCTTCACCATCACAGTCAAGGGTAACTACCGCTAGCCTAAAGCCATCGGCACTAACCAGAGTGAGCTTGCCATCTTTAGCAGTAAAGAGGACACAGGTTAAAACAGGTCGGTCATCGCCAAAGGCGGTAAACGGTAGCACTCTATTTAGTGCTTCGGCTAGCTCAATAGCTCCGATATTAGGCATTACGGCGTTATTAGGGCTAACCCTAACCTCACAAAGGGTAAGAGGCGTTATGCGCTTGCCTTCAGTGTTTATCCAAGCCAAGTCCTCAAGGTAGCTGGTATTGGCTCCGCAGGTTACCTTAAGCCTCTTATGTCCGTTAGCCTGCGTCCCGCTAGCACTACCGCTGGCAGGCACTATCTTGACGACATTTGAGCCTGCCAAAGCCCTAAGGTAACCGAGTAAGCCTTTGCGCCCTATGGTAAAGTCCATCAGCATCACCCTTTCGGCTAACGCTCTGGACAGGGCGCTTGCCAGCATCGGCTTATGAGCGACAAAGCCATCACCCGAACGCTTGCCCACGATATTCAGTTGTTCTATTTTAATCACCCCTTTGGCTATCCGATAGTGGGCAAGGCTATCGGCTTCGCCTAGTAGTAAGCTACCGTCTAGCTGCTTCCCGCTAGCCTAAACGGTGCTCCTACTATATATAGGACATTGGGAAGGGTAAAAACACACGCTTAAAATAGCCTTTTTTGTTCTCTCCGTCTAAATCGCCTCAAATACTCTTGGTCTTTGGGTTCTAGCGGTATCCCCTTAAGCCTCTTGCCCGCTATCACCACCAACCGCTTTGGGCAACCGAGTAGCCAAGTCCTTGCGTCTAGCCAAGCGTCAAGGTCAATCGCCTTGTCATCGGCTAGCGTGTCTATTAGCTCGGTAATGTTACCTTCTCCGTCGGCTATCTCGGTATTGAGGCTTAAGATGGTTAGCTGTCGCTTGATTGACCGCCAATACTTGTGGCACTGGTAAGAGGCTATCCGCAGCATAGCTACATCGGATAATTGACCGCCACCGTTGTTGTCTATCCTGATTTGGGCTTGGGCAAGGCTTAATAAAATGGTATGGCTTAAGTCCTCTCTATCCTGCACCTTTGCCTTATATTGAAACCTGTCGGCAATTCCGATATACTCATTCCAGTCTAGCATTGTGAGCCACACTCCTTTGTTAGACTTGCCCTAGCTAGTTCTAACCTAGCTGGGGCATTTCATTTGCCCTAGACTGGGCAAGCGTTCAGCTTTGGCTTTATTCACTTGTTAAGGTGCTTTTGTTTTTCCAGCTTTATCATCCAACAAAAGGAACTATTGTTAAATTAAAGAATGAACCTATATTTTCATGACAAAATCTTAGGAATACAAAGATGGGAATTTTAGCAAGTTAAGGATTTGCGCTTGCCCAAGCCAAGCCCAGCAGCTCCGCCCCTAGCTTCTCCCGTAAAGGGCAAAGAGGGGATTCGCCCAAGCCGCCTCAGACGCCGCTTTACCAGCATCGGTGAGGCGGAAATACCTTCGGGGCGGGCCCGGCGGATAATGGTCTTGGAAGGCTGACTTTTCTTCCCTGCCAGTAGGTTCCACCCAGCCCAGTCTCTGCAGGTTAGAAAAGTAAACAACAAAGGAGTGGAAACGGCAACCCTGAGTCTTATAGGGCATGCGGGCTAGGTATCTGTTAGCAAGTCTCTCGATATTATCCGGACTTACTGAGCGCTTTTCATGTCTCGCTCTCTTCTCTTCCAACCTGGTAGCTCTATCTAAGGCAGTGGCTTTGAGAAGGGCTGTTTTGTATTCGAAAAACATGTCTGCTTGAACAGCACCGACATCTGGATCTATCACAGGTGACCCGTTTGGGCCGTGGCCCAGCAGAAACTCCCTAATAAACCAGCCGCAACCAAATGGTCTAAGGAAGCCACCCCTTGTTGGCCTCAGGGGTTCAACCACTGTGTTCCCCTTCCCATAGCCTTTGGTACCACTCCTTTAGCTCTTTGCCGGCAACCTTCCGGTAGCGCATTGTTGTGCTGATGCTGACATGACCAAGTTGCTCCTGTAGAAGTCTTAGCCCGTCGCCAGAGTCATCAAGCTTTACCGCGTGAACAGCAAAGCTATCACGCAGCCGATGCGGACTCACACCATGCACCTTACCTGTCTCCGGATTAACCAAATCTGGTAGTCTAGCCTTCTCAGCACACTCCTTGACTACCTGCCACGCACGATGCCTGTTGATCCGAAAGATGAAACCTTTTGTCCTATCCCTTCTGACAAAGTCAGCCAGCATCTTCAGGGAATCGCTGTCGATAGGCAGAGTCCTCGTTCTGCGGCGTACCTCTTCTCTGATGGCTGCTTTGTCCACCTTGTCGCCACAGCCTGGGCAGAATTTATGTGTTTTGCCCAACCTGGCCCCGCACCTTGGGCAATAGGTGCTGACGCGACTTTTGAGGTGTAGGATGGTTACTGTGCCGGCATCAAAGTCGATATCTTCTACTCTCAAAGCCAGGGCCTCAGAGATACGGCAGCCGAGTCTTGCCAGTAGACGCACGAGAAGTCTGTCTCTCAGGCACGTAGCCTGAGCTTCCAATTGTCTCAGCTCACTTAACTCAAGATATGCTTTCATTCGCCACTAGCCTTTTACCTTGTTGATGGGGGCAGTGTCTCCTTAAACGGCCATGCCCTAAAGCGTTAACCACATTCTTTGGTCATGTTCCCTCGGCAGCAGTCTTACCCGGCGGACCTTTCTTATCCAAATATGCCTGAAGCACGTTTTCAAGGGTTGAGCCCTCAATCTTGTGAGGTGCAATGGGTGGCGCCGGCGGCAGATTGAAATCGGTACAGTGCGGGCATTCCGCAATCTGTTGCCCTTTGAGCATGGCGGCGATTTGCCTTGGGCCAACATCCACACTAACTCTCGTCTGGCATCGGTCGCAGATAAACCGCCACGTTCCTTCAAGCTCTTGGGCCAGAGCTCTAAGACTAGAGACAAGATGTGATGCCTCTTCCTCGACGAACGGCTGCCACTCTGTCAATTTGAGCTGCTGAAGCCTGCCCAAGGCCTCCTCATTGACCCTGCGCTGAAACTCATCATCCAGCCGGCTCTGCGCCTTCTCTTCTGCCCGCTCCTCTATCACCTGTGCTATCTCCACTGGCCACTCAGGCTTTTCTAAGATGGTGAGGAGCCTCTGATAAATGAGCTGGGGTGCTTTGGTCTCGAAGTCTTTCTTTAACCCTTCGAACTCGCTTTCCACCCTGGTTCTAATTTCCGCCTCCTTAGCCTTAACAAACTCCTTGGCTGCCTGTTCCAGGCTCAGGCTCCCTCCGTTGAGAATGGCTTTAGCCTCTTTCAATGTAGAGAGTTCTTCCTGTGCCCGGTCTAGAGCTTCCTTAAGCTGACCTATCTCCTTCTTCGCCTTATTGCTGTCAAGGACTTCACCCTCGAGCCTGTCCCTTTCGCCCTGAATCTCGGAAAGTCTAGCTTTGAGCTCGGATACTTCCTGGCTTAGCATCTTGACTTCATCGTACCTCTTGAGAGCGCCGAGTTCCTTCAGATATGCCTCCATGGCCTTAAGCTCGTCCTTCATTGCCCCTTATTCCCTCCGTCAGTCCCTCCAGAGACCAGCGGACCAGATCCACTAGCTCGACATAGGTATACTCGCCGATGCTGTAGTATTTCCGCATTATCCATTTGGGCGGCCTCAGTTTGGGATTAAACTTCCTCACGCACCAAAAGAGGACTATTTGTAGCCCCTGGCTAACTACTAAGGGACTTATGTCTTCAATATAGCTGTCGAGTGCCTCGTTACTGAGAGGAAGTCTGGTGAAGTAGCGTGCCCGCTTCAGATCATCCAGATACACCCCAAGCTCTGCCCTTTTATCACCCCATTGCCTCAAGTCTTTTGCCATCTTTTCTGTTGCTTGTTTCACCGTAGTTAGAGCCTTGCCCTGAGCCTCCTTTATCATCTTCTGCCCCCATTGGGTAAGCTCCTTGATGGTGGCCTTTATGCTTGCTTCCTCGGCACGGAGTGCATCCACAACTTTGGTTCGCTGGGCAGCTTCCGCTTCAAGCTGTTTCACAGCTTGTGTCGCAGTATCAATGGCTTTTTTCAGCCCACCCAGCTCAGTCACTTCACGTTCAAGCTCACTGGGTTCCAAACTGGACTTAGACAGAACCCGGCAGTAAGAGGCAACGATTGAAGGCGCGACTCCTTTCTTCTTTAGGGAGACCAGGGACTTAACTGCCTCCTCTACTTCCTCAGGTGGCAGTCTTAACCTGGACATGATGTGCTCCAGAGATTCTTTTTGTGACCGAAGGCTGGCTACCTCTCCCTCTAGCTCCTCTCTCCTTTTCTGAAAAGAAACCACCGTTTCATATTCGACCAGGTCCTGGAAAAACTTTGTCGTGAGCACCTTTGGCGTAAGACTTTGGCTCGAAGCTATTTCCTCTAACTTGACCCTTAGTGTCTGCAGTTCACTTTTGCCAAAGCCAAGCCCTTCCAGTGATTCCATCTCCGGCCGCAGGGCCTTGATATTATCGTCCAACTCCGCTACCTCTTCATTCAATAACTGTCGGCTCGCCTCCAGTTGACTGGTCTCCTTCCTGAGTGTCTCACACTTGGTCGATAGCCCCTCTATATCCCTGCCGAGACCATCCTTCTCTTCCTTCAGCTTGTGGCATTTCTCAGTGAGAGCAGCCTCGGTTGTTTCCAGTTCCTTCTTTTCCGACCTGAGATTTTCCACCTCTTGACCCAGGCTCTCGGACTCGTCACGTAACTTAGACCACTTGGCAGCTACGGAATCGTATGACTCACCTGTTTCTTGGGTAAGTTTGAAGACTTCCAGCGTAGCAGCCGTAAACTCTTGAAGGGGTGCATCAGGAGGTGACATCCCGCGGCACATATCCGCCCAGAGCCAGAGCTTGTCTGGTGTTACCCCGATCTCATTCAGCCTGAAGAAGAATGCGGTGCCAAGCAAAGCCTCCGATACCCCGGCGCCTTTCTTCCTCAGCTCGACAGAAAGCTCACGCAGGACATCCACCATGTCGGTGACGTCAGTAAAGGTGGGAAAGCGGCCGTTCTTAAAATCGGTCACCACGTTCACCACGCTTCCCTTAGCCACATCGCTTTTGGCTGAGATGTCGTCGTAGGAGTAGCCTTCCAGAAACAACTTCAGAATTTCGAGCTTCTTTCTCTCGGTAAGTTCCTTCATTTCTTCACCTCCCTGCCCCTTTCACCTATGGGGTCGTCCTATACTTACCTGTCTCTGGCAGTCTCGCAGCAGGGGCATGATTAGTTCACTACTTGACCATTTGACCGCCGATTTGACCAACGTTTTGACCAACCATGTGACCACTCTTTTGACTGAGCTTGTGACCGAGGTATATCTGAAGAATTAACTGGTGTTGGCAGACATGGGGGCCTCCGAAGCCACGGTTTCAATGGAATCGGGGTAAGTGCGAGGTGCTGTGACAGCCAAAGAAGATCGGGCGTGCTCACAGTCTGACCTCCTCTAGTGCGAGCCTCAGCAGGCAATTCTCTGTAGCCTCCAAGACAAACTGTTGAATCACACCGCCAACCAAATACGTGCTATAATCTTGGTGAGGGAGAAAAACCACGGGCCGACCGCCGTTGGCCTCCTTTCTTACTGGTTTTTCTCCCCCTCAGGTTTGTTAAGGGAAGGGTGTCGCGGGCGACCGCCCTTTTTGCCAAACTCCTTCAGCAGTTCCCTGTATAACTGGGCTGTCCGCTGTCCGCCCTTGCGCCCTATCTTCCGAAAAAAGTCAGTGCCTCGACGCTCCAGGGTCGATTCTCCACCCCTTCGACCTGCTTCTTGCACGCTGATTCCGGTGGTGTGGTCAGCCTTGGCCCTCTCCATTTATCTGTTCCTCAGGTTGTTTTGGGCGAACAACCAACTCGCTGTCGGCTACTACTTCTAGTTTGTCGCCAGCTTTCAACCCATAGTAGCGGACCCAGCTCTTTGGCACAGTGATCACCAGTCCGTCATTTCCAAACCGAATTAGTTTCCTAATCGTCAGAGTTGGCACAACATTTGCCCCCTATGTTGTTTCATATAGCTACTTATATGGTAAAATAGCCTCAGCCGGTATTAACAGACATAAAAGCAACATAAGAGGAACATAAAGACCATGCCGAGAAAACCTGAACTTTCCTTCGATCTGAAGATGTGGATCTGGGAATTGGCAACAGCCGTTGGTAAGAAGCCCGAGGTTATCTTCAATCAGCTTGACAACAAGCTAGAGAAACTTCGTAAAGAGGGAGGGTTCTACGAAGATACACCTGATGCTAGGACTATCAAACGTGTTATTGAGAAGGATATAAATGAGCTATCTGTGGAATTTGTTATGGCAAAGCTCCCACCCTACATGTGGTCTCTTAGGCAGGACTACAGCGAGTTGAAGAGATTAGTAAGCAAACAAAAGCCGGCAGAGCGGTTGTTACCTGCAGAGTGGCGGGAGCAACTCAACTGTCCGCCTCCGGAGCTAGTGTTGATAGACAGTCTTGGTAGAACGGGAGAAGATAACAGTATAGCCTTAAGACAGGATATCCTCAATGTAGCTTTAGAGGACCTGCGATTCAATGTTCGAGTGACACAGACCACTTTGCATCCCAGTTATGCACATACTGCTGGCAGGATCTTTTGGGAACTACCGTTAGATGGGTCAGTGAAGCTTCTATGTCCTGTTGAAAGACAACCGCGCTTTCAGGAGCTACTGGCTTCGCTAATCGGGGGTGGCAGGCAAACCTTCAGTAATTGGAAATTCGTGGGAGGCAGATACTTAGTGGCGTGTATGCGTGCGAGGGAAACTATCCACGACCAAGCGGCGGCAAGAGCTGGGGGATTGGTGACAGTGCATAGCCAGATAGGACGTAATTTGGCACTGCCCCGCCCTCCCAGTCACTTGAGTCTGGAATTCGGCGACTCAATTTACCAGCTATCCATTAAATGCAGGCACTCTCTCAACATTTTGCAGCTTATCGAGGGATTATACGATATTAGGCAAACAGGGCTCTTCTGTGACCTTATCTTTGGATCCGGAGAGCCCCTAGCGACAGGGTTGCGAGGCGAAGTCGAACGTTGGATCGACTTGCACCAATCAATGATAAAAGAATTTACCCAATCCGAAGTCATCAGTCAGCTCATGGAATTGCACAAGCGAATATTGAGTCTGGAAGCAAAACTCAAGATGGTACTGGACAAGGTTATTGCTGAGGAACCCTGATTCCTTTCTACTTGCTTCCTAATTCCTTCGGGTATCAAGCACATCGCCTAACCTAGCCCCAGCCCTTCTACTGGACTTGCCCCATTGCGATGGGCAGCAATAGCCTCTTCCTGTTTTAAGCCCTGAGTGTACCGCCGGCTCATTGTCAGATCCTCATGCCTCAGGAACAACTGAAGTAGAAACGAGTCTTTGGCTCCTCTAAGGTACTGGAGAGCACTGGTGTGGCGAAGACGGTGAACTCTACCTTGGCTGTTGACTCCAGCGCGTTTCTTAAGATACACGAACGACGAACTTAGTCCACCTACCGAGAATTGTCTACCTTCTTCAGTTACCCAGAGGGCATCACTTTTAGCTCGATGCTTTCTTTCCAGCAGATAAAGCCAGATAGCTTTTGCCGTCTTAGCTGAAAATGGGCATATGCCTATCTTGTTTCCTTTGCCAATGACTCGAACGCATCTCTGCTCCAGATTCAAGTCTCCAAGCTTTAGGTGTGCTTGCTCACTTAAGCGTAATCCTGAGTCGACGAAGAGCAACAGCATAGCCTTATTGCGCAGACCGATAAAACGTGCTCCAGTTCTGATGTCAAGCTCGCAGACGGCGAGAAATCTTTTTAGCTCCTCTAGGGCATAAGGTTGAACAGGCGGTAGGGGTGGAGCCTTAAAGTGGATATCCTTGACAGGACTCTCCTCAAGCAAGCCTTCCTCGACACCCCAGTTAAACAACCGCCTTAGCGCCTTGTAGTATGGCCATGCTGTTGACGGTTTGGACTCCGTGAATCTACGACTCCCATTACCCGCCGTGTACCCGAAACTTCTTGAGCCAACCCAAGATAAAAACTGTCTAATTCGCTTGGCGTTTAAGAGACCGATTTGCTCAGGCCAGTCTTGGCTTTTGGCGTAATATAGGAAATGTCTAAGAAGCTTATCGTAGTACTCATGCGTGCGGGGTGCACGCCCTTCAGCTTGGAGGGAAAACAGGAATCCCCTCACTAAATCTTGCAGCCCGATTGTCTTGTTACAATGTTTCACCTTTCATTGCGGTCGGCCCATAATTTCTCATTTTTGTTTAGTCAGCTGGTTACTCCTAGATTTGCCCCAGCTTTGAGACTTCGACCAAGTCAGTTGCTTACCCAGCTTTGTAGTGAGCCGCGGAGGACTCGAACCTCCAACCGGCTGATTAAGAGTCAGCTGCTCTGCCAGTTGAGCTAGCGGCCCATGCTATCTGGTCTGTAATCTTACG
>Ga0315539_1003427_pt1 | contig 11156 bp, 6 predicted proteins | sample SalMarSW160150MG_FD_203097 | JGI IMG/M metagenome (GOLD analysis project Ga0315539, IMG submission 203097) | Salt marsh sediment microbial communities from the Plum Island Ecosystem LTER, Massachusetts, United States - Salt Marsh Sediment SW1601-150 ... | reverse complement strand
AAGATAAATGAAAAACAGAAGCACTCATAAAATCATTATTTCCGATCACCTGATATCACAGCTCAGCGAATTTATTTCTGAGAACCTGGGGCTGTATTTTCCCGAAAAGCGCCGGGATGACCTTCGTGATAAATTTTATCTGGCCGCAACGGAGTTCGGTTTCAGTGATTCAGAAGCCTGTATCCGCTGGCTGTTATCGGCACCATTATCACAGGAACAAATTGAAATCCTGTCATCTTATCTGACTATCGGTGAAACACATTTCTACAGGAATAAACACATATATGAGGGATTGGAGAATTATATCCTTCCTGAACTGATTAAGTCCCGGCGAAAACAGGGGAAATACCTGAGAATCTGGAGCGCCGGCTGTTCCACGGGCGAAGAATCCTATTCAATTGCCATTTTGCTTTATAAAATGATACCGGACATCAAAAACTGGAATATTTCAATTCTGGCTACCGATATTAATCCAAGGGTACTGGAAAAAGCAAAAAAAGGAATTTATAAAAAATGGTCATTCAGAAGTACTCCGGAATGGGTGAAGGACGGGTATTTTATAAAAAATCAGGATGACTCCTTTAACATCAAGCCTTTTATTAAGGAAATGGTTTCATTTTCTTATCACAACCTGGCAAAAGACCCGTTTCCATCACTGATTAACAACACTACTGCAATCGATATAATATTCTGCCGGAATGTGATCATGTATTTTCAGCCGAAGCTGGCCCGGAAAATTATCAACCTGTTCTACCGGTCACTTCTTGACGGAGGGTGTCTGATCGTAAGCGGAAGCGAAGGTCCAATGGCACATACATCCCGGTTTGTAACTGATGTACTTCCGGATACAATTTTTTACAGGAAAGATCTGTCAAAATCCGGTGGAACAGGAACAACAGAAACGATTTCAGCAGCAAAATATACCACCATACTCCCATCTCCCAGTTTTATCCGCCGAAACGAAGTGAAGGCGGACCCACAGTTCCCAGCTCCCAGCCCCCAGTTTTATCCGCCGAAACGAAGTGAAGGCGGACTCCCTGCTATAAATGAAACAATAGGAACAACAGAAACTATCCCCGATCCGTTGCAAGAAGCTACTGAATTATATAATCTGGGTAGTTATAATGAAGCAGAAGCTATCCTGAAAAAATATCTGTTACACGATCAAAAAAATCCTGAAGCGATGTTCCTGCTGGCAAAAATCTTTTCAAATCAGGGGAAATTCAGTGAGGCAACAGAATTATGCCGGAAGGGAATTGAAGCCGATAAATGTAATCCGGCCTGCTATTACCTGCTTGCGCTGATCTTTCAGGAACAGGGTAAAATTGAGGAAGCAATATCCTCCCTTCACAGTTCAATTTATCTTGACAGTGATCATGTGCTTTCATATTTTACACTTGGGAATATATTATTTCAGCAGGGAGACATGAAAAAATCAGGAAAATATTTCAATAATGCTCTTTCCATATTGGACAAATGTGATAAGAAAATTATCCTTCCCGGATCAGACGGCTTATCTGCCGGAAGGTTGAGTGAAATTATAAAAATGAAAAATCTGCCGGACATCAGCAGCATACAAATAAAATAAATACGGGATGGAAAGAAAAATAAATACCTCAAAAGAAAATCAAACCTCAGTCATTGACTGGGAAAATATCCATTCCCGCATGGAAGCTTTCAGGGAAAGACTTGATAAGGGATGGCATGTTACGGAACAGGAGAAAGAACAAATTCTGATGGCAAGAACCAGATCTCTTGCCCGGGAGTTGAACGATGAACCATTGAGCCAGGAATTCCTGGAGGTGGCAGAGTTTATGCTGGCTGAGGAAAGATACGGGATAGAGATGAATTTTGTAGGTGAAGTTTATGCGTTAAAAGACCTGACACCTCTGCCGTGCACTCCGCCATTTATCCTTGGTGTTGTGAATATCAGGGGAAAAGTCCTGACCGTTATAGATATAAAGAAACTTTTCGAACTGCCCGATAAAGGTTTAAATGATCTTAACAAAGTGATCATCGTACATGCACATGGAATGGAAGCCGGTATCCTTGCAGATGTCATAGTTGGAGTACGGTCAGTCCCCGTCATCAATATTCAACCGGAGCTTCCAACCATTACCGGAATACGTGCAGAGTATATGAAGGGAGTAACCGGCGATCAGCTAATCATTCTGAATATGGAAAATATCTTTTCTGACGAAAGAATGATTGTAAATGAAGGAGTATGATCAATAGAGCTATATCATAATAATAGGTAAATGAATTTTAGTAAAAATGTCAGAAAAAAAATTGTATAATTAATCCACCATCAAGGTGGTATAAAATTTAAAACCATGAAAATATCATTTGCTTTAAAAATCGGAGGAAGTTTTGGAGTGATATTGATAATATTACTCCTCACAGGTTATATTTCATTCAGAAATATTATCAGGCTAGAGGAAAATGCAGCTAGTGTGGTTAATGCACAATTAATAAAGTCGGAAATAGAGCAGATTGCCACTTATGTCAAAGATTGTGAAACAGCGGAACGTGGTTTTATAATAGCAGGAGAGGAAAAATACCTGGAACCATTTAATGTGGCGTATACTCTGATCACCGAACATTTAAATACTCTCAGGCAATTAATAACCGATCCTGGTCAGCAGCAGCGTCTTCTTAAGCTTGAATCCCAGGTTACTGCGAAACTTGATTGGCTGAAGAACCTCATCGGTACGCGCAGGGATAATGGTTTTGATGATGCAAGAGATCTATTTATAACCGGTACAGGAAAAAAGTTAATGCAAGATATTCGTGATTTAGATTCGGAGATGCAGGTTGCGGAAGATCAAATACTTCAGGAACGTCAGCTCAAGGTCCTCCGTAGTAGCACAAATACGAAAATATTCATTATTCTGTTTACGTTGGGGAGTATAATAGTTGTTATTTTCCTCATCATTTATCTGACTGTTAATATTGCGATGCCAATCAGGAAGATTTCCGTTATTGCAGATAATCTTTCCAGAGGAGAACTAAGCAGCGAAATCAAGGAGACCGACAGAAAAGACGAAATAGGAGTGCTAATAAGATCATTTTCGAGTATGATTCTCTATTTAAATGAAATGACCAGAACAGCCAATATGATTTCAGAACGAAAATTAAATATTGAGATAAAACCACTGTCAGAAAAGGATGTCTTAGGAAATGCCTTCAGTTCAATGAAAGAAAATCTGAAATCACAGGTTCTAAAAATAATGGAGACAGTTAGCGTTCTTACTGCTATGGTTTCAGAAATTATTGCAACAAGTTCCCAGCTAACGGCAAGTTCCACTGAAACGGTATCGGCGATTACGGAGACAACGACTACCGTGGAAGAGGTTAAACAGACAGCACAGGTTAATAATGAAAAGTCGAAGGAAGTTTCTGAAAGCTCCAGGAAAACTCTTCAGGTGGCAAGGGATGGCGAAAAAGCAGTAACAGAAACGAGTGCAGGAATGGACCGGATCAGGGAGCAGATGGAATTCATTGCAGAAAGTATTATGCGGCTCAGTGAACAAAGCCAGTCAATCGGGGAGATCATGAACTCGATAAACGACCTGGCTGAACAGTCCAACCTGCTGGCTGTGAACGCTTCAATCGAAGCGGCCAAGGCAGGTGAAGAAGGAAAGGGGTTTGCTGTTGTGGCGGAAGAGGTGAAAAGACTGGCCGACCAGTCGAAACAGGCAACCAAACAGGTACGGGAAATCCTGACCGATATCCAGAAAGCCACCAGTACTGCAGTCATGGCAACGGAAGAGGGCAGTAAGGTAGTCGATTCAGGCATAAAGCAGGCTGATAATGCCGGTGCTTCAATTAAAATACTGGCTGAAGTAATAAACGAGGCAGCGCAGGCCACAATCCAGATAAATGCATCGGTACAACAACAGTTTGTGGGCATCGACCAGGTAAATGAAGCTATCAGGAGCATAAGTGTTGCGAGCAACCAGAATCTCGAGAGTACCAGACAGCTGGAAGAAGCTTCGGAAAAACTGGAAGGAGTTGCTAAAAACATGGAAAAACTTGTAGAACAGTATCAACTTTAGAAATGAATAAAAAAGAAGAAGAATTCAAAAAACGGCTTTTAGCAACATTCATGATAGAAGCCGGTGAACACCTGAAGGCCATTTCATCCGGACTGGTGGAACTGGAAGGGGAGGATAATCCGGATCACCGGATGCAATTGACCGAGATGATCTTCAGGGAGGCACACAGCCTGAAAGGAGCCTCACGCGCAGTTAATATGCGGAATATTGAGACCATCTGTAACACTCTTGAAAATGTTTTCGGAAGATGGAAACAGGAAAAGAGTGTGTCGTCATCCGATGTATTTGGCAAAATACACACCGTCATTGATTTTATATCTAAGAATCTCTCTGCCCAGGAAACAGATGGGATCATACTTGAAGATCATATTGCTGAGATATTAGATCAGCTCACCCTCCATGAACAAGAACAAATGCAGCCTGTCCGGGCAAAAACCACGCAACCGGTTGAAAAGGAGCATCAGATAGTACAGGAAAGACAAACACAGGCAGAAACAGTAAGAATATCCAGGTTAAAACTCGATTCACTGATGATGCAAACCGAGGAAATGCTGTCGGTAAAGCTTAAGTTTTTTCAACGTTTTACAGATCTTCAGGATACCCGGTCCATTGTGGACCAATTAGATAAGGAATTTACAAAAATGATGCGGGGAAACCGTAACATTTTGAATTTCAAAGTGAATAAAGAAGGCAGACTGCATCAGAAACAGGATAAGCAAATTTCAAGGCAACTGGAAGCGTGTGAAAAAAGCCAAAAGTCCATCAGATTATTGGAAGATAAACTTGGTGAATTGATTATATCGGCAGAACAGGATCAGAGATTGACAGGAAGGATGGTAGATAATCTGCTTGTTGAAATGAGGGAAGTATTGATGTTTCCTGTCTCTTCAATCATAGAATCATTTCCGGGGCATGTCCGTGATCTCTCACGGGAGCAAGGGAAAAATGTGGAACTGGTGATCCGGGGAGCTGAGAATGAAGTTGACAGGCGGATACTTGAGGAAATAAAAGATCCCCTGATGCACCTGGTAAGAAACTGTATCGATCATGGCATTGAAAAACCTGAAGAACGAATTGAAAATAATAAGTCTTCATCCGGAATAATCACGATTGACGTGTCACAGTTACCGGGGAATAAAGTTGAAATTATTATTTCGGATGACGGGGCAGGAATTGATCTGACCAACGTTAAAAAAGCCGCCATCAAAGAGGGGCTCGTTTCAGAAAAGGAAGATATAACAGATCAGGAAGCAGAGGCATTTATTTTTCATTCAGGGATTACTACAAGTCCCATGATTACCGATATTTCAGGCAGGGGCCTGGGACTGGCAATCGTCAGGGAAAAAGTTGATTCTCTCGGTGGAATCCTTACAGTTAAATCCGAGCGTCATAAAGGAACAGTCTTCACTATCCTGATCCCGCTTACCCTGGCAACTTACAGGGGTATCTTCGTTCAGGTGTCGGGTGAATTATTTGTTATTCCCACGGCAAATGTTGAACGGATTTTAAGAATATCCCGAAATGAAATAAAAACGGTCGAAAACAGGCAAACCATTTCGCTTAACGGCAGCACCGTGTCATATGTAAACCTGGGCGATATTTTGGAATTAAGAAGAAAAAATAACAATTCATCTGACCTGCCGGGAGGAGAAGGTAACCAGGATACTCTTCATGTTCTTATTTCAGGCACCGGCGATAACAGGATTGCCTTTGGTGCTGAAGGGATTCTGAATGAACAGGAAATCCTGGTCAAACATCTTTCCAGTCCCCTTTCCCGTGTAAGGAATATTGGTGGTGTAACCGTTCTGGGTTCAGGCAGGGTGGTTCCGATCCTGAATGTATCAGACTTGCTGAAATCGGCTGTTTCCGGAATCGTTCCTGTTGAAAAAACTGCCGGGGCAGAAAAAGAGAAAGCAAAACAAAGATCCGTTATGGTTGCAGAAGACTCAATCACATCGAGGATGCTCCTTAAGGATATCCTGGAATCAGCAGGATATCTTGTTAAAACTGCAGTCGACGGGGCAGAGGCGCTTTCATTTCTCAGGGAAGGCGGTTACGACCTGCTTGTGTCGGATATCGATATGCCCAGGATGAACGGTTTTGAACTTACAGAAAAGGTGCGCAGCGATAAGACCCTTAAAGAATTACCGGTTGTGCTGGTAACGGCATTGAAAACCCGCGAGGACAGGGAACATGGTATGGAGGTGGGCGCCAATGCCTATATCGAGAAAAGCAGTTTTACGCCGCAGAATCTGTTGGATGCGATAGGCAGGTTGGTGTAGGTTATAAGTTATGCCATAGGCATCACTATGTGATTAGTTATAAGTTATATGAATAAGAATAAGATTACGAGTTTTGAAGAATTAGAGTGTTGGAAATCGTGTAGGGAGGTAAGAAGGTATATAATGGAATTAATAAAAAAATTTCCGCCTGAAGAAAAATATGCTTTAACAGATGGTATGAGAAGAGCCTCCCGTTCCACAACAGAGAATATAGCTGAGGGATTTGGACGCTATCACTTTCAGGAAAATATACAATTCTGCCGTCATAGCAGAGGTTCATTACATGAGCTTATTGATCGGTTAATCACCGCATTGGACGAAAAATACATCACAAATAATGAATTTTCTAACGGGAAAGAATTGATAAACAAAGCATTAGCATTACTTAACGGCTACATTAATTACCTGGTAAAAGCTAAATCAAATACCAAAACTAATGGCAACATATTCCACGAAGACATAGAACCCTATTTCCAATAAAATATAACGTATAACATTTAACGTATAACGTATAACATAAACATATAACCACAGTGAAATATGCTCCTTCCCCGATGAAATAAAAAGGATTTCATGGGGTAAACCCTGGTGAAATGTTTTCGTGCCTCAAATTTCACAGGGCAGGCGTCGCATTTCACGTGGCAAACATATAACATGACCGAAAAGAAAAAAATAAAAGTCCTCTGCGTCGACGACTCCCCCTCCATTCTGGACCTGTTGACCTATATCTTACATTCCGATCCGCAGATTGAAGTAATAGGAACAGCCTTAACAGGGAAAAGGGCACTTGAATTCCTTAAAGAAAAAACCCCCGACCTGATAACCATGGATATGGCAATGCCTGAGATGGATGGACTGGAGGCTACCCGTATTATTATGGAAACTAATCCAATACCGATAATAATCGTATCAGCCTCCTGGTCGCCTTCTGAAGTTGGTGACACCTACCGTGCGTTGGAGGCCGGAGCCATATCCGTTATAGGAAAGCCCAGGGGTATCGGGCATCCCGACCATAACAGGATGGCTATGGAGTTAATCGCTGAGATAAAAACTATGGCGTATGTAAAAGTTGTCAGACGCTGGCCAAAAAAAGAAAAACTGCTTGCAGTGACAGAGCCGGAGTTTAAAAAGGCTGACATAAAAATTGTTGTCATCGGAGCTTCAACAGGAGGGCCCGCTGTAATCTGTACCATATTGTCAGGATTGCCTAAAAACCTGCCCATTCCGATACTCATTGTTCAGCATATTGCCAGGGGTTTCTTGGAAGGATTTAAGAACTGGCTGGCTAAATCGACGGGATACCCGATTCATGTTGCAACCAATATGGAGAAAATGATCCCGGGACATGGTTATCTGGCACCAAATGACTTTCAGATGGGAGTAACAGCTGCCGGTACCATTAAACTGAGCGATTATGAACCCATCACTATTCTTTGCCCGTCTGTCTCATATCTGTTCCAGTCCGTTGCAGATATATATGGAAAGAATGCAATGGGTGTATTATTGACAGGGATGGGCAAAGACGGAGCTAGAGAGCTTAAGATGATGAGGGATAAGGGAGCTGTAACCATTGCCCAGGATGAAGCCAGCTCGGTCATTTACGGCATGCCCAAAGAAGCAGTCGAAATGGGAGGAGCAGCATATGTCCTTCCACCGGCAGCAATAGCACAAACAATTGCCCGGCTGGTTAAGTGAAGTAACCCAGGACTGAAGCCCTGGGTATGAATGACCTCCCCGATACACTTGGGTTTTAATCCATTACGAAGAATAAATGTTCAGGCATATGAAAAAAAATAAAAACATATCCATTGTCATCGCGGAAGACAGCCAGACACAGGCGGAAGAGCTCAGATTCCTGCTCGAAGGAGAGGGTTACACTGTTTTTTGTGGCAGAAATGGACTGGAAGCACTGAAACTGATAAAACATCACATTCCCACATTGATCATCAGTGATATCCTTATGCCGGAACTGGATGGATACCAGTTATGCAGTAAAATTAAAAAAGATAACAGGCTGAAACATATACCGGTTGTTCTTTTAACCTTATTATCCCATCCGTCAGATATTATTAAGGGATTGGAATGCGGCGCGGAAAACTTCATTACAAAACCTTATGAGAATAAATTTCTTCTGTCATTGTTACAGAGAATAATTTCAAATTTAGAACTGAGGCAGGAACCACATACTGAACTTGGCCTGGATGTGCATTTTGACGGTAAAAATTACCGGATTGATGCCAGCCGTGTACAGATCCTTGATTTGTTGTTATCAAGTATCGAAAATTCCATACGGGAAAATAAAAAGTTAATTCAGATAAATGAACAACTGAAAAAAGCACGGGAAGAATTGAAACACCTGAATCAGAACCTGGAGAAAGAAGTTGAAAACCGTACGGGAAAAATTATCCGGCTGAATTCTCTGCTTAAGGCTATCAGGAATGTCAACCAATTGATAGTCAGAGAGAAAGATCCGGGCCGATTACTCCAGACCGCTTGTGAACAGTTGGTGGGGATCAGGGATTATCATCATGCTGTGTGTCTGTACATGGATCAGTCCGGTAAAATAAAATTGATCGGACAATCCGGATTGGGAGATGATGTCGCCAGGTTATCTGACTACCTGGAAAAGGGATTCCTGCCGGCCTGTTGTAAAAGAGTCCTGGAAAAAGAAAATGTGGTGATCATTAAAGATCATTCCGCAAATTGCGGAGATTGCCCATTGATCAGTAAAGAGGAGGAATATAAATCAATATCCGTTCCTCTCAAATATAACAAACGGATTTACGGTATACTGATAATTCATTCACTTCAACGGATTTCTTCGATGCGGGAAGAGACCGGCCTTTTAAATGAAGCGGCCGGAGACCTGGCTTTTGCACTGTACGATATCGAGCTGAAAGCAGAACATGATAAAGCAAACCGGGAACTGGCCAAACGCACCTATGATCTGAATGAACGGGTAAAAGAGCTCAATTGTCTTTACGGACTTCATGAAGCAATGACACTCCCCGGAGTTTCAATCGGCGATATCTTTCATGAAACCCTGCTCCTGATCCGGCGTACCTGGCAATTCCCGGATATCACCGCCTGCAGGATTGAATATGATGGCCAGATCTTTCAATCGGAGAATTTTGCTGAAACAGAATGGTCATTGAAAACGGATCTGATCATCCAACGTGAAAAAAAAGGATTCCTGGAGGTCTGTTATACAGAAAAAATACCCGGTTATTCAGGGGATCCGTTTTTGGAGGAAGAGATCCATCTGCAGCAGAATGTTGCCAGGAGCCTGGAAAAATTTATTCAGGATAAAATTGCTGAGGATAAATTACAAGAACAATACAAACTTTTAAATCAGCTAATTGATTCATCACCCGATTTAATCACGGTAAAAAACAGGGACGGCAGATATATACTGAATAATACAGCATTCATTCAATTCAACGGCTTTCAGGATACGGAAAAGGTAACAGGTAAAACAGATTTTGATCTGTTTCCGGGTGAACGTGCCAAACGTTATGCTGAAGATGACAGCCGTGTGATCAAAACGGGAGAGCCTGAATTCAACATGGAAGAAATGATCCCTGACACTGAGGGAAATGAACGATGGTTTCTGACATTGAAGATCCCCCTGACGGATGAATCAGGGAATGCCACCGGACTGATCAGAATCAGGAGGGATATCACAGAAAGAAAAAGTTATAACATAGAATTGATAAGGGCGAAAGAAGAAGCCGATAAAGCAAACCGTCTGAAAACAGCTTTCCTGATGAACATGTCACATGAGATCAGAACCCCGATGAACGCTATCATCGGATTCTCTGACCTGCTTTCAAAACCTGCCATAACCGATCCCGATAGAAATAAATTTCTCAGGATTATTAAAGAAAACAGCCAGCAATTGCTTCGGTTAATAGATGATATCCTTGATATTTCAAAGATTGAGTCGGGCCTGGTTGAAATAGCCCCGAAAATATTTTCTATGCGTGATATGATATCTGAACTTGTTGAGTATTTCAAAAATCAGAGAAACCTGGTGGGTAAAAAGGACCTGGATATCAGGATTCAGGACGAGTGCATCGATGTGGATCACAAGCTGTCAACTGATCCTGTCCGGTTGAAGCAGATTATCTCCAACCTGATGGGAAATGCCTTGAAATTTACGGAATCAGGATATATTGAAATAGGTTATAAAATAACTTCGTTTAAATCACCTGATGATGAAAAGTCAGAAGCAGGTGAACAGTCATATCTGCGTTTCAGTGTTAAAGATACAGGCATAGGTATAAAAAAGGAAAATTATAGCTTCATTTTTGACCGTTTCAGCAAGGTGGAAGGCAAAATGAAATTGTACAACGGTGTAGGCCTGGGGCTCACAATATCGGGGAACCTGGTCCATCTTCTGGGGGGTGAAATCTGGGTCGAATCGGAAGTTGACAAAGGGTCATGCTTCTGTTTTACCATACCATATGAGCAAATACACAAAGAGAGGGAAACTGTAAAAAAATCAGAAATGACTGAAATGCGCTATGATTGGAAAAATAAGCTGATACTCGTTGCTGAAGATGAAGAAAGTAATTACAGTCTTGTGAAGTATGGCCTGGAAAAAACCGGCGCCATCCTTCTGTGGGCAAAGAATGGAGAAGAAGCCGCTGAAATGTGCCTGACGAATAAGGCAATCGATCTGGTTCTCATGGATATTAAAATGCCCAGGATGGATGGATTGGAAGCTACAAGAATGATCAGGATAAACAGACAGGATCTTCCGATCATCGCTGTAACTGCCTATGCAACAAATGATGATATGGAACAGTGTAAA
>Ga0315539_1003416_pt1 | contig 11186 bp, 9 predicted proteins | sample SalMarSW160150MG_FD_203097 | JGI IMG/M metagenome (GOLD analysis project Ga0315539, IMG submission 203097) | Salt marsh sediment microbial communities from the Plum Island Ecosystem LTER, Massachusetts, United States - Salt Marsh Sediment SW1601-150 ... | reverse complement strand
TAGTAGGCGAGAGTCCTTTTAGTAGCATCGTGCCTCTTGAAGAGTTGGCCAGCTATGAGCGCGTGTATCAATCCGAGGCCACAACAACAGTGGCAGGACAGACATTGCCCAGTATAAAAATTTTTAAGTATCTTGGCCCAGGTGAGTCCTGAGCAAAAACGCAGCCATCATTACCGGGGGGTGGGATCTACGGCTCTCATTTGGTTCAGGAGCAGCCTAAGCGCCGATATGAGGTAATAATCCTAGCCAATGTTGCTGGCTCTGGACTGATGGACTGCTGACTACAGCCCGCGCCAGCATCGAATCTTCCCTCTTCATCTGTTAGGCAAGACAAGATATAATGAGAAAGCTTTATTCTTATGTCACAGACCCTGAACGATTCGCTGGTAAAAATCACCAAAGGTGCCGGGATAGCCTTTGGTGGCTCCTTAGCAGCCTTGTTTATCGGTTTTATCAGCAGGCCTATGATTGCCAGATATGGGACGGAAGCTGACTACGGAGTTTATTCTCTTGCCCTCGTGATACTTAATATCTGCACTGTAATTGCCACCCTGGGTTTACAGCAGGGGATCCCCCGGAGCATTGCCTATGCCCGGGGGAAAAACGATAGTGAAAGGGTTCAACAACTCATCCCCGCCTCTGTTCAGTTTGGTCTTATAGCAGGCATTTCCTTGGGCATTATCGTTTTCTTAACCTCGGATATACTTGCTGCCAAAATTTTTCATGATGCTGCCCTCGGTCTTCCCCTCAAAATATTCGCCCTGGGGATACCATTATTCACACTCATACATGTTTTCGTCTCCATATTCCGTGGCTTTGATGATGCAAAGCCGACGGTTTACTTCCAGAACATTTTGAGTCCTCTGCTTTTACCTTTGCTCCTTCTACCCATTATCACACTAAATTTGCCTTTTACTGACGTGTTTTATGCCTTCCTGGCTTCCCTAGTAATATCCTGTGTTGCTCTCATAGTTTATACCGTCAAACGACTCCCTTTCCCTATAGGATTTCGTACGAGGCTGAGTGACAATCCTGTAGCTAAGGAACTTCTCCTCTTCTCTCTTCCTCTGCTCGGGGTGGCTGTACTTGACCTGATTATTACCTGGACTGATACCCTTATGCTGGGCGGTTTAAAGAGCGCAGCAGATGTCGGGCTGTATAATGCTGCTAATCCTTTAGCCCGATTCATTTCTGCCCCCCTAGCGGCGGTGCTACTAATTTATGTGCCAGTTGCCTCAGGCCTATACGCTCAAGGCTCGATGCCTGAAATGAAGAGGAATTTTTCCATTGTTACTAAATGGCTCTTTTCAGCTACATTGCCTTTGTTCCTTATCTTGTTTCTATTTCCTGAAACTGTCCTCGGTTTTGTATTTGGCGCCAGCTATGCTTCAGCAGCGACAGCGCTCAGAATCTTATCCCTTGGTCTTATTATCGCCAACCTCACGGGACCTAATGTGTCTACCTTGGTCGCTATGGGAGAGACTCGATTTGTGATGTGGACTTACTTAGCCACTGCCCTTCTGAATGTTGGGCTGAATTTTGCTTTAATCCCGCCTTTTGGCATAGAAGGAGCAGCTATTACTTCCGTAGCTGCTATAACATTTGCTAACATTGTAATATGCTGGAAGCTTTACCGACTGGCTAAGGCCCAGCCCCTGAGTAAGAACCTACTCAAGCCAGCTCTCGCTTCTGTAGCCCTGGTATTTCTTTTCCAGTTTATCTTCAGGAACTTTGTCACTGTTGTTTGGTGGATGCTCCCTCTGCTCTTTATCCTATACTACGGTATATATGGCTTGGCTATCTTGCTCACCAGGAGCTTTGACCAGGAAGATATAGCCATGCTTTTAGCCATGGAAAAAAGAGCGGGGATGAATTTATCCTTCGTTAAGAAGATTTTGCGAAGGTTTCTGTAACCTAGCACGGCACGTTGACCATTCCCGGTAGGGCTTGTAGAATGGTTTAAGGAGAACACAAACGGTAAAGGCAAGGGCTAAGTTTACTTACACAGATTACCGGCAAACTCCCGAAGATAAGTGCAGATAAGCATTATGAGCAAGTTGGGGCATGAGGCGTATGATATTCATGTAACATGAATATCTTACAAAAGGCATAGGCACTGGAATTGGACCGAGATCTACCGCACTGGTTTACTCCTCGATGATATAATGGATGCTGAAAGAATATGGAACTTCTAGGCAAGATTAAGGGTAAGACCGCGAAAATCGGCATTATCGGGCTCGGCTATGTTGGTCTCCCACTTGCGGTGGCCTTTGCTGAAGCAGCCTTCCGGGTTCTAGGGTTTGATGCTCAGCAAAACCGGGTGGATTGGGTCAACAAGGGACGGTCCTACATAGTTGATGTGGATAGCAAAGCCCTTGCAGGAGTGATCAGAAAGGGGTTGCTAGAAGCCACTACTGATCAGAGCAGGATCAGGGAGGTTGACGCCATATGTATTTGCGTGCCTACTCCACTTACCAAAACTAAAGACCCAGAGCTCTCTTATGTCATTGATGAGTCCGAAGTGGTCTCCAGGTACGTTCAGAAAGGGCAATTAGTGGTTCTCGAGAGCACAACATATCCAGGCACCACCCGAGAGGTAATGCTACCAATTCTAGAGCGCTCCGGCCTCAAAGCGGGACGCGATTTCTATCTTGCTTTCTCTGCAGAAAGGATTGACCCCGGCAGCAAGAACTACAATGTCTGGAACACGCCGAAGGTGGTTGGGGGCATAAATCCCAAATCCACAAAGCTTGCTACGCTCTTGTACAGTCAAATCGTAGATAGAGTTGTCCCGGTCTCATGTCCCGAGGTAGCTGAAATGACCAAGGTCTTTGAGAATGTCTTTCGCAGCGTAAACATTGCCCTGGTCAATGAGCTTGCCCATCTTTGTGAGAAGATGGGTTTGAGTGTCTGGGAAGTTATTGACGCCGCTTCTACCAAGCCTTTTGGCTACATGCCCTTTTATCCCGGCCCTGGCATCGGCGGGCACTGTATCCCGCTCGACCCGTACTATTTGGCGAACAAAGCCCGGGAGTATGATTTCCACACCAGATTCATCGAACTGGCGGCGGATATCAATGAGCATATGCCTTATTACGTCGTCTCCCGCATATCGGATGCCATGAACTCTAAAGGCAAGAGTTTGCACGGGGCCAAGGTGCTGGTGCTGGGGGTAGCCTATAAGAGGGATGTGGAGGACGTGAGAGAGTCACCCTCTTTGAAGCTAATTAGGCTCTTGCGTGAAAAGGGGGCAAACGTATCCTACAACGACCCATATGTGGTGAGTGTTAGAATCTCCGAAAATAACCTGAGGTCGGTGGAACTGACAGACGAGCAACTGGCCTCGGCAGACTGCGTGGTGATTGCAACCGACCACACCTGCTACGATTATAAATACATAGCCCGAAAGTCCAGCTTTATATTCGATACCCGAGGCGCTACCAGAAAGCTCAGAAATAAGAATATTATAAGGCTGTGATGATAGATGGATAGAAATATAGCTGTCGTTGGCTGTGGGTACTGGGGTAAGAATCTGGTTCGCAATTTCGCCGGACTCGGCGCACTCCATACTATTTGTGACAGCAATTCCGAGGTCCTGAGCAAGCTTGCGGCACTTTATCCTGGTGTTAATACTGAAACCAGCTTCGAGAAGGTATTAGCCGATAAAGAGATAAAGGGAGTTGTCATATCATCCCCGGCAGCGCTTCATTATTCCATGGCAGAACAGGCACTGCTGGCTGATAAAGATGTCTTTGTGGAGAAACCAATCACTTCAAAAAGCTCAGAAGCGCAGGAACTCGTTGAGCTCGCCGAGAAGCGGAAGCGTATACTGATGGTGGGGCACCTGATGCTTTATCACCCCGCTGTCCACATACTTAAGCGCCATATCCAGTCAGGCGACCTGGGTGAAATCTATTATCTCTACTCCACCCGGGTTAATTTAGGGCAAGTGCGCCGTGACGAGAGCGCATTGTGGAGACTTGCCCCACATGACATCTCGCTATTTCTATATTTACTGGAAGACTTCCCTAAAGTTGTCTCAGGCCAAGGGATAAGCTACGTTCAGCCGCATTTGGAAGACGTAGTATTCATTACCCTGCAATTTCCCCCAAACGTTCTCGCTCACATTCACGCCAGTTGGCTTGACCCTCATAAAATACGCCAGCTTACTGTAGTGGGCAGCAAGAAGATGGCTGTGTTTGACGATATGGAGCCGGAACACAAGTTGAAGATATATGATCAGGGTGTAGTGGACAACTACGATAAACTCGCATCTCCTTCCGGTACACTCGCCCTGAGGTCCGAGGGGATGTTATTGCCCAGGGTAGACCTGAGCGAACCCCTCTCGTTTGAATGCCGTCATTTTCTGGAGTGTATGAAGAACAGATTGACCCCGCTGTCTAACGGCAAGCAGGGTTTGGAAGTGGTGAGAATCTTAGAGGAAACCGAGGAAGTTATGAAACGCTAGTGCGCCAAGCACTGAGAAGGAGACTTACTAATGAGCAACTTCATAGCCGAAACCGCAAGAATAGGGAGAGACTGTTCTATAGGACAGAATGTGGTTATCTTAGACAATGTCCATATTGGCAATAATACCTATATTGGGCATAACGTTGTTATCCATGAGGACACGAAAGTAGGCGAAGGCACTTTCATAGACGACGGTTCAATTCTCGGCAGAGTGCCTAGGTCTGGAGCCCTAAGCAGAAAGAAAGCTACCAAAGATCTACCCCCATTGGAGGTAGGTAAGGACTGTGTAATAAGCGCACACGTCATTTTATATAGGGGCACGAAGGTAGGTAATGAGGTAATGATTGGCGACTTTGTATCAATTAGAGAGCAAAACGTCATAGGAGACAAAAGTATTATTGCTCGGTTGATTTCGACGGAACCACGGACGATAATTGGGGAACGTGTAAGAACCGCGGCGGTAACCCATCTTACAAGTGATATGATCATTGAAGATGATGCATTTATCGGCTCGCATATTAGTACTACCAACGATAATAAAATGGGCAGAGGAATAGCAGGAGTATACAAAGGCCCACACATCAAACGTGGCGCCCGTATTGGCTCCAACGCTACCCTCCTGCCCGGCGTCGTCATCGGGGAGGAGGCAGTGGTAGCTGCCGGGGCATTGGTAAGCCGTGATGTGCCTGCCAGAAAGATTGTGATGGGTGTGCCCGCTAAGGTAGTACGTGATGTTCCCGAGGATGAACTACTCCCATGAAGAGAGGATGTGCGTGAACGTTCCTTTAGTTGACGTAAAGGCTCAATATGATTCGATTAAAGCTGAGCTTGACGTTGCCATTCACAGGGTAGTGCGAAGTGGTCAGTTCATCCTGGGTCCTGAGGTGAAAGCCTTCGAAGAGGAGATGGCAGCCTACTGCGGAACGAAATATGCTGTGGGTGTCGCCTCGGGCACCGATGCCCTGCATCTTGCCCTGCTCGCCTGCGGCATAAAGGCTGGTGATGAGGTCACCACCACCCCTTTCACATTTATTGCCAGCGCTGAGTCTATAGCCAAATGCGGTGCTAAACCTGTGTTCGTGGACATTGACCCGAAAACCTACAATATAGACCCAGCTCAAATCGAATACAAAATCAGCAAGAAAACCAAGGCAATTCTTCCTGTACACCTGTACGGCCAGCCTTCGGCCATGGAACGTATCCTCGAGCTAGCCAGAAAGCATAACCTGAGAGTAATTGAGGACTGTGCTCAGGCGCTGGGAGCAGAGTACAAAGGCAGGAAAGTGGGCTCCCTCGGCGATGTTGGCTGCCTCAGCTTCTTCCCCTCCAAAAGCCTGGGTGCCTATGGCGATGGTGGTATGGTGGTCACCAATAATGCTGGCATAGCGGAGACGGTGAGGATTCTCAGGGTTCATGGCTCCAAGTCAAGCTACCAGCATGTCATGCACGGCTTCAATAGCCGACTGGATGCACTACAGGCAGCTATCCTGCGCGTCAAGTTGAAGTACCTAGACCGCTGGAATGAGCTGCGTCATAGCAAAGCAGCCCTATATACTCGTCTGCTGACCGCAATAGATGGTATCGAACCTCCGTATTTCGACAAGGACTGCAAGCCCTCTTGCAACTACTACACCATTCGCTTGAAGGATTCCCGCCTGAACCGCGCCGAACTGCGCAAGCACCTGGAGTCCGATGGCATCCAGACTATGGTTTACTATCCCTTGTCTCTCCATCTCCAGGAGGTTTACAACTATCTGGGTCACAAGCCCGGAGACTTCCCCCAGAGCGAGCTGGCTCAGGAGCAAGTGCTTACCCTGCCTATGTATCCCGAACTACTGGAACAACAGATTGAAGAAATAGTCGGCGAGATTAAGAAATTTTTGTATGCTAGAATATCGTGCAAACATTCGCCTAAATGATGCGACCAATAGAGTGAAGCTTAAGAGACTAAATCGAAATGCGTTTTCTCATTCTCAGTACTGACTATCTTGAGTTCCTGCGCTGGCTCTACAACGAGCATCCCGGGCTGGAGCAACAGCCCTATGAGGAGCAGATGCAAACGCGCAACCAGAGTCTTTTCGGCGTGCCGTACTTTTACAGCAGCAACCTGCTTAAGCTGGGACACGAGGCGTGGGATATTCATGCTAATAACGAGTTCATCCAAAAGGCATGGGCAAGAGATCATGGGATTAGGGTTGAGGAACCGACACCTATGCAGCAACGAGGATATAATGTTTTGCAGCATGTCATCGGGTTGGCTGCCAGAACACGATTGCGGTATCTCCGTCCTATGTTCCGCCCGCTGACCCATTCCTTAAGTAATCAACCAAAGTGGTTCTACGACATCCTGGCAGCGCAGATTAAGCACTACAAACCCGATGTGCTCCTCAACCAAAACATTGGTGGCATCAGCACGCGATTCTTACAGGAGATCAAACCGCGTGTGAAATTGCTCGTGGGGCAACACGGAAGCGTTCTCTCTAAAAATCTAGACTTGCGTTGCTATGATTTAATCATCTCCTTAATTCCCGACTCTGTCACAGAGTTTCGGCAAATGGGTATCTATAGCGAATTGCACAGACTATCTTTTGAGCCACGGATTCTATCCCATCTCAAAGACCAGAAGAAAACTATAGATATAAGCTTTGTGGGAAGTCTCTATGATGTACATTCTGGCAGGATGCACTTTTTAGAGGTTTTAGCTACTAGATTCGGGCAGATGCAAATATGGGGGCCAGGCGTCAGTCACTTGTCAAAAAACTCGCCTATCCGCAAGCGGTACGCCGGACAAGCTTGGGGACTTAAAATGTACCAAGTAATATGTAAGTCTGTGATGACTCTTAACACCCATGGGGATAAGGTTGCTTATGCAGCGAATATGCGTCTATTTGAAACCACCGGTGTAGGTACATTGCTCATCACAGACTGGAAAGAGAACCTGCATGAGATGTTTGAGCCGGGCAAGGAAGTAGTTGCTTATCGCACTCCCGAGGAATGCGCCGAACTTATCCAATACTATCTTGAACATAACGATGAGCGGGAAGCCATTGCCCGCGCTGGGCAGGAGCGGACGCTTCGTGAGCATACCTATTATCGAAGGATGCAGGAGTTAGCGGCAAGTGTCAGCAAATATCTTTAGCTCCGTGCTTGCGAGCGTTGCCTGGAGAATTCTGCCTGGCGGCCTGAGACACATGCTAGCAGAATCGAGCGGGAAGAAATAGATCGACAAGCTATGGAAATATCTAGGCATCTGCGCAAATTGAGATGTCTTGAATAAAGATGAAATTACAGGTGGCGAAAACTCTGGGAAATAGTAAATTCTTCTGCAAATTAGCAAGGGATTTGGCATGCACCCCATCGGGTATAATAGTGCGGACAGCGGAAGCAGAGCTGTTCTCTGCTGTGACCATGGAGGCTCCAATCTGTGATCTGGGCTGTGGCGACGGATATTTTGCTTCACTGATAAAACCTGAGGGTGTGGATGTGGGTTGTGATATGTCCAAACCTGCTCTTAAACGAGCAACAGCGCGAAAACAATATCGTGCCTTAGTTGAATGTGATGCGACAAAGTCTATTCCTTTCTCTGATGAATGCTTCGCAACGGTGATTAGCAATAGTTCTCTGGAGCACATGAATGATATTGATGCCGTGCTAAGGCAAATTGCTCGTGTTCTCAGGTACGGGGGCAAGTTAATCTTTACCCTGGCCAGCAATTATGCCTACGAGTGGTGGCCTTTAGATGAAGCAGCTAAGCAAAGGTATCTAGACTTCCAGCCTATCTATAGCTATTTTTCGCTTGAGGGATGGCAGAAAAGGCTAGCCACAGTTGGTTTGAACTTGGTTAGTCATCAATATTACTGCGAGAAAGCCGGGATTCAAAAGGCACTATGGTTGGATTACCACTTTGGGAAAGTATACCTGACTCAGGATTGGACGCCTGCGCGTCCGTTGATCCAGGCTCTACGGTTCGTTCCTCGGTGGGCATTGGCAAAGCTTTGGATGCGTATGTTTGGAGAATTCCCAATTTGTGCTAATGCTGCTGGGGGTGGGATTTTGATTGTTGCCGAGAAGGAACAAGAGGAGGGAGGGAAGTGAGTATTTGGGATGAGGTTTCGGTTCGTGAGATACGTCTTTCAGATTTTGAAAGGCTTAAGAGATTTTTAGAGCGAAATAATACACCAGAAACTATTCGTCACTTTCATCCTTTCCCCCTTACGGCTGAAACAGCGAGGTGGATCACAACCGTCCCCAGGCGCGATCGCTATTATCTTGCCCTTTGCGGGAAGCAAGTTATAGGTCTGTGCATGTTGAGGGGATGGGACGAAGGTTTTTCAGTGCCCAGTTTTGGCATTGTGGTAGACTGTGAATTACGCGGCAAGGGTATTGGAAGGATAATAATGGAGTATGCTATGGAAGAAGCCAAAAAACTAAGTTGTAAACAAGTGAGATTGAGTGTTTATGCAAGTAATATCTCTGCATATAATACCTATACATCCATGGGGTTTAGAGAGACTAATCGCGAGGTTGTGGAGATAAACGGCGAAAAAGATGAGAAGATCATTATGGCTAAGGATTTAGGGTATTAGGTTGCCATGAAGAGTAGATTAACGATTGCCATTAACGCCCAGATTCTTTCTGGTGGTGGTTCAGGGGGCGTCGAGCAAGTTATTATAGGCCTTGTCCATGCCTTGGGGAAGCTTGAGAATGGAGACGAGGAATATGTCATCATTGGCCCCTGGCAAGACACTGAATGGTTGAGGCCCTATATTGGCCCAAATGAGCGGATTGTTCGGGGCCCTAGGATACTACAGCATCCTTTGATTCGTGTCTTGAGGCTATTACGCCCTATTGCTCGAAGAGTGTACAATTCCCGGAGGTTGTACAGTCTTTCAGGGCATTTTTTGGGACTCGACAGGATATGGGCTAGGATGCCCATATCAGACGGCTTCTATGAAAGCTTGGGCTGCGATGTCGTTCATTTCCCGTATCAGCGTTTTGTTGTATGTGCCTTACCAGTGATCTATAACCCACATGACTTGCAGCACCTGTACTATCCGCAGTTTTTTGCGCCATTGGAAATCGCTTGGCGAGAGAAAGTATATTCGGCAGGGTCTCATCTCGCCCACACCGTAGTCGTTGCCTCCCAATGGGTCAAACAAGACATTGTGCAGCACTACCATGTGAATCCCGACAAAATACAAATCATCCCTTGGGCACCGCCAACCCAGGCCTACCCGGAACCGAAAGCTGATACCTTAGATGCTGTTCGGAAAAACTATCGTTTGAGCAACCCTTTTGCTCTTTACCCTTCTATGGCATGGGCGCATAAGAACCATATCCGTCTCCTAGAAGCACTGGCTTTGCTACGCGACCGAGATAGCTTAAAGGTACATCTAGTGTGCACGGGGCACCAGGGTGAGTTTTGGCCTCAGATTCGAAAGCGACTCTGGGCACTTGGGCTTCAGGACCAGGTTAAGTTTTTAGGGATGGTTGCGTCGGAAGACCTGCGGGCGCTCTATCGCTTAGCACAATTTGTCGTAATTCCCACACTCTTTGAAGCTGCCAGTGGGCCTCTCTTCGAAGCTTGGCAAGATGGCACACCGGTTGCTTGTTCTAGAGTAACGTCACTTCCAGAGCAAGCCGGTGACGCAGCCTTACTTTTTGACCCTTTCTCTGTAGGAGCCATCGCTGAGGCAATAGCTCAGATGGCTACAGATTTGAAGTTACGAGAAGACCTGCGGCAACGTGGTGCGAGGCGCTTACAAGATTTTAGCTGGGAGCGGACAGCTAAGGCATATCGCGCTGTCTACCGCCGTGCTGCAGGTTATGCTCTTACGAAAGAAGATCAGTGGCTTCTGAGTTGGGACTGGATGAGGGAACCACAAAGAAAAACGGAGGCCAAGCTCTAATGGGCAAGAGATTCATCCCTGTGGCGGCACCTATGCTCGTGGGGAATGAGAAAGCATATGTGATGGATTGTCTTGAGTCCACCTGGATTTCATCTAGTGGCAGATATGTCGAACAATTCGAGGCTGGCTTCGCAGATTTTTGCCGAGCTAAGCACGCTATTTCCTGCTGCAATGGCACTGCTGCACTGCACCTTGCGCTTATGGCGCTTGGTGTAGGGCTTGGTGACGAGGTGATTGTTCCCACTTTAACTTTTGTTGCTACAGCTAATGCAGTGACATATTGCGGGGCACGTCCAGTCTTTGTGGACTCGGAGCCCGAAACATGGAACATAGACCCAGCACTGATAGAAGCGAAGATTACCCCCCGGACCAAAGGCATCATAGTAGTTCATCTTTATGGCCACCCTGCGGACTTGGATTCTATCCTGTCCATAGCACGTCGTCACGGTCTTTTCGTAGTCGAAGATGCTGCTGAAGCTCATGGAGCTGAATACAAAGGACGGAGGGTTGGGGCTATAGGAGACATCGCTGCCTTCAGCTTCTATGGGAACAAAATCATCACAACAGGAGAGGGAGGAATGGTAGTTACGAATGATGACCGTCTAGCGAACAGGATTCGCCAGCTAAAAGGGCAAGGTATGGATCCAAATCGACGCTACTGGTTCCCGATGGTCGGTTACAACTACCGTATGACGAATGTGGCTGCTGCTATTGGCGTTGCTCAATTGGAGAAGATTGAGTGGCACTTGCGCCAGCGCCTGGAAGTCGCAAAATGGTATCGGGAGCAGCTTGCAGGCATCCACGGTG
>Ga0315539_1003414_pt1 | contig 11190 bp, 7 predicted proteins | sample SalMarSW160150MG_FD_203097 | JGI IMG/M metagenome (GOLD analysis project Ga0315539, IMG submission 203097) | Salt marsh sediment microbial communities from the Plum Island Ecosystem LTER, Massachusetts, United States - Salt Marsh Sediment SW1601-150 ... | reverse complement strand
ATAGTTCATCTGTTAGTAGTGGCTTAGCCATAATAATGTCCTCCATAACATTATGTTACCGTTGCTTCCAGATGTTATATCGGCTAAACTACTACTCAATTATTAGGTTTTGTTAGAGTGCCTAAATGTAAAACATCCATAACAGCTACCGCTATTCGATTTGCCCAACTTGCAGAAGATCCTGTTGTAGTAATCATGAGCAGTGGTAATAAGGTTGAGTGGTGTTTTATATCAGATGCATTAACTTGTTGCAAAGGTGTTCGGCGGCTCGATAAAGGATCTTTGATTCTACCAGATTCTGCTACCGCTGAATTTAACCAAAATCAAAGCAATGTGCTACAAGGCAAACAAGAGGAAGCTTGGACGCGCCTCGATTATTGGTTTGATGAAGCACCACAAGTCGAAATGAAAGAAGACGTGGTTGGACTTGGACATTATGGAAAAACGTTGACAGTCCTTTTTACAAGTGAGGCAATTGAAACCGAAGAAGACTATGAATATTTAGAGATAGGCAATGAAGACAAAGGCTGGAAATGGAAGTAGCTGCGCTTGTCAAGGGCCAATAGTACCACGTGACAAGCAAAAGTGTTCTATATTTTGAGGGGGGTTGATCCAACGGATGTGAGCTACCTACAGGCCTCATACTGCACGTTCCAGGCTGGTTTTTCCCTTGCATAATCCTGAGTGTATACTATGATAGTCTTGCGAAGTGAGCGCACTTTGGATTTTCGGTTTGCAATTAAGCAGTCTAGCATGAGAATTCGGGCCTCCATTAAAACGCCGACGGATATAGAATCTACAATAAGTACTGCGTCCTCTGGTATTTGTTCGGTGCGCAGAGGCTGTGGTTCTATAGAGCACCCGAAGGAAGATAGAGGATGCCAAAGCGAGCAAAATCTTCTTGAATATGCCGCTGTTTGACGAAGAAGATGCGGAGCGTCACTATGTGCCGCATTGAGGTAGCCATTATGCTGCAGAATCACCAAAATATGTATCATGACTTTTGCGTCTATCTGGCCACTTATATTTGTAGCTGTCTGGATACCATTGTGGATTTGCAGGCAGTACTCCGCCGTAGCAGCTCACCTCGGTTCCCACCATATGAGTCGGCGTCGCATAATCGACTGAATTCATAAAGGAGCACTAACCTATGGCATCAATAACACAAGAGGGTACTCCAGAGTGGGCCAGATGCCACGACTTAATGAACGACTTTCTGGGGAGATACAGAGAATGGACCGTCGTAGCAGAAATCGCGGTTTGGATAGCAACCCCGGAACCCCCGTTCTTTGAGCTAAGGTACGCATTGAGCTATCTTGCGGACAATCGAGAGGAGATCCTCAAGGAAATTTTCCAACGAGACACGTGGGATACTCAATATGACCAGGGAAGGGTTGACCTTTTGGAAGCCGACGAGGGTGCGGTTCTTCATGAAAGCTTGGAAAATTCTGGTGCTCGTGTCTTCATTACGTTAAGGAAGCAAATCGGCCCATACCCCGAGTGCTGGAGAATGTGGCCGACATTTGAGAACTATTTTGATCTTCGTACTGATGAAGGTGGGAATCTAGTTGACCCATACACAAGTGAGACCGTGGCCCAGATTCCCTCACCCTCCACAGTAGGCCCTGTTAAGGTTCGAACCGAATACTTACAAGACTACTTGGCTGCGCGGAACATGATACTTGTCAGACAGCACGACATTAGAAGGCATTGGAAAGAACCTATCAACGGTTTGGGAGAAGATGAGGAAGATGGGTCAGTTCATCGCGAGTCATGGGGGTGTTACAGGTTGGATGTGTTTAACTCTCGTACGGACCAGACAGCAAGGTTTTCCCGGCTAGTGGCGAAGGATGTCGTGACACCGTTTCAGCGTGCAGGTATCATGGCGGCCGAAAGAGGTGGACCTGTTGATCCGGAAGAGTACCCCGAGTTCATCATAAGTAGGTCGATCGAAGGAGCAACCGCTAAGGCGAGGCCAAACGAGTGTGATATCCCTACAGTCGCGTATTTTGATCCAAGAGTGCTCAAGAAATATTATGATGAGCCTCGACGGTATAGCGTTGGATTCAGTTCGCCCGGGCTCGGCGGTGTTTCATTCCTGGACCAATGGAGTATTGCGATCGGGAGAAACAGTGAAGGATACATCGTCCTTTGGCTTTCTGACTTGCACAAACAAGGACTGCCATATGAAGAACTTGTCCATTGGCGTGCACACAATAACCCGCCGCGAGGCGGGATGGCAGACGATTTCTACAACGCACAACTGATGTGTTCCCCGCCCACAGAGCCGAGCATTGAAGAGCGACTCAAGGTGTGCCGCTCTCATATCATCCAAGCTGTGGCTCACAAGCAACTCATTCTCTGGAAGCCCTTGAGCGGACCTGATACATACGCCCAGAAAACCCTGCGGCGACCACTGTTCGACGACCACGGCGAGCTAAGGGATACTATACTTCTGCTTTCGAAAATGTTTATCGAGTATCTGGACGTCAGGCAGTTTCGTCTGGAATTGAAACCAAAGCGCCAAGTAGACGCAAATGGGCAACAACTGGGAAGGTTCGCTTTGTTGTCGAGGTGGCTTGAGGACAAGCTTGGTATTGACAGTGGTATCGCTGAACGGTTTGGTGATAGTCTTCGGAATCTGCAGTTGGTCCGTTCGAAGGCGGGTGTGGCCCATGGATTCTCTGATAGCGCGTACTCTGAAGTAACTGGTAGATTGAGGCTTGTCGGACAGCCTTCAGCGAAATCATTGTTCGACGCTGTGGCAGGGCCGCTTGCGGATAGTCTGGAGGAATTGTGTAGTGCTCTTGGGGTGAAACATGAGCTATGGTGGGTCGAGCACGGCAAGAGTTAATTACACCACACGCACTCGTTTGCTTGAACCTTTTTACTGAAGGGATTTGCGTGCAGGTTCTCTGCGATCAGGCTCTGCCCCCGGTTCTGTCCCATCTTTTATCCAGCTTGGAGAAAGATATATTCGCCCTCGCGCAATCATCGGATTTCGATCTATCAAGTTAAACCCACCGACCGATGAGGTCCTGAGCAAGGCATTTGAGAGTTTTAGAGATAACCAGGTCTTGCGCCGGCTTAGGCTATTCATTTCCCATTGGATCAGCGGACTCACCTGCTATACATTGGAGGATATATTTCTTTCATGCTGCGTCCTATTGGATATTGTTAAGCAGTGTGAAATAGCTGCTTCTGGGAAAAATCTCTCATATTCAGATGGTATGAAAGAAGCCAGTAAACGGTTCAGAATAACGCCATTAGGCCCTGACCTCAAAAAAATGCGAAACGATCTTGTTCATGAAGGTATGCTCTCTGGAACGAAGCATCCTAACAAAGGAAAGGCAGACTGTTCTAACGTTATTGCGGATACCTTGAATTGGATAGATCAGTACACTCTTTCCATTTTGGAGATTGAGAAGCTTGCTAGTGGTTGTCCAAGGTGGAAGGCAGACGATTTCGAGCACTCGCTTCCCAGTATATCGTTAAGTTGAGTAGGAAGAATCCAACAGCTTGTTAGGCGGACGTCGTGGAAAATAACCGCTCCTCTATATCCTTAACGCGTCTCGCTCATTCAAACCGTTTTAAAGTTTCATGCTTGGTTCCTCAAAATGCTGTATTTGCCTTTTGACGGACTCCTCTAAGCTCGACTTTTGCCATTTTATCATAACTTGTTGTATTTACGGCACTTACAGCAACCGTTTTTGTCTTGCTGTGCTTAATCGTAAGTATATTTGCTACAAGGACTTATGCAGTCAGACAGAGTCAAAAGTGCAAAAGTCGAGCTAAGGCCGGTTATGGAATACAGGTGCTCTTCTTAGTAGTACCGTTTCTTCTTTCGCTTTGTATGTCCGCCCGCAGACTGACACACCTGTGGATTCGCAAATCGTTCAGAACTCACACCAAGTCCGAACGTTTGGAGACTATTATAACAAAATATACCAGTCGATCTCATTTGTGCTCAGAAAGAACTTGGCTTGCATGTTAACTGTTTGGTTTTTTGATTTTTTGAAAAATTGAGAAATAATAGGCAGCATATTTCAAATTAGATCTGATATTATATAAATTATCCAATTTTTTTGCTAATTACCCAGACTCAAGTTAAATCAGAGTACTCTGTTGGGCAGTGATATAGTATAGAACTTAGTCTACTCGGTCATATAGGCAAGTACTGATGGAAATAACACAGAAGCGACTCCTTTTATAATATGTGCGATACAGGTGGTGCTGAAATCCAGCAATTGTTTTCGCTAACAGGGCCGATCTGCCGATAACTTACTTGATGTATAGAATGATCAAATGAATACCGAGGTATATAACCAAGCACTCGCTATAGAACATACCGATCCAGGCAAGGCGCTAAAGCTTTACACTTACCTTAAACGCGAAGCAATGGAGTTTCGCTGGGATATTCTAGTAATCGGGACACTATGCCCAGTCGTAGCTTATGGTATTTCGTTGCTCGTGCAACGTCGTTTTAACATTCACCCGGCGCTTGTCACGATTTTAGTTTGGTGCTATATTGGTTTTTTCCCAACCTACCAAATCTGGCATAGAGTGAGGCTAAGCAAAGCAAGAGTACGTTTGAAGACACCGTATAATATCACAATACCATTGATTCATACGTTCTCCCTTTTTTTCAAGCTTGTTAGTGATATCCTTGTTTTTTGTCTTGTAGCCAGCTTAACGGCCTTCTTCCTCTTCAGTTTGGTTGGTACCATTTACCAGGTGGTATTGAAAATCCCGGTAAGCTGGAAAGACTGTTTTGGTCTTCCGATGTTCTTAGAGCTACCTATAATGACCATCAGCGGCTTATACGGGCTCCTGGTAATACTGGGAGAGCCAGCCAGATTACCTGACAATCTTTCCTCATATTTATTTGCTCCAAAGAGAATATTGACGGGAGTGAAACTAAAATATAAGCAAATATTATTTTTGCTCATCACTTACTTATTTGCTCGTATTATGAGCAATGGCAACATCGGCTGGTTTTATAGTAATCCCAGCCAAGCTATAATGTTGAGTATCTGGGGTGGTATACTTTTCAGCCTCAACTATGGCTTTTTGGAACGGGACTATGTGCTTGCCCAGTTATTTCAAGCAGCCAGAATAAGATGTTTGATTTATCTGGGTAGGAAAACTGAGGCAGAGTTTCTGGCTATTGAGATGGAAGCGAAACTATCTGAGACACAAAGTAGCTTGATGAATCGCAGGTCAGATTTTCCGCAGAGGCTTAAACCTATCATCGAGGCAATGATTGTCTGCACCAGATATATAAACACCTTGTGGGATCATGAAGTCTCAAGGGTTCTCTCAAGTCTTAATTTTGTTGACGTTTATTTTGAATCAAAGAGCCTATATAAGCATATCTATTTGGATACTATTCGGAATATCAAGAGACTCGCCTTGCATTCCCCTGATGAATACAATGGCATTGGTCGAGCTGTGGAAACAAGTCTCAGATATCCGGATGAGTATAGCACGTCCGATCAATCGATAGACATAGAAGTAATAGATGGTGAGATGTATTATGACCGAATCTATCACAAAGGCGAACTGATTATAGGTGTTTGGGAGCAGGCTAAAGATTTCGAATACTTCGAAGTACGCGGTAGACCAACGATAGGAGACACTGTAGGTTATTATACCCATTACGTAAAACCTGGCATGGAAGTCCATGTGTGGGAAAAAATTGAATGCAACCAAGGCACGCGAGAGCTCAAGGCAAAGCCAACCTTATATAAACAGGCATCAAATTCAGAAAAATTCAAACCCAAGAAATCGCTTCAAATATATAGGAGGCTGGAACGGCAGAACACAGAATTCCATCCGAGTTCCCTGCTCGTGGGAATTCTAAGTCCTGTTATAGGTTTTATTATTGCTAGCCAGATTGAACTTCGTTTCAATGTTCGTCCCACTTTGGCAACATGGGCTCTCTGGTTGCCGATTGGTTTTGGGCCCTATTACATTTTGCGTGTTAAGAGAGATCTTGAGAGGGCCGGATATGACAGACCAGCAAGATGGGAGCGTAAGATTTCTGCAGGACGAATCTCATTCAAGGTTCAATATCTTCTGTGTCCGCTACTTTTCTTTATGTATGATATTGCTCGGTTGATTCTGCTTAACCTTTATGCCGGAATCTTATGGTTCATAATAAGCGTGCCAATAATATTTTTCTTTACCCTCGTCACCAGCGTTTCGTTTATTGATACTTTCATATTATATCTTGATGGCTATGGTGTATATTTTCTTATAATCTGTTATGTGATTTGTGCCGTGTTCTTCATACCGGATCCCTTGCGGTTCGTCTTCATCAGAAATGTAGTTACGGCGATAAGGTTAGGAGCATCTATTTTTATCGAACTTTCTGTTTCGTCACTCATTGCTCTGATTTTCTTTCTAAGTTTGACAGGCTTCTCTTATAATCACCCAGTATATAGTTTTTTTATTTCACTTCTTGCAGGTTTTCTGTCAGGTATTAGAGTGGTTCGGTCGGTAGATGATGCCAGACTTCAATTATGGTTATGCATTGCTAAAGCACGTTGTCTGTTAAGGATGGGTCGCTCGCTTGAGGCTAAGTGGCATCTTGAGTCTTTTGAAGATCCCTGCGACTTTCCGGTGACACCAGATGCATTCTGGAAAGTGCTAAGCGCGCTGAATCTTTATCGTCAGAAAGCAAAAGCAAAAGTAATTATGGAAGCTCTTAATGATGCTGAAAGATTACGTGGCAAGAGGCTTAACAGCATATGCCATGATAACATTCAACGAACAAGGCAGCTGATAAGAACTCCTAATGGTTGATCTTAAGTGAGTTCCATGCCAATACATTTCTATAATGCTTCAGGATGTGGTCACGATATGATTACCTAGTGCTCTGTCTCTGAATAAATGATGGGCATATTTGGACCTTTTTGCCGATATGGTTAATGGTAATGTTAATCATATTTCAAGGAGGTCTGATATGCCAAACAAAACCTATATCGTTGAACTGACAACTGAAGAACGAAAGGAACTTAAGCGATTGATTAACACAGGCAAGACAGCCGCCTATAAACAACGTCACGCCAGAATTCTGTTACTGGCAGATCAAAGCCCTGAGGGCTCAGGTATGAAAGATGACGATATCGCTAAAAGTGTCGGTTGCGGCAGAGCTACCGTTGAGCGGGTACGCAAGCAACTGGTTACAGAAGGACTCGAGGCTGCGTTAGGCAGGCGAAAAGTTGAGCGACTCTCGCAGCGGTTGCTGGACGGTGACGCTGAGGCTCATCTAATTGCTCTGGCCTGCAGCCAGCCACCAAAAGGCCGTAATTGCTGGACAATGCGATTGCTGGCTGAGAAGATGGTAACTCTGGAGATAGTCGAGCATTGTAGCAAGGATACGGTTCATCGGACGCTAAAAAAAACGAGCTTAAGCCTTGGTTGAGCAAAAGATGGTGTATTCCCCCCAAGGCCAATGCCGAATTTGTCTGTGGTATGGAAGACGTATTAGACGTGTATAAAAAGCCTTATGATCCCATGCGTCCGGAGGTATGTTTGGATGAGAGGCCCAAGCAGTTGGTCGCAGAAGTACGCAAACCGATTCCAGCAGAACCGGGCCAGCCTGCTCGCTATGATTATGAATACAAACGTAACGGAGTAGCCAATATCTTTATGATGTTTGAGCCGTTAGCAGGAAAACGCCACGTAAAGATAACCGAACGGCGGACCAAGAAGGACTGGGCCGAGTGTATTCGGCAGTTAGTCGATGAGATTTACCCGCAGGCTGAACAGATAGTGCTGGTCATGGATAATCTGAACACGCACAAAAAGTCATCTTTATACGAGAGGTTTGAACCAGTTGAGGCCAAACGCATTGCCGATAAACTGGAGATTCACCATACACCTAAACATGGCAGTTGGCTTAATATGGCTGAGATTGAGATTAGTGTTATGGCACGGCAGTGTTTATCAGACCGAATGGATAACATAGCGTATTTGCAAAGTGAATCGATGGCATGGTCCGAAAAGCGAAATGCCCAGGAAGCAAAGGTCGACTGGCGGTTTACAACCAAAGATGCAAGGATAAAACTCAAAAGGCTCTATCCATCAGTTGAATAGAGACAGAGCACTAGATTTAGATGCGCGACAAGAAAATTTGAAGATTCTGCGCAAGATTTTGAAATTTTTCTGAAGAAGTATGCAGAAACGATAAGAATTCGTTGGAAAACAGAAAAGTGGAAAGCTCAATCAAAGTTGCGAAAGAACCTAAGGCAGAAAGGAAGGTGTAAAATGAGATAACTTGCGACATCCTGGATTCGTTCATAATGACAATTAGAAGTAGAGAGTACGTAAAACAATCTTTTAGGAGGTTAACAATGTATTCACAAATCAGGAACATTTCAATAGCTTGTATTATTTTAGTTGCTTTAGGCGGTTTTTTTCAAACAGCCACCGCCGACATAGAAGCCAACAAGGCCCTCGTCCTCCGTCTCCTTGAGATCTTTAACCAGGGAAACCTGGCCGTAGCAGATGAGATCTTAGCCACCGACTTCATCAACAACGATCCCAGCCGCCCCGACGTTACCGATCTCGAAAGCTACAAAGCATGGGTCGTTGCGAACCACACTGCCTTCCCGGACTTCCATGTCGAGGTTCATGACATGGTTGCTGAAGGGGACAAAGTAGCGGCCCGCTGGACAGTGACTGGCACACAGCAGGGAGAGTTTATGGGCATCCCCCCAACAGGGAGGCAAATAACAGTGACGGGGATGCACATCCATCGTTTGGCTGGCGCCCAGATAGTGGAAGCCTGGTGGGCTTATGACGCCCTGGGCATGGTGCAACAACTCACTGATCCCTTGCCTGTTCCAGACGACCTGGTGAAAGACCAGATTGCCAGCCCATCGCTGGAAGGCAATCTGCTGGGTGAACCAGCAATGAGGAATATGGTTATCTACCTCCCACCTGGGTATGAAACCTCTGACAAAGGCTATCCTGTGGTGTACCTGATGCCCGGATTAGGGGCCACTGAACGCTGGTGGGCATGCGGGGAGTTTTCACCGGTTTTTAGCCTGTTAGGGATTGCTGTGCAGAATTTACCCGAGGCCGGTTTTGCCGGCATGATAGACGGGCTCATAGCTGATGATAAGATGCAGCCGATGATTATCGTGATGCCTGACATGAGCACCGCATATGGTGGTAGCTTCTGTGTCAATTCAGCACTGAACGGCAATCATGAGGACTATATAGTCAATGATATAGTCCCATACATTGACGCAAACTATCGAACACTGCCGAGCCGGAATAGCCGTGGCATAGCTGGACACTGCATGGGTGGTTACGCTGCTATGTACCTGACTATGCGGCATCCCGATGTCTTTGGTGCAGTAGCAAGCCACAGCGGGACCCTGATGACCGCCGGCTTGCTACCGGGGATGCAGCCAATAGCAGCTGCGGAGAATCCTGAGGGGTTGACGCTGATGGGGCCCGATCCTGCTAAACCCTGGACGAGTATGCTCTATTTGTTTTCGGCAGCTTTTTCACCTAACCTGGATAACCCGCCGTTTTACGTGGATATTCCATTTGATGAGAATGTGCAGATCAGAGAAGATGTCGCGCAGAGATGGGCGGCTTATGACCTGCTACAAATATTCCCTGACCATGTTTCAGCCCTGACAAGCCTCAGAGGGATATACCTGGACGCAGGGGACAAAGATGAATTAAATGAGCAACTGATCGCGCAGGCATTCTCCGACGCCATGAGTGCTGCCGGTATAGAGCATCAGCTTGAGATATTCGATGGTGCGCACATGGACAATTTGTATACACAACTCGCCGTATCTCTCAGCTATCTTTCGGATGCCTTGGGCGATTGAACGAGTCCAATCCTTGGTGATGTCAATAGCGTCTCCAGTGCGATAGGCCAAATTAGAAAGGGTAATCAGATGAAAAAGATAATTTCACTCGTATTGGTTTTGGTATTGGGCATCGTTGTGGAGGTTGCGAACGCGGATTTCACGTTCGGCGAACCAGTCAATCTGGGCCCACCGATCAACACTCCTTCACGCGAAGTGAGTGGTTTCGTTTCGGCCGATGGCCTGGAAATATATATCTCCTCGGAACGCCCCGGTGGACTTGGTTATATCGATATGTGGTGCAGTACGCGCGAAAACGCCAACAATCCGTGGGGGCCGCTTGTCAACGTTCAGGAAATCAACAGTCGTTACAATGAGGCATTTCCATGTTTGTCAGCGGACGGCCTGACCCTCTACTTCAGCGACTGGTACTACTGGAATGCCGCCGGTGATCGTCCTGGTGGTGTAGGCAATCACGACCTCTGGATGTGTACGCGGGCCAGCCGCAACGACCCCTGGGGCACGCCGGTCAATATGGGCGCCCCGTTCAACAGTGGGGGTCATGACATATGCCCAATCATCTCGCATGATGGGCTGACATTCATCTTCGCCTCCAACCGCTCCGGTGGCCTTGGCGACCTCGATCTTTGGATGTCCACGCGTCCGACCGCAGAAGGCGACTGGGCTGCGCCGGTCAATATGGGGCCGACGGTCAATAGCTCGGCCTGGGACGGCGAAGAATGTCTTTCAACTGATGGATTGGCCCTGTTCTTCTGTTCCAACCGTTCCGGCGGCATGGGCTCGTATGACCTGTGGGTGACTACCCGACGGAGCCAAGCTGCCGCTTGGAGTCCGCCTGTCAATTTCGGACCGGCGATCAACACCAGCGGCGGGGACGGTGCTCCGAGTCTCTTACCCGATCAAAAAACGCTTTACTGCGGGATCGGGGGGGACTACGACGGGTATGAAGTCCCCATTGTGCCGATACTCGATTTCAACAGCGACGGTATCGTGAATGTGGAAGACATTGTGATCATAACTGAGCACTGGGGCGAGAACTACCCTTTGTGTGACATTGGTCCGGCACCCTGGGGCGACGGCATCGTTGACATTCAGGATTTGGCGGTCCTTACGGAGTACATAGAACCAATAGACCAAACGCTGATAGCACACTGGACATTGGACGAAACAGAAGGCGATATCGCTCAAGACAGTGCCGGTGACAACGATGCTTTTGTCATTGGCAACCCGGTTTGGCTGCCAAGTGGCGGGCAAGTGGACGGTGCACTTATGTTGGATGGCCTGGATGACAGTCTTGTAACCGGTCCTATCCCTAATCTTGTAGAAAGAC
>Ga0315539_1003413_pt1 | contig 11192 bp, 8 predicted proteins | sample SalMarSW160150MG_FD_203097 | JGI IMG/M metagenome (GOLD analysis project Ga0315539, IMG submission 203097) | Salt marsh sediment microbial communities from the Plum Island Ecosystem LTER, Massachusetts, United States - Salt Marsh Sediment SW1601-150 ... | reverse complement strand
TTATTCCTGGCCAGTTATCCGTTCTGAAGGGTGAAGCGGGTAACCCCTCTTTGTTATAGAGATTGGTATCGTCCGGATTGTCACTCCATGCATAACGAACGGCAACTGGATTCTGGATGGATGGATGATAAACAAACACGGTATCGCCTTCCAGGCGCGCTTTAGCCCAATGAAAAGTCCGGTCTTCACCGGCAATGGTAAATCCCCTGAGGTAGCCATACTTATCTTTTGCTACCAGTCCGGATCCGGTATGAGAAAATGTTATTTTTACCTCATTCCCGGCAACTTCCATGGATTGATAAACTGGTCCGGAGTAAACCACATCCTGGTGATATGCAATTTTTTTCGCTGCAAGGGCAAGTCTTCTGCCAACTTCTTCTTTATTGGCAGGATGGATATTATCTGCTTCACCAATATCGATCGTTACAGCCATCCCTGTATTGGGCAGGGAAAGGGTCATTAGCTGTGCTTCCCGAAGTTCAGCCCAGGAGCTTTCTACCGGATTTTCATCCACCGGATGGTGTGCTGCCAACTGAACAAAGAGGAATGGAAAGTCACCCTGGTTCCAATGCTTTCTCCAATCCCTTATCATTAGTGGGAAAAGCCTTCTGTACTGGTAAGCACGGGAATCATTTGATTCTCCCTGGTACCATATCGCTCCTTTTATCCCGAAGGGTATCAAGGGGTGGAGCATTCCATTGAACAGGAGGGTGGGTTTACTGTTGGGACCAAAACCAGCCGAAGGCGGATTTTTAATGAATTCATAACCAACCTGGTATTTCCATTCTCCTGAAAGGGGAATAACATCATCTCCGGCGGATGTGTTCAAAACTAATTCCTTCGGGTCTCCATATATTCCTCCTCCTCCACCGGTATCCAATACACGAATGGTGATCATGTTTTTCCCTTTCTTCACATATTCACCAGGGATAGTATATTCTCTTAACTGATCCCACCGGTTTTCCAACCCGCCAATTTTTACTCCATTGAACCAGGTCTGATCGGAATCATCAATATACCCTGCGAACAAAGTAAGATCTTTCCCTGCAAGATGCTCCGGAATGTTCACCTCCTTAATGAACCAGATAATGCCATCAAAATCATAGGTCATCTCGCTCTCCCATTTGCCTGGTAATTTCATCCCTTTCCATTTATCAGGTATGGCTTTCAGGTTCATCCAACCCTTTTTTAGTCCTTCATCATTTCCCTCAACCTGTTGAATCCATCTGGTTACTGCTTCCTCATTTTCATGCATGTAATCCTCGATGGATTTGCCTGATTTCTCCATATCCACAACGATCTCACTAAAATCAGATCCACTTTTCAATGCTCGATTACTTATCCAGGTTTCGCACACCGTCCCTCCCCAGTTTACACTGATTAATCCAATGGGAACATCCTGATCCAGATGAACTTCCTTCCCAAAGAAGTAACCGACAGCCGAAAAATCGGCAATATTTCTACCAATAGCACTTTCCCATCCGCTGCATTCAATGTTTTCCACCGGCTGGATACTTATCTTTCTCTCCACATGCAGAATCCGGATATTGGGATAATCAGCATACCGAATTTCCCTTTCTGAGTTTAAAACCGGCTGTCCGGGCCATCCCTTTACCGGCATCTCCATGTTGGATTGTCCTCCACATAACCAGATATCGCCGATGAGTATATCGGTCAGGATGATCTTATTCTCTCCCTGAATGCTCATTTCATATGGCCCCCCGGCATCCATTGGAGCAAATCGGGCGATCCACTTTCCACGCTTATCCGGTTTAACCGATACCGTTTGACCGTTCAGCGACAGGGTAATCTTTTCACCCCGATCAGCCCAGCCCCAGACCGGTATTTCCATTCCTCTCTGCAATACCATATGATCACTGAATATGGTTGCCAATTTTACTTCTGCCCGGGTTTCAAGTAGAGTGGAAGGGAACAAAACTGCTCCAAAGATTAAAACAGATAAAGATTTACTGAAAGCCAGTTTCAGTTTACGGCTGTTAACAAATTTCATTACTTCGATCTTTTAAATTGTAAATTAAAAATTGAATGGTAAAGTACAGGATATCAATGGTGAAGTGATATCTCCCATAATCCGGGTTGTGTGATCTCAAATTCAAATACAACATCATACCGCATGGTTTTCAGCTTATTCCAGGTTGAGTAGGTTACTTTTCCCCAGAATGGGAACTCAACATTGTCGAACCCTGTAACATGACTATACCGTATCTCAGATCCGGAATTTGAAACAAACATCAAATCTTTAATATCAGAATTGGGAGCTCCTCCCATCAGAATCTTTACAATCACCTGGTTCCCATCCCCACGACGCATAGAGGTATACCGTACCAGATTTCTCTTCATGACTACATGCACGGCATCCGCTTCACTCATTCCTTTAAAGACATCATTCGCCCACATCCCCTGCAGTAATGAATCCCTTCCACTTGAAATAAAAGAGTAAGTACCATAACCATGCCGTTTACCATTTCTCCACTCCCCTTCATAAACCTCACCCGTTGACCAGGTATATATCCCCGTGCCGTTGGGTAGTCCTTTTCTGAATTCTCCGACATAATTATCCCTTCCCGAAGCTTCCCCTTTTCCATGCGCCAGACCCTTTTTGCACTCCCCTTTGTAAATCAGCGAAATTTCCGGTTTCAATACTTTGCAGTCTGTCTGTCCAAAGCTAATCGAGCCACAAAGGATCATGCAAAATATACCGATGATTGTTCCTGTTTTCATACTCCAATAAGTTTACATTATTTGTATCACTCATACCCTTCAATGGGTCGTTTTCAAAGTTAACCATTTCTTTGGCTTCACTTGATATTTTCTAAAAAAGAAGAAACACAAAAAGTGGACTATTTTTACGTGTACGTACACGTAATTCGAAAAATAATTTTTATATTTGTTCTTTAACCATGCAGATCGACTCGAATCAAACCCGTAAGACCAACACATTATAAAAACCGTGCAAAACATAGGGATTCGTGAAATCGCGGAGAAAGCCGAAGTTTCGATTGGTACTGTTGACCGGGTAATTCACAATCGTGGCGGAGTATCGAAATCCACAAAGGAGAAGATACAGGAGATCATCAGGAAGTATCATTACGAACCGAACATGATAGCTAGGACCCTGGCATCCAGGAAAAGATACCTCCTTGCCACATTGATTCCTTTTTACACCAGGAATAATACCTACTGGTCAGGGCCATTGGAAGGAATAAAGAAAGCAGCTTCAGAAATTGCAGATTTCAGTGTAAGCCTGAGTTACTATTTTTTTGATCAACACCATGCAGATACTTTTTATGAAGCGACAAAGAAACTCCTGAATTCTACTCCGGATGCAGTATTACTGGCTCCGGTTTTCTATCATGAAAGCCTGGCATTTTTAAAAGCATGTGAGGAGAGGGGTATCCCTTATGTCTTCATTGATTCGAATATCCGGGGATTAAAAAACATCAGCTATTTCGGTCAGGATTCTTTCCAGAGTGGTTACCTGGCAGCCAGGTTGATCAGCATTGGATGCACCTCAAAATCCCGGTTCCTGGTAATTCACGTCGCAAAGGAGGAAGAAAACATCAATCATTTAAAACAGAGGGAGAATGGCTTCAGAGCCTGGTTTGGCGACCATGAACACTTAGGGAAAGCAGTTATTGAGACCCTTTACATCTCCGGATCAGAAAAGAGTGCTGTTAAGCGCCTTCTACCATCAATCCACAATCATAAAACGAAAGGGATCTTTATTACCTGCAATGCCCACATCATTGCCAGATCGATCAAACAGATGAAAACAGACCACCTTCGGTTGATCGGGTATGATATGACAAAGGATAACCTGAAGTTCCTGAAATCAGGAACCATTGATTTTTTAATTTGTCAGAAGCCACGTGAACAAGGGTACCACGGGGTCTACTCCCTGTTCAATTACCTGGTTCATAAGAAACCGGTTAAGGCACTTCATCTTATGCCCATTGATATCATAACCAGAGAAAATTATCGCTACTATCTTGAATTTGAATAAAACCAAAAATATGGATGATTTAACGCTTAAGGATCTAAACGGGAAGGTATGCATTATAACAGGAGGGGCTGGTGTACTCGGAAGCTCAATCGTAGGTGCACTTGCATCCTCCGGGATAAAAACCGCCATTGCTGATATTGATAAACCGGCTGCTGTCAGGTTAGCGTCAGAAATCGAAGCAAAAACCGGGACAAGGTGTATTGGAATTGAAGCGGATGTCCTGTCCAAGAAATCACTTACAGAACTCAAGCAGGAGGTGAACAGTGTGCTGGGTCCAATCGATTTTTTAATCAACGGAGCAGGCGGTAATGCTCCCACAGCCACCACCGAGCTGGAAGAAATTACTAAGGGGGGAGATGACCTGGAGAAAGGATTCTACGGTCTTGAAACCGACGGTTTTGAAAAGGTATTTGCACTGAATTTTTTAGGAACCCTGTTACCCACCATGGTACTGACTAAAGATATGGTGAAGAATCACCAGGGGGTGGTCCTCAATATCTCTTCCATGAGTGCATTCAAACCCCTGACTAAAGTCGCTGCCTATTCAGCAGCTAAAGCTTCAGTAAATAATTTCACCCAGTGGTTGGCAGTACACCTGGGAAAAACCGGTGTACGTGTAAATGCCATTGCTCCCGGATTCTTTATCACCAAACAGAACAGGTTCCTGGTTCTGGATGAAGATACCGGAGGATTTACATTGCGCGGACAGAAGATCGTATATCACACACCCATGGGCAAATTCGGCAACCCCGAAGATCTCCACGGACCGGTGCTCTTCCTGCTTTCGGATCTTTCCAGATTCATAACCGGTATTGTCCTGCCGGTGGATGGAGGATATAGTGCCTTCGGGGGAGTGTGAAAGGGCAAAGGGAAGGATGAAGGATGAAGGTAAATGATAAATTTAGAATATTGAATAATGAATTTTGAAATGATAATTGTTATCCCAAAGGCCCGCCTTCCAGGCAGGCATCCATTCGGGAAATATTAAATGTAAGTGAGACTCAAATTTTGTTTTTTGAAATTTGTTAGTCAAACTTATCCCGCTGAAAGCGGGATTAATTTAGATTAAATAATATGGCAAAAAATGTTATAATAGCTCAATCGGGAGGACCCTCGCCGGTGATCAATAACTCACTCCGTGGCATCATCGAGACATGCCGGCAGTTTCCTGAAATTTTTAATACCATCTATGGTGGATGGCACGGCATTGAGGGTGTGCTGAAAGAGGAGTTATTAGACCTGTCTATTCAGGACAAAGATGAAATCGCACTACTCAGGAATACTCCTGCAGCTGGTAGTATTGGAACATGCCGGTATAAACTGCTGGATCAGCAGGAAAACGATTTCAACCGGATCCTGGATGTTTTCCGTGCACACAACATCGGTTTCTTTTTCTATATCGGAGGTAATGACTCTCAGCATACCGCATATAAGGTAAGCCAGCTGGCTCGTGAAAGGGGCATTGAATTAATATCAACCGGCGTCCCAAAAACAATCGATAATGATCTGGGAGATAACGAATTCAGGCTAATTGATCACACCCCCGGGTATGGAAGTGTTGCCCGATACTGGTCCTGCATCGTGCAGAATGCCAACGAAGAAAACAGGGGATCTTCACCGGCAGACCCGGTCCTTGTATTGCAGGCAATGGGAAGAAAGATCGGGTATATTCCTGCAGCCTCCCGACTTGCAGATCCTGACCGGTCTTTCCCTTTGCTCATTTACCTTCCGGAATCCGGTTTAGGACTGAAACAAATGGCAGATCATGTGAACGAGCAACTGAAAGAGAATGGCCGATGTATTGTCGTCGTCAGTGAAGGATTTGATGTGGGAGATATCGGCGATGTCCGGGATGCCTTCGGACACACCTCTTTTGGTTCAACAAAAACTACTGTTTACCAGACTGTGATTAACTACCTAAACCAGAGCGGAATTAAAGCCAGGGGAGCAGCACGTGGCCAGGTTATGGGAACGGATCAGCGAAGCTCAGCCATTTATGCATCGGTCACCGACCTGGAAGAAGCATACAACGTGGGACAGAAAGCAGTTGAAATTGCAATGAACGAAGGAAACGGATGGATGGCAACCCTGCTGCGTGAACCAGGGACAGTCTACTCGGTGAAGTACGATAAGGTGCCGCTGGAAAAGATGGTACTCTCGGAACGCACATTCCCAAAAGAATGGATTGCTCCGAACGGAGTGGACGTCACGGATGAATTTCTTGACTATGTCCGGCCGCTGATCGGCAATGATTGGCCATCCGTCCCACTGATTGATGGCAAACAGCGGTTTTCCCGGTTCAACATGGTGTTTGCGGAAAAGAAGTTGAAAGAGTATGTGCCGGAAGCCTATTAGAATATCGAATCATGAACAGGGAATAAAGAATTTTGAACAAAATTAAGTAACGATGGAAAAGAAGAAGTTCGATTTAGAAGATCGACTTATTGATTTTGCAGTTTTGGTAATCAAAATTGCAGAAAAAATTGGTAACACAGTTGCAGGTAAGCATTTAGGAGAGAATTTGATACGGTCTGGAACTTCTCCCGCTCTTAACTATGGAGAAGCACAAGGTGCTGAATCCCGTAAGGATTTTATACACAAAATGAAGATCTGCCTTAAAGAATTGCGCGAGACAAGGGTTGGATTAAAAATCATTAACAAACTTCCATTTGAAAAGGTAAAATCTTTGTTAGATGAAGCACTGCTTGAAAATGAGGAGTTGATTTCAATTTTTGTTAAAAGTATTGAAACCGCCCAGTCTAACTTGAGAACAAAATCCAAGAATGAACTAAAATGAGCTTTTTATGAAGATTTCTTCATTCAATATTCCTTGTTCATTATTCATTATTCTGAACATTTCGATCCGAAATTCGCAATCCGAAATCTATTTAAACCATGGATCCTCAGCAACAACTTCGTGATCTCAAACCCAACCACCCGTTTTTCATCGGCATCGACTCTGACGGATGCGTGTTTGATACCATGGAACCAAAGCAGAAAGAGTTTTTTTGTCCTAATGTGCTGCGTTATTACGGTCTTCTTCCCATCTCAAAAATAGCCAGGGAGACATGGGAATTTGTGAATCTCTATTCACAAACCCGCGGCATAAACCGGTTCCTTGCCCTGATCGAATGTTTTGAACTGTTAAAAAAACGCAAAGAAGTGGTGGAACGAGGTTTTCAGGTACCCGATCTTTCTGCTCTCAAAGAATGGACAAGCAAAGAGACAAAATTGGGAAACCCAACACTGGAAATGTATGCCAAACAGGTTCGGAACGATGATATCGACCTTGTATTAACCTGGTCAAAAACCGTTAACAAAGAGATTGCCCAATGGGTGCATGGACTCTCACCATTCCCTTATGTGAAAGAATCCCTTGAGAAAATCAAACCTGAGTCTGATGCTATTGTCGTATCACAAACACCCCTGGAAGCGCTAACCAGAGAATGGGAAGACCATGATCTTACAAAATATGTCCGGTTCATAGCCGGGCAGGAATACGGTACCAAAGGCGAACACCTTGCATTGGCTGCTAAAAGGAAATACCCCGATAATAAAATACTTATGATTGGCGATGCGCCGGGAGATCTGATGGCAGCAAAAAAGAATGGTGTACTCTTTTACCCGGTTAATCCGGGGCATGAAGCTGCCTCCTGGAAAAGATTCTATGAAGAAGCAGCAGATATTTTCTTTGCCGGAAAATATCAAGGGAAATATGAGGATGGATTGATTGAGGAGTTTAACCGATATCTTCCGGATAAACCCACATGGGAAATGGTACAGGATTCATAAACGAACCGTATTGAATAATCTACCATTATGATTTATTTCGAAAACGGATCAGATGCAACAATACTAAGGCATCAGGAGCTGAAAGAGGGTCTTTTTGAAGCACTGGACCGGATTGGCCCGAAAAGAAAGATCCTGGCAATCCCTCCGGATTTTACACGCTACCATTCAAAAGCAGGAGAGCTAACTGCTTTTGCATACGAATATTATCGAAGCAAACTCACCCACATCCTTCCTGCATTAGGAACCCATGCACCCATGAGCTCCGGGGAGATCAATAGGATGTTCCCAGGTATTCCAAAAAAGCTTTTCCATGTGCATGATTGGAGGAACGATATTCGATCCCTTGGGACAGTTCCTTCAGCATTTATAAAACAGGTTTCCGGTGGCACGGTAAATTACGAATGGACTGCCCAGGTGAACAGGCTGCTGGTTGAAGGTGATTTTGACTTGATCCTCTCAATTGGACAGGTTGTCCCACACGAAGTTACCGGAATGGCAAACTACAACAAAAACATATTCATTGGAACAGGTGGCGCTGAAGCAATCAATAAAAGTCATTTCCTGGGGGCTGTATATGGAATGGAGAAAATGATGGGAAAGACAGATACCCCTGTCAGACAAGTGCTTGACTACACGAGCGACCACCTGTCAGATCGTTTGCCGCTGATTGTCTATATCTTAACCGTAATTGGAAGAGATATTGATGGGAAGCAGGTTGTCCGGGGGTTATTCATCGGCGATGACAAAAAGTGTTTCATCCTTGCTTCGGAACTATCCCAACGGGTAAATATTGAACTGCTGGATGCTCCCATTAAAAAAACAGTGGTCTATCTTGATCCGTCGGAATACAAAAGCACCTGGTTGGGGAATAAAGCAATCTACAGAACTCGCATGGCTATGGCTGATGGCGGAGAACTGGTCATCCTGGCTCCGGGACTGAAAACATTCGGAGAAGACCGGGAAATTGACCGGCTGATCAGGAAATTCGGATACCGTGGAACACCCTCCACGCTGGATGCTGTGAATTCACATCCGGAATTGACACAAAATTTAAGCGCCGCGGCTCATCTGATACACGGATCGTCTGAAGGGCGATTTCAAATTACCTATTGCCCGGGAAAATTAACAGAAAAAGAAATTCTTTCTGTTCATTTCAACTATGGCAACCTGAAAGAGATGAGAAAAAGATATGATCCCGGCACAATGAAGAATGGGATCAATCGCCTCCCAGATGGAGAGGAGGTATTTTTTATTTCAAATCCGGCTCTGGGATTGTGGGCAGTCAGGTCAAACTCGATGAACTCAATAACTTAATCAATAAAACCATACGTAATGAAACCGACAAACAATGCATTAACCAGGAGAAAATTCATTGCCACAACCGGAGCAGCAGTTGCCGGTGCAATGATTACCAGACCGGGAACATCCATGATAATCCCTGGAAAGCCACTGGCTAAGAAACGTTTAGCATTGGTGGGGACAGGAATACGTGGAACCACGTTCTGGGGTAGAAGGGTCCTGGAGAACTACTCCGACCTGATCGATTTTGTTGGGTTGTGTGATATCAACCCGGGCCGTGTCGAATTCGCGAAAAACTACATGAACGCAACCTGTCCGACCTTCACTAACTTCGATGAAATGATGGCCAAAACAAAACCGGATATGCTGATCGTTACCACGGTCGATGCAACCCATCATGAATTCATCATCAAGGGACTGGAAATGGGAGTTGAAGTGTTAACGGAAAAACCGTTAACAACCGATGAAGTAAAATGCCAGAAGATACTCGAAGCAGAAAGAAAATCGGGCAAAAAGCTAAAAGTTGGATTTAACTACCGTTACGGGCCCCACACGACAAAGATAAAAGAGCTACTTGTATCGAATGAAGTGGGAAATATTACTTCGGTTGATTTCCACTGGTACCTGAATGTCTACCACGGTGCTTCCTATTTCAGAAGATGGCATGGAATCCGCTCAAGAAGTGGAACCCTGCTGGTCCATAAAGCAACCCATCATTTCGACCTGCTGAACTGGTGGATCGATTCCGATCCGGTTGAAGTATTTGCTTATGGAGATCTGGAGCATTATGGTAGAAACCATTCCTTCCGTGGTGATAAATGCAGAAATTGTCCGCATCAAACAAAATGCAAATTTTACTGGGATATTACCACGGATCAGATGTTAATGGATCTCTATGTGAAAAATGAACATTTCGACGGATATATCCGCGATAATTGCCTGTGGAGGGAGGAGATTGATATTTATGATAAAATGGCTGTCCAGATAAAGTATGCCAACAACGTACAGGTGAGTTATTCACTGACAACCTATTCACCTTATGAGGGATGGAGGATTACCTTTAACGGGATGAATGGAAGGCTTGAATCGTGGTTGGATATACCCTGGAGGAAGGATGAGAAGATCAACCAGGCTGAATTGCATGCCCGGGAAATGGAACAGGAAGCAACGGAAACAAATACGGATTACGAGGAGATCATCATGATGAACAATTTTGAAAATTACCGGATGATTAAACTTTCGAAAGAAAGGAGCGGGCATGGAGGAGGAGACCAGCGACTTCAGGATCAAATATTCAGAAATCCCGATATGCCGGACCCATTCAGACATGCTGCCGGTTCAAGAGATGGAGCCATGTCAGTATTGATTGGGATTGCAGCAAGAAAAAGCATTGAATCGGGAAAACCGGTTCGCCTTGAGGATCTCACGGATCTTGTTCCTGAAAAGGTGCGACCGGTTATGAAATAAAACGATCCATGTCACCAACAACAGAACCAGGTAATAGAAAAAACAGATGAAGATTGCAGCCGATGATAAAATCCCTTTTTTACAGGGTGTGCTCGAACCGTATGCCTCGATCCGGTATCTTCCCGGCAATGAATTCGTTCGCGAAAAGATCATCGATACCGATGCAATCATCATTCGTACACGCACGGAATGTAACCGAAATCTCCTGGAAAGAACATCCGTGAAATTCATTGCCAGTGCAACCATAGGATATGATCATATCGATACAGCGTACTGCCGAAATAATCAGATTACCTGGACCAATGCTCCGGGATGCAACGCATCGTCTGTAAAACAATATGTTGCATCTGCTCTCGTGCATCTCTCCCGTCAGTTCAGGTTCACCCTGGAGGGAAAGACACTGGGCATTATCGGTGTGGGTAATGTCGGAACAAAAATTGAATCGCTGGCCCGTGATCTGGGCATAAAAGTCCTTTTGAACGATCCACCCAGAGCCCGAAATGAAGGTGATGAACAATTTGTAAACCTTTCAGCAATCCTTGAACAGTCAGACATCATTACCCTGCACGTACCACTGATCCATTCAGGAATCGATAAAACATACAGGATG
>Ga0315539_1003399_pt1 | contig 11207 bp, 7 predicted proteins | sample SalMarSW160150MG_FD_203097 | JGI IMG/M metagenome (GOLD analysis project Ga0315539, IMG submission 203097) | Salt marsh sediment microbial communities from the Plum Island Ecosystem LTER, Massachusetts, United States - Salt Marsh Sediment SW1601-150 ... | reverse complement strand
GAGGCCTAAGACCAGCCCTCCTGCAATCAGCGCGTAGGGAAGCTGTGTTCTCACATGGTCGGTCGCCGAAGCCATCGAGGAGATGATGGTGGTGTCTGAAATGGGGGAGCAGTGGTCTCCGAAAACAACGCCTCCCAGCATGGTGGCAATCACCAGTCCGGGATTAAGCCCGATGAGGTTGATCATAGGCACGGCGATGGGGGGATCATGATGGCAAACGTCCCCCAGGATGTGCCTGTAGAGAAGGCGATAAAACAGGACACAAGGAACAACACCGCAGGGATGATGCCTGTGGGAAGAGTGGATTTGGCTGCCTGGGCCACAAAAGGCCCTATGCCCAGAGCCTCACATGTGTCCCCTATGGCAAAGGCGAGGATCATCAGGCTGGCCAGAGGGAAATCTTAATGATATTTCGTCTTCTGCATTGTTATGTCCAAAAACCATCAGTGTTTCAGGAATAATACCATACTCATCCCTGGCTTTTATTATGGCATTAATACATTCTGATTTTGTTTGAGGTTTATTCGTCATTTTCCAGACAGTAGGTGTAGCGCCATCAATCCCAAATCCTACTTTTAATTATGTTTTTGAGCGGTTTCACTGCCAACGACTTCCAACAAATGGAAAACCGCCCATAATAGTTTTAGGTTAAGCACAATTACTAATCTAATCTCTTTTCCTGTAAAGAGAAGTTGTCGTTTTATCCTCTGAAAGTAAACAGCAGTTTACATCTTCTAACTTCTGCCTAAAGCCTAGCTTAGCTGCTTACAGGGGAATACAAGGCAGCTAATCCTTTGGCGTGTTTCTTGAATCACAATCTCTGCCATGGGCAGGGTATATCTTCAGCGTCATCCGGAGAGGACGCTTATGTATCGTGTGCTTTTCCATCACATTGACCGCTTCCTTAAGGCTTATGAGTCAAGCTTTGAACGTGAGTATGGTTATCTCCGCCCCATTGTTCAGGAAGTGGTTGATAAGTATCTGGACTGCGGCAATCCTAAGTGTTGATTCGCACGGATAAGGTGTTCTGATTGTGGGACAGAACAATTACTGATGTTTTCCTGCAAGACCCGCGGATTCTGTCCATCTTGTCATGCTAAGAGGCGTGAGGAATGGGATGAGTGGATGATTCTCTATTTCTTGCGGACTTCTCGTTGACTTGATATGTTTGTTCTGTGTAGTATTGTTAATGAAGCAGCTCAGAGAGTGAAAACTTGATGAAATTTAGAGAAAATCGTCATGAACAAAAAAAGAAATTTCTATCTCTTCAACACGCCAACAGAAACCTGCATTGTATATTTTTTACAGCTCTACTCGTCCTATCCATCACCCATGTTTGGGGTTCAAATTCTTATAACAAATCGAAAACCAATTCAACTATACTGATAAATCAGGATGGCAAGAGAGCCATGCCCGCAGTCCCGATTGAGGAGAAGGTAGTGATCGACGGCCGTCTGGATGATGCTGTATGGCAAACAGCCGCATTCCAGGGAGATTTCAAACAGCGTGAACCCGACGAAGGAGAACCGGCCAGTGAAAGGACCGAAGTAGCTGTGCTCTATGATAAAAAATATCTCTACTTTGGAATCAAATGCTTCGATAAAGAACCCGATAAAATCATCGCCCGGGAGATGCGGCGTGATGCCATTGTAGATGATGACGACTACTTTGAAATGATACTGGACACCTATCACGATAAGCGCAGCGGCTATTACTTTATCACCAATGCCTACGGTTCCAAAAGGGAGGCCGTACTGGCCAATGAAGGGCGTGATTATAATCCTGCATGGGACGGTGTATGGAAATGTAAAGCCCGTGTAACCGAAGAGGGCTGGTTTCTCGAAATTGCCATCCCCTGGAAAACCCTGCGGTTCAAAGAGCAGGATCTGTCTGTATGGGGCATTAACTTCGCGCGCATGATCCGCCGGAAGAATGAACATGTCTTCTGGCAGCTGATTCCCCGGGATCTGGGACACACCGGATTATTCCGCCTCTCCGAAGCAGGGACGCTGGAGAATCTGACCAACCTGAAAATGGGCGGAAATCTGGAACTCAGGCCCTATTTCTTGGGGGGTCTGGAAAATGACTCTGGTACTGATTTTAAAACCGACGGACTGATTGACCTCGGCCTGGATACCAAAATTGCCATCACACCCAATCTAGCTCTGGATCTCACGGTGAACACCGATTTCGCCCAGGTAGAGGCCGACCAGGAACAGGTCAATTTAACCCGGTTCTCTCTGTACTATCCTGAAAAGCGGGATTTCTTCCTTGAAGGTGCGGAAACTTTTGCATTCGGAGGAGGAGGAGGAGGAGGAGGAGGATACTGGCATGGCGGCAGTTCGGATATGAATCTCTTTTACAGCCGCCGGCTGGGCCTGGTCGACGGTCATGAAGCACGTATACTCGGCGGAGCCAAGATGGTGGGCAAGATCGGCCAGTACCGCATCGGTCTGATGCATATTTATACAGATGAGGTTTCCTACGAGGATGAAGAGGATACACTCCATGTCAATCCGATCCATTTTACTGTTTTCCGGCTCAGCAGAGACATCCTTTCACGGGGCAGTATCGGATTAATGCTGTTGAACAAGGAAGAAACTAAATCGGACCACTATAATCGTTCCGTGGGGTTGGACGGTTTGTTCCCGTTGAGTGATTATTTTACCGTTTCCGGCTATCTCGCCGGTACCTTCGGACTAAGGCAGGAGAAGGATGGCCAGATTCTGAATATGAACCAACAGAACCTCGCCGGCAAACTCAGCCTGGACTACAACAGCGATCTGTGGCAGTTTTCAACCTCCCACCAGGATGTAGGTGTATTATTCAATCCAGAGATGGGATTTAACCGCCGTACGGACTACCGTCTCACCAATGCCTCTCTGGAATATTCCCCCCGGCCGGCTCAACCATCGGCTATCCGGAAGTTCGGGTATCAGATATCGGGTGATTACCGTTCCGATCATCACAGCAGAATGCTGGACAGTAAAATCGGGGCATCCTTTTCCATTGAATTTCAGAGCAGTGCCCGATACAGTTTCGATGTCAACAAAAACAATGAGTTTATTGATTACAACTGGGAAGTTCGGGATGGATTTCTCATCCCTGCTGGAACCTACTCGGGTTACGACTATTCCATGAGCATAGAAAGTGACAAGAGCCGTTCCATTGCCGGGGGAATCAATGTAAATTACGGGAATTACTACACGGGCCACAACACGAGTCTTGGTGTAGACGGCACCATCACCAAGATCCGTCGGCTCAGGATGGAGATTGACTACTCACACAATTATGTTAATCTTCCCGGAGGAACGTTTCATACCAATACCCTGGGACTCCGCACATTTTATTTCTTTTCCACGGAGCTCTATCTGAAAGCCTATATTCAGTTGAACGACGACAAATACTACAATGAAGGAAGAGAGAAGATTATCAGCAACATTCTATTAAGATGGATCTATTCACCTGAAAGCAATCTCTATTTTGTATACAACGACGGCCGTCTCATCGGCCCCGGGAACAATGTAATTACCAACAGGACCTTCATGGTCAAAGCGACCTTCTTCTGGCGCAAGTAATATAATAAAGAGGCTTTGTTGCATGAATCTAAAAACCTGGGCACCTCTCCCTTTGACAAGCAATTCTATTCAACCGCGTATGACAAAGGCCTACACATTTTGCGCATCCGATTCAGGATAGCGCAACCAATCGCAGCTTCCTGCTTCTGAGCATCGTCATTCTTGGCTCCCAATCGCCCCCCAATGATTCTCTTGTAACGATAGAATGCGTTTTCCGCGTGACTCTGCAAATAGTATCCAGACTGACTTTTCCACTCGGACCATCCCTTGCTCCGGATCTCCGCAATATGACAGTCTCGATGAGAGGGAACACTGATTGAATTGTTGGACAACACCGCGTCTTTTTTCGGCGGCACGACAACCTCGGCTCCTGGTGAATGATGGTCCACCGATGTAATGTCAACACCGCAATGGATTTGTGCACCAAAGCCGGTAATATTCCGGAAACCATTGCCTTTCTGGAAAAAACATACAAGAATTTCAATCCTGCCTTTCCTTTTGAATACCATTTCCTGGATGAGGATTACGACCGGCCCTACCGGAGTGTGGAGCGGGAAATGGGCATTGTCCGCACGTTCGCTATTCTGGCAATTTTTATTTCCTGTCTTGGTTTGTTTGGATTGGCTGCCTTCACTGCTGAACAGCGGACCAAAGAAATTGGAGTCCGTAAGGTGTTGGGTGCTTCAATTTCGAGGATTATTTTGCTTCTTTCCAGGGAATATACCAAGTGGGTTCTGATAGCTAATATCATAGCCTGGCCCTTATCCTACTTCGTCATGCGAAGCTGGCTCCAGGACTTTGATTACAGGATCAGTCTTAGCTGGCATATTTTTGCTCTTTCGGCTGTTCTTTCGCTGCTGATTGCCCAGTTGACGGTTAGCTTTCAGGCTTTCAAGGCCGCCCGCACAAACCCTATGGACTGTCTACGCTATGAATAAAACAGGGAATTAAAGGGGATAGTTCTATTTTTTAGCATTCTTATCTCTATTCTTATCTCTGAAAAAACATGACAAAATAAAAAGGATGGAACCGTCTCCATTGACGAAAATATGTTTTTCTATATATTATTAGCAACATAACATCACCAAGATTTTACTTGAATTGCACTATAAGGAGAGAATAATGGAGGGAAAGGAAACGCTTCCTCAGAGTGAATCTGGGAATTTCAGAAGTTATGACGGCCATGAGTTGTATGAACAGTGGTGGCGGCCGCAAAGTGATCCCAGGGCAGCAGTAGTGATTGTACATGGAGTATGCGAACATAGTGGCCGGTATGATGAGGCTGCCGGATTCTTAACCGGCCGGGGATACGCGGTTGATACATTTGACCTGCGTGGTCACGGAAAATCAGAGGGAAAAACAGTATATGTCGAATCTTTTGACGATTACCTGAATGACCTGGATGTATTTTTGGACAGAGTTCGGAAGAAGATTCCTGACAAGCCGGTTTTTCTGCTTGGTCACAGCATGGGTGGGGCTATTTGTCTCCTTTACTGTATAACCCGGCAGCCGGATATACAGGGAGTGATCCTCAGTGCTCCCTCTGTTAAGATCAGTGATGACATTTCTCCTTTTCTTCAGAAAATATCATCTGTACTGAGTAAGTTTTTCCCAAGACTCCCGGCGGTCAAACTGGAGACTAAGGATTTATCCAGGGATCCTGAAGTATTGAAAAGGCGCGATAATGATCCGCTTGTCTATCAGGGCAAGATATTAGCACGCACCGGAGCAGAGATTCTCCAGGCGACCAAGCGGATACAGGGGCAGATGGATAAGATATCCCGGCCGATTCTTATTTTGCATGGAACAGAAGACCGTTTGGCGGATATAGAAGGCAGCAAGATGCTGTATGCCGGTGTTAAAGAAAAAGACAAGACTATAAAAATCTACGATGGTCTTTATCATGAGGTCATGAATGAGCCTGAAAAGGAGCAAGTTTTAAATGATATTGCTGCCTGGATGAATGACCATACTCCGAACTGAAAAGCAGAAAAAACACGAGGACCAGAAAAGGGGACTGTCCCCTTTTGCTGAAGCCAGAAAGGGCAGGGGAAGCGGAGGAGACGATTATGAGTTCAGATGAGTGTGTATTAGCGATTGACCAAGGGACGACCGGGACTACTGCTGTTTTGTATAACCGGGAAGGTCTGATAGTTGGCAAAGCATATCAGGAAATCTCTCAGATATATCCTCAACCTGGTTGGGTGGAACACGACCCTCTGGAAATTTGGCATTCAGTTGAAGCTGCGGTAAAAGAGCTGTGTTTACAGCGCAAGGTAAAAATTGCAGCTGTAGGCATAACAAACCAGCGAGAAACTACAGTCGTCTGGAATAGAAAGAGCGGGCTCCCGGTCTGTAATGCGATCGTATGGCAGTGCCGGAGAACAACTGCAGAGTGTGAAAGACTAAAATCATATGAGAGTCTCTTCCGAAAAAAGACCGGGTTACCGGTAGATGCCTATTTTAGCGGGACAAAACTGAAATGGATTCTTAATAATTATCAGGGCCAGGCTCCGGAAGATCTGCTTTTTGGAACAATCGACACCTGGCTTATCTGGAAATTGACAGGCGGGAAGGTACATGCTACAGATTTTACCAATGCTTCCCGGACTTTGATGTTCAATATTACGGAAAAAAAATGGGATTCCGAATTATGCGGGCTGCTTGATATACCTGAGATACTGCTTCCGGAAGTCAAGGGTTCGATTGATGATTTCGGCCGGGTTGATTCCCTCCCGGAATTAACAGGAATACCGATATATGGAGTAGCCGGTGATCAGCAGGCAGCCCTTTTCGGTCAGACCTGCTTCTCTACTGAAGAGGCTAAAAACACTTATGGCACTGGTTGCTTTCTGCTTTTAAACACAGGAGAAAAAACCATTTTTTCCGAAAAAGGCCTGGTGACCACCCTGGCACTAAATGGTCAGGGGGAACCGTGTTATGCTCTGGAAGGCTCCATTTTTATCGGGGGAGCTGCCGTTCAATGGCTTAGAGATAAACTCGGACTTTTAGAAAAATCATCTGACAGTGAAGCCGCAGCTCTGACAGTGGCGGATAATGCTGGGGTTTACATGGTTCCTGCCTTTGTAGGATTGGGAGCTCCTTACTGGAATATGGAAGTCAGGGGAATTATTACCGGGTTGACCCGTGGAACTGACCGCAACCACATTATCCGGGCCGCATTGGAATCTATGGCTTATCAGACTTATGATGTGCTTAAGGCCATGGAGGATGAAGCGGATTTCGATATCAAGAACTTAGCTGTTGACGGGGGAGCGGCAGCAAATGATTTTCTGATGCAGTTCCAGGCTGATATCCTTGCCAGGTCTGTGATTCGCCCGAAAATAATAGAATCAACTTCCTTGGGAGCAGCTTATATGGCCGGGCTAAAATCTGGGTTCTGGGAAGATAGTAAAGAGCTGGAGCGGATCAGATCGATTGAAAAAGAATTCACTCCGTCTATGGATGAAAACACCCGGCATTCCTTGCTGGCCGGATGGAGAAAAGCCCTGAGGCAGGCTACTTTATCTCCGCTCCTTTTGCCATAAGGTTAATTCATTTCCTCAAAAATTACGGTGTTTTATTAACAATTCCCTTCTTATGGGTGGCCACGGATTCAAATAAGGCTCACTAAAAAGCGATCTGCGGAAATTATCCTGACACCATTTTTTAGAATATCAACATTTTGTTTCCTGACTACCTGGTAAACATAGGGGATATCCAACCGTTCTTTGAAATAGCATACTGAAGGCGAGGGGTTTAACTCATTTAATTTAGCTTCCACACAAAACCAAGGGGCATCATTGACCGTGACTAAAAAATCGACCTCTTTTTTGTCAACGTTTCTTAAATAATAGAGAGCAGTTTTATGTCCTTTATATTCCTTTAAATATTGTGTCAATTTTAAAAGATGAGAAGCGATTAAATTTTCAAATCGCGCTGCTTCATCTTCAACTTCAGACCAGTCAAACATGTAGAGTTTTGGCTCTTTTTTTATTGAACGGATATTTTTTTTATGGAATGGATAAATTCGAAAATGGTAGTAAAACTGTTCCAAGATAGACAGCCAATTTGAAACAGCTCTATGGCTGACTTCTAAATCTTCTCGTATCGAATTTATAGAAAGCAGTGAGCCAACTTTAGATGGTAAGATATCACTTAATAATTGCATATTACCAATATCTCTAACCGCTTCAATATCCCTAATATCTTCGCGAAACAGACGTTCAACTTTCTCATTATGCCATCTGCGAAGCGATCGGTTATTTTGCTTCAAAAATATTTCTGGGAAGCCCCCAAAATGTTCTAATGTTTCTAAATCATGAAAATGATCTGAGCTTGTAATAGGGAGTTCATGGAAAACTTCGATATCATTTTTAATGTTTAAAATTTCTGCCAGGCTAAAAGGATGCAGCGTATAATAAAAATACCTCCCCTGCAATGAGTCTCCTCCTTTTCGATAAATATTGAGTCGTGCACTGCCTGTTATCAAAAATTTATATCGCTCTTTGTGAGTATCATATTCACCTTTTATAAAGTTTTTCCATTTTGGATATTTGTGGATTTCATCAAAAATGAGAAGTTCTGCAGAGCCTGGAAATTCTGAACTCATGATATTTTTTCGGTCACTTCGAGCATCCCAATTATAATAAGCAAATTCTTTAAAATATGGGGCAATTAATTTTGTTGCCAGCGTGGTTTTACCAATTTGTCTTGCTCCTCCAAGGAATACCATTTTTTCTGAAAGGTCTTGTAAAATATTTTCAGTTAGGTATCTTTTTTTAATCATTGTTGGATCCTGTCATTTTTAGCATGTTTTTTCTATTAACATATTAATAATTAATTTGTTAAAAAGCAAGATATTTTTGCTTGCAGGCAAATTTATTAGCTAATATTTTTGCTTGCAGGCAAATAATTTTTATATTTTCCCACCTCGATATTAGCGATTCTGACCGGTTCGGGGATCCTGTATTTGATTACACAATTCATTATGATTTCTTTTGACTCTTTTATTCCGATTTTATATCCTGGAGAAATAAATACCGGTTTGACATTTCTGTTTGCCCATTGGCGTTTTGGAGTTAGGCCTTGAGATTTGGATGGCGGGAGTGGTATGAGTCGAGAGGTTCACGTACCGTTCTGAGAGGGAAGATTTTTGAATTCTAGGCGTCTAATAATATGAACATGAACGGAATCATTCGTAAGGAGATAAACATGCTGAAGTTTGCGCGGGAATTTATTCCACTTCTGTTATTGACATTTTTTTTAGTTGAAGCCATCCCGTTTTTTAGCACCACAGTGACGGCCGAAACCGAGGATCTCGACACCCGGGTCAAGAAATTTCTGGACACCCACGACTGGGGATGGGGCGATATGAACGTGCCAGCCGTTGACGGCCGGACCCTCCACGACATCATAATCAAGAATAAATACACCCGCGCTGTCGAGATCGGGACATCCACCGGACATTCCACTATATGGATCGCCTGGGCGCTGAGCAAGACAGGGGGCAAACTGATCACCATCGAAATCGATGAGGGACGGTACCGAGAAGCCCTGGAGAATTTCGAAGCGGCAGGGCTTTCCGAGTTCATCGACGCTCGCCTCGGAGACGCCCACGAGATCGTTCCCGCCCTCGAAGGGCCGTTCGACTTCGTATTCAGCGATGCAGACAAACACTGGTACAAAAACTATCTGATCGCGCTTCTTCTCAAGCTGGAAGTCGGCGGCTGCTACACCACTCATAACGTGTCGTCGAGGAGGAGGGGGCTACGGGGTGGAGGCCGCAGCGGCAGCTATCTTGATTACCTGTACAGCCTTTCCAACCTGGAAACTACGGTCGACGACCGGGGTGCCGGCCTTTCGATCAGCTATAAAAAAAGCCAATAGACCTTCTCATCTGTCCAAAATGCGGTTGGCAGATGAAGGTTATCTCATTTATAGAGGATCATAAAGTCATAAACAAGATAATCAACCACCTTAAGCTGACTTTTAATCCAGAGCGGCCTCCGCCTCCTGCGCAACCTCAGCTAAATATGACAGCTGAGGAAAGATCAGAATATGTATGAAAGCCGTAACACTATGACTTCGAAATCTATTCTTTATCCCCATTATCTTGTAATTTTTACTTACATTCTCTTTTTCTTTATTTTTCTAGTTTCTGTGTTAGGATACTGATTTAGAGGTCTATTTCGCCAAGAGAGAAGGCCGTGATCTAATCAGCACTAGTTCTGGCAGCGTGGAATTCGAGCAAAGTTACAAAGGCTAGTATTACTTTAATCCTTCAATTTACTTTATATCTATTTTTAAATATGAAATAGGCGGGGATTCCTGCCAACACAGTAAAGATTGCTATCGAAGAAGGAACGGGTCGTTCCAGAAAACCAAGTATAAGAATGGAAACACCAGCCAGTAAATAAAGAATAGGAACCAGGGGAAAACCAGGCATTTTATATGTACTTTTCTTTAGACGCCTTAACTTAAAAACACCAATGACGGCAAGGATGGGAAAAATTCCAAGGGAAAAACCCATATACGTTAATATCTGGTCAAAAGACCCCGATAACACAATGATTACTGCAATTGCACACTGCAGCATTATCGATTTTGAGGGAACACGATAATCTTTGTGAATCTTTGCAGCAAACCTGAAAAAATATCCATCTCTGGCCATCGAGTAATACACTCTCGGACCAAGGATGATAAAAGCACTTAAAGACGAGAAAAGGGCAAAAGATATTAGGATTGAAAAGAGACTCTCGAAGGATTTACCGAATAAATTGCCTGCAGCAAGGCCTCCTATGGAGATGACCCCGCTCATGCCTTCAGGCGAAACAGCGTAAACGTAAAAAAGATTCAAGCAGAAATAAAGAAGAATGACTATTCCTGTTCCCAGTATCAGAGAACGAGGCAGATTCTTTTCCGGATTTTTAACCTCAGAGCCTATATAGGCAGATGCATTCCAGCCGCTGTAGGCAAACATGATCCACATTAATGAGAGACCTATGGTTTTCCAGCCTCCAAAATCAAGGCGAAAGTTTTCACCCTGAGAAAAATGTTCCATATTCCCATTTCCTAATGAAAATCCTATAACTATAAGCCCTACTATCAAGCCGACTTTTAACACTGTTAAGAAATTCTGTACTTTTGTACCAAATTCAATCCCTCTAAGATGAATCAAGGTAAAAACAATGATAACAAGAATCGCATAAAACTTTTTTAATACCACTGCCTCGAAAGTGCTTTCAAAAATTCCCAGGCTCAGAAGCTGAGGAAAAGCTCTGACCAAATATTCAGAAAACCCAATCGCAGAAGCAGCAATGGGAGCAGAAAAACCGACAAGGAAGGAGACCCAGCCGCTCAAAAACCCGAATAAGGGATGAAATAATCGCGAGAGGAAAGCGTATTCCCCTCCTGCACGAGGGATTGCTGCGCCGAGTTCGCCGTAACTGAGAGCGCCACACATAGCTATCCCCCCTCCAATAATCCACAGTAAAATCATCACCCAGGGATTTCCAAGATCTCCCATCAGGAGTCCTGATGTCGTAAAAATCCCCGCACCGATCATATTGGCGATGACGATGTTTGTAACAGGGAAAAGCTTAAGTTTTCTATTCAGTCCGTTATCTA
>Ga0315539_1003398_pt1 | contig 11209 bp, 9 predicted proteins | sample SalMarSW160150MG_FD_203097 | JGI IMG/M metagenome (GOLD analysis project Ga0315539, IMG submission 203097) | Salt marsh sediment microbial communities from the Plum Island Ecosystem LTER, Massachusetts, United States - Salt Marsh Sediment SW1601-150 ... | reverse complement strand
ACACACTCCAGGAAGCAGAAGCCATGGATTATTAGCGATTGTATGAATATTCTGGGCCCTCTGTAATAAGACACCCCAGCTTACGACCGGATCTCTCAACCCAATTCCCAAAAAACTCAACGCGGTTTCTCCCAGGATCATGTAGGGAATGGCTAAAGTCAAAGTCGCGATAATGTGACTCATAAAAGACGGTATCAAGTGAGCTCCAATAACGCGAGCGGTACTGGCACCGGAAAACCGCGCGGCCAAGACAAAGTCTTCGGTCTTTAAACTGAGTATTTTCCCTCGAGCCTGACGAGCAAGGCCGGTCCAGCCACTCAAAGAAAGAATCACGGTAATACCGAAATATATCCGCAGAGGGGGCCAATCTGGCGGCAAGGCTGCACTGAGACCCAGCCAAAGGGGAATAGTTGGGAAAGAACGCACAACCTCGCTCAACCTTTGAATGGCGCTATCTACCACACCGCCAAAATAACCGGCAATACCACCCAAAATCAGTCCCAGTATTAGACTGAGAAAAACACCCACCAAACCAATAGAAAGAGAAATTCTTGCCCCATATATGATACGGCTCAACATATCACGCCCTAAACCATCGGTCCCAAATAGATATAGTGCTGTGCCTTGTTTTGTACCGAACAGGTGTAGATCACATTTGAAAAGATTCCACAACTTATATTCATCACCGCGAACAAAGAAATAGACCCGATACCTATAGCTTTTATCGATTTCATAAACCCGTGTCATTGTATCCCGATCGATAGTACCTTTCATATCATACACAAATGGCCTTAAATGAAATCCTTCTTTATCTATAAAATGAATCTTTTGGGGAGGAGCTTGGATATATTTGGGGGCCCTTCTCATGGGGTCAAAAGGAGCAAAAAATTCTGCGAAAATCGCAATGATATAGAGCAGAATAATCACTATCGCGCTAGCCATCGCCGCCTTGTGCTCCTTAAATTTCCACCACATCAGCTGCCACTGCGAGGCAAGATATAGCTCTTCTTCCTCCCGCTTAAAGCGAGCCGGGTGGATAAATTCTTCCTCCCTAGTTGTGTTTTCCCTATTCATCATACCTCTCGCTCACTCATACTTTATTCTCGGATCAATTGCAGCCAGAAGAATATCCGAAAGAAGGGTTCCTATGAGGGTCATTGTCGCCAACAGCATAATGATGGCTCCGGCAAGATACATATCCTGAAAAAGGAGAGCGTTCAGCAGGACAGCACCGGAAGTCGGCAGGTTCAACACGACAGATGTAATTGTCGCACCTGATATAAGTTGGGGTAGAATCCAGCCCACCGTGCTCAAAAAGGGGTTGATAGCCACTCGCAGGGGATATTTAAGCAGTAACTTTATTCCCGTTAATCCTTTGGCTCGAGCAGTGATTACATAGGGCTTCTGCAATTCATCCAGCAGATTATTTCTCAGAACCCTTATCAATCCTGCAGTGCCAGCTGTTCCAACGATGACCATAGGAAGCCAGAGATGCTTGAGCATATCGACGAATTTTGCCCAGCTCCAAGGGACATTGATATATTCACTGGAAAACAATCCCACCAAGCTTTCTCCAAACCAGACAAAGACCCCATACATGATGAGTAGCGCCAGCATAAAGTTGGGAATGGATAGCCCGATAAATCCCAATAATGTAAAAAAATAGTCTCCCATACTGTTATGCTTTATTGCCGAATAAATCCCTACAGGAAAGGCGATCACCCAGCTAAAGAGAAGCGATGAAATCGTAATAATCAGCGTGAGAGCCAATCTCTCCCATATGATTTCAGCGACCGGTCTTTCCCATTGAAAGGAGTAGCCGAAATCTCCCTTCAGAACTTTTCCCATCCATTTGAAGTACTGAACCCAGACAGGCTCGTCCATTGCATAAAGCTCCTTTAAGGCGCTGATCTGAGCCTTCACCTCTTCAGTTAGACCATGCTCGAATATGAGATTATCCATATATCTGTCGATAGCATCGCCGGGCGGTAGCAGTATGATAGTAAAACTAACTAGAGAGATGATAAAGAATATGGGAATCATGATGAGTAGACGACGGGCAATATACTTCAGCATGAACCGCTCTCCTTCAAACGATTATATCATAAAGTGTTTTTTGGACAATTTAAAGCCGTGATCTATATGCAGCATGACCTGTATATAAAGAAATGGAGGGAAGAACTATTCCTTCCCTCCATAAGTCGTCGGTCAAATGGATCTACTTCGGTACGTTCGGGTCGATATAGAACTGCTCAGGATGATGTGTAGCTGCCGCGGGGTTGATGTACATACCAATGCCGGTGTCACTTCCCCGTCTGATATTCTTCATTCTGTCGTGTACCACCTGAGGTCTGACATCGTTGCCCATTACGCCAATGACATACAGGTTCTTCTGCCAGATTTCACCCGCTTCTCTGAGAAGCTTTATCATTTCCTCGGGACTGGCAGCCGCTTCGGCTTTGTCGTAAAGTCCTTTTATCTTCAGAACGTCAGCGGGTGGCTTCTCGCCTTCTTTGCCGTCTGTATTGATCCACTGATTCCACAGGTGTCCCCAGGAAGGGAAATGGCTGGGCAGGAGATACTCCCTGCTGTGGATGCCGGGCATCATGCTCGAAGTGTGCATCTGATATTCGTTGCTGTTACCCCGGTCGACATACAACCCGGTCTCAAGCCCCCTTGAAATGACTCTGAGGCCGACAGCCTCTAAATACTCGGTGATCAATTGATAGGCGTCATTCCATCCTCGTATGATACTCCAATCAAATATGATGGACATGGATTTCCCATCAAGCCCTAAACGATGACCCTCTTTATCTCTCTTGATAAGGCCTATTTCGTCAAGAAACCCGTTAGCTTTACCCGGATCATATTCTGTGTAAAGAGTTTCCGCCTCAGGGCTATAGAGGGGATCGCCTTTTACGGGGGAGCATTGACGAGCTTGAGCCGCTCCCCAGAATACGGTATCTACAATCTCCTGTCGGTTTATGGCGTGAGAGACAGCCTTACGGAACCTTATATCCTGGAAGAGTTTTCTCAACTGCGGGTCCGTGGTCGTCTGATTCAAGAACAGAGAGAACTCGCCGCCTTTGGCATTGGGGTTTGCATCGACGCTGTAGGGACTTTTGGCCTCATTTTGCTTAAGGGTGGGATAGTGATTCGCCCGAAAGCCGACAATATGATAATCGATGTTACCGGCTATGGCTTCCATAAGAGCGGTTTCCATATTGCGGATCTCTCTTACCTCCATTCTGTCTATGTACGGAAGTTGATTACCGGCGGTATCGACCTTGTAATAGTAGGGATTCCTTACATAGACCTGATATCCCGTTTCATCAGGCGCCTGCTCAGCTACGAACATAGATACCTGAGGGAGTTCTGGGTTTTTCATATAAGCAGCCTTTTGGTTGAACAGCAAGGGCCATAGCTCCACACCGGCTTCCTTCATCTTTGCCTGTAGGTCTGCCGCAGAGGTATATTTGGAGTGAAACTGCTTGAGGTAGTGTTTTGGGAAGTAGTGCCACTGGATTCTTGGAAACAGGTCCAATGAGTTGAGAAGAAGGAATACCCCATCGGGCTGCTCGAAGTGAAGTTTAAAGGTATTCTCATCGACAACTTCCAGTGTGCCCGCCAATTTCCTCAGTCCCAAGGGGGGACGTAACTCCTCATTGTTCATTATGTCGTTCCAGTAGAAGTCAATGTCTTCTGTGGTGAAGAGATGGCCGTCGGACCACCGCAAGCCCTCCCTGATGTGCAGAGTATAGGTTTTGTTGTCATCAGATACCTTCCACCAGTCCGCCAGATCCGGCTCCAGCTCGAAGCTCAGGTCCGCCTTCTGCCTTACCATTCTCTCGTATTTGAATTGAGAATGAACATACCAAGTCGCGCCGGCTACCACGTTCCAATTGCGCCACGTTCCGCCGTAGACTCCGACCTTTTCCAAAGGCTCGATGACCACCGGTTCTTCAGGTAACCTTACGTTCACCGGCGGAAGCTTTCCCTGTTCCACCAGTTCAGCCAGCATCGGAGCTTCGTTATATTTGCCTGCGCTGACAGATGACGCGCATAAGAGAACGCCGCCAATCAACAAAAGCACCAAAATTCTTTTAGGTCTCATTATTTTCCCTCCTCTTTTTAGTTTGGTATAATACTCTCCTTCTCTTTTCTTTAGTTTAACCACCCCCTTCTTTAATTATTGAGTTCTCTCGGAAACTCTTTTTCCATCCCTGTTCAGCACTTCGCCAATCAGGGATAATCTCATCAGCCCGTATCTCCCACAACCAAGATTTTGCCTTCTTTACCCCGGATTGGATTCCTCCAAAGATATGGGCTAGTCTACTTCCCACATCATAGGGATTTAGATAAAATGAAGGAGTAAGTCCTCCATTAATGGTAACTATTCTAAGATTATGGATGTTTTGCGAGTGAATGAATGTAGGTACTTCGGATATGGTGATTCCCCAACCCACAGCAAAAAGAGATCCACTGGTGAGATGCCTCTCCAGGTATTGGGCAGCGGCTCTAGCTAGACTTTCTCTGAGCTTGTTTTCCGAAACTGTGGGAACCACTACTGCATCCTGCAGATAAAACAGATCAATCAGTTTTTTCTCAATCTCCAGGCAATTGCTGGTAGGTCCAAGCACTTGAAAATGGACAATCCCGTTTTCCCGGGCTTTCTGAAGCAGACGGCCTACCTTGCTGCGCGATAGGCCCAGCATGGTAGCGATCTGGCTCTCCTTCAATCCTTCCTTGTAATAAAGCCAGGCTATTCTGGTTATCAGACCTGTCATCATACCAACCGCCTCCACGCTGAGGTTCTCTCAACTTCGAGCATTTTCTCAATAACTGAACATAATCTTGTTATATTATAATATAAATATAAAAAGTGTCAAGGGGGCGTTTCTCTTTTTCTTTTCTGAAAAATTGAAAGTTAACGCTGATTTTGGGAGCTCAGGGAAAAATAGACTCAAATAGAAAGGTAGCCATGCAAGTAGCCATAGGGGCATCCTGGATATAAAAACAAAGGGAAGAGAATATAATAAAGGGATTTCTACTATTGTCATTGTTGACAATAGAGCTACAGCGATGACCGGACTTCAGGAGCATCCAGGCACAGGCTGTGGTTTTTGCACTCAGGTTTGCCCCAAAGAAGCCATTGTTGCAAAACAATAGGGCCCTCTATTATTATCTTGCGAGATTAGCTCTAGAGCGCATCGAGTATCTCTTGGAACGTAAATTGTGAGTGGTTAATTGGTGAGTAGTGAGTTAAATTAACCATTTAACTAAAAACACTATAAAATTGAGAACAGCACTCGCCTAAAGCGTGTATGAATAGTATTGCGTCATGCGTGATGCGTATTGCGCAATACGATATACGCAATACGAGATTATCCTGAAGCATATCCTTCTTCATATCTCCCTTTTATCAATAAATCTTTTTGCTTTGCCGGTAGTTCTGGGTAAAGTAGTTGGCTCTACCAGTTCTACATCTTAAAGGGGGCATTGCTTCTCTATTTATGGCGCTGAGTACCAGCTCTCCTTCTTCACCTTCTCTTTGAGTCTCCAAAGTCTCCGGATTAATAACCAACCTACATTGCAACTGTGTAGATTTACTTTTTGCTTTGGAAAGAGTGCTCTTCAATGACGTCCAGATAGTCCATACGGCGCGCATACTTTTTCCCTAAAAAATCCTCTTTTAGCCAAATCTTCACACATTCTAAACCCACCTTCTCTGAGATGACTCGAGCCCCTAAACAAAGTACATTTGCGTTATTGTGCCGTTTCGCATAACGAGCGGTATACGTGTTGTGACAAAGTGCTGCCCTGATGCTAAACACTTTATTTGCTCCCATACACATACCAATCCCGGTTCCACAAACTAGAATCCCCTTGGCAGATGTACCATCAGCTACAAGTTGCCCCACTCTCTCAGCGATAGGACCTGGATCTACACTCTTGCAATCGTAAGTTCCCACATCCAGAACCTTTTTCCCTTTTTTCAAAAGATATTGTTTGATTCGACCCTTTAGATAAAATCCGGCGTGGTCGTTTCCTACCGCAAAATCATATTTTTCCTCTCTTTGAAAAGAATCATCGTGTTTAGACGTAGGTATTTTGATCCGTTGTTTCTTCATATCTTCACTTCACTGTCGGGCATCAAAACAACTTTAAGAGCTTTGCCCAATTCTAAAACCTTGATAGCCTTCTGATACTCCTGCAAAGAAAAAACATCAGTAATATATTCATTCGCCTTTATCTTTCCCTCGGCGATCATCTCTATGGCTAATTTGTGATGTCTGGGAGCAAAGGTGCTAGAACCATGGATGCGAAGATTCTTATAATGAATAAGATTAGTATCGAGAAATACCTGACTTTTACCATGAGGCAGACCCCCAAAGAAGATGACTCTTCCTCCCTTTCTTACCATTTCCAGAGACTCTATTTGTGCTTTCTGCGAAGGGCAAGCCACAATCACCACGTCTGCTCCCAGGTTGTCGGTTTCCTTCAATACTTTGGGAATATATCCGGGTGCCGCGTTATTAATCAGTACCTCGGGGTTAAATCTTTTCGCTAACTCCAGTCTTTCCTCTAGAATATCCATTATCATTACCTTGGATGCGCCCCTTGTATGAGCTATTTCGGCATGAAAACATCCAATGGGTCCCGCCCCGATTATAACCACACTTTCTCCAACTTCTACCCGCCCTATCTCTTGAGCCTTTATACAGGAAGAAAGAGGTTCGGAAATAGTTGCTTCACAATACGAAATATTTGCCGGAATTGGATTTACATTTCCTAAGAATAGAGCTTCTTGCGGAATTATCATATATTCAGCAAATCCTCCTGGCCAATGCTGAGCAATTTCTTTCATATTCAGACACAGGTCATACTCATCTTGCCGGCAAAATACACACCTACCGCAATATACAGGTGGAGCAACTGCTAACCTATCTCCTATTTTATACTCCTGGATTTCTTTCCCAACTTCCGCCACTACTCCTGCTATTTCATGGCCCAAGATCCAAGGGGGTCTCACATTGGCGTGTCCACTGTGGTACGTCCTCAAATCGGAGCCACACAACCCACAGGCCTTCACCTTCAAGAGAATACCCTCCGGCGGACAAGAAGGAATAGAAACCTCTTCTAACACCATTTTCTCCGGTCCCAGAAAAACAAGAGCGTTCATATTATTCGTCACCTCATTCTTCCCTTCCACACACGGCTGTTATTTCCATATCCTACATGAACCTGTTCTGTATTTGCCATAACTGAAACAGGACCGTATCCTTATTCAAAGATACTTTATCCTGAGTGAGGGGCTCACTTTTCTTTATCCTGTTTTTTACTATTGCTCCCTCGCTTAATCCCAGGGGAATACCCTGGAGTTCTCTTGCTTCGGCAGTAACATAGATTTTTCCAAATACATCATACCCCCCAATACCATCAACAACGTGACCTGGCTCAAGATCCCTTTTAGCTATTGCTACCACCTCCGCCACTAATCTCTCCGTGTTAACAGTGTACTCCCCAAGAAGAACCGCCCGAGCAACAGAGAGAGGAGTTTCAATCGAACACAAATGGTAAGGCCGATACAGGAGGTAATACGGGCCTTCACCTAAAGAATAGTACTTAAGGTCTTTTTTAATGATGTGGCTATCTGTTCGTATGATAACGAATACTCCTGGTGCTACTTTTCCAGTGGAGTAGTCTACCACACCTGAGTGAAAAAGTATCCCTCCGTCCTTTCGTGGTACGAAGACTTTTTGCAGGTCGGGAACGTCTACTTTTGGCCCATGCATTCCAGGTATATCGGGAACCAATCCGGTAGCATTGGCCACTTCCGTCATCTCTATCATTGTCTTAGAGCCGTCCACGAAAGAGACGAGCATCTTGGGGTTCATATCTTTCTCCTCCGCTTCCGCCTTACAATCGTCCGGGTTTGCATAATGATTGATAGGATTGTTCTTCCCTTTTCCAGCCGTGACTACCGTAAATCCGAGGGTCCGAGCAAAGTTGTATAATTCCTTAATCACCCCTGGCTCATCCCCGGCAGAGACTGTATATACTATTCCGGCGTTGTCCGCTAGTTTTTTTAGGATGAGACCCACCACCACATCGGTCTCCACATTAAGCATAATGACATGTTTTTTACTCAGTATACAGCTTAAGGCTACCTCGGCTCCTGTTGTGGGAAGACCTGTTCCTTCAACTACTGCCTCGATGGAAGGAATCTGGGAAATAACCTTCGCTTCTTTGGTTACCACTACTTTTTTTCGGACAATGGCTTTTTCTGCATACACAGGATCTTCGGTCACCACTATCTGATTCTCATCAATCCCGCTTTCCTGGTACGCCCTTATTCCTCTCTCTATCTCCAGATCGGCTACAGCTACAATCCTAAACCCAGGCATTTGAGCGGCAACACTGACCAAGCCAGATCCCATCTGTCCTGCACCCACCAGGCCTACCTTGACATATTCTCCCTTTTTCTCTAAATCCTGTAAACTCCTGTATATATATTCCAAACTACTACCTCCTTAGCTATTCCCACATCCTCGATTTTGGCATCGACAAGACCGCCATTTCTTGGATCAAAGAACTTACCCCCTCTCCCTTCCCTCTCCCCCATGGGGAGAGGATTGAGGTGAGGGGAAAAAGGAAATTCCTATACTATGAACTTATTGAATTAATTCGGGATTAATTACAAAATAAGTTCTGGAAGAACTCTTTTGATATAGGAGAGACTCTCCTGGACCCATCGGTCAGGATCATCTACTTCTCCACCCGGTTCCCCCATTTCAATCCCTGCTACCGCCACCTCATTGTATTTTTTACAGTTTTCCTCAATCCCTAACTCAAACAATTTATCAATGTAGGGTCTAAAATCCACTTTTCCAGTGCCGATAATGCTGTTGGTATGTTCGAAGGTATCGGTTTCACTTAGGTGTACGTGTAGGATTCTGCTTTTTACTTTTTCTATGCTTTTAGGAGGTTCTCTGGTAATGCATAAATGTCCAATGTCAATATTTGGAAAGACGTTCGGCACCTCTACATCTTCAATCATTTTTGCCATCTTTTCTAAACTATTTACCACAAAGTAAACATGGGGGTCCAGTTCCAGATCAATAAGGATTTTTTTGTCCAAGCACCACCTGGCGTACTCTCGAATCGTGTTTACGGAGTTGATCCAGGCCTGCTCTTTGACCATTCTATCCTCGTATATTCCACATCCCCAACATACGAGAACCTGTTTTCCGCCAAGTTCTAGTTGAAAATCTGCACATTTTTTCATATAGTCCAGGGTCTGTTTTCTTAAAGATGCATCTGAAGAAGCTATATTTTGTGTATTTACAAGAAGCAGTTGTGAAGATTTAAATCCAAAGTCCTTGAACATTTTTACTAGGTCTTTGCTCTTCTTCTTACTCATTTGTGTGGGATCTCCCGACTGGTAAGCAGCTAAATCAATGAACTCAAATCCAAATTTCTTAGCACTCTTTAAGGTTCTTTCAATAGGAACTTTCCCTACCTCATATACAAAGGTATTAATGGCTAAGTGCATACATTCCCTCCTTGAATAATCAATTCCAATTTCCTTTCACATTTAGGAAGCTTTATTGCCTGTGCCAATAAGTTTCAATTCCAAGGTAGCTGCTGATTGCTTCATTGAATATGCTAGCGACACTGGAGAGATTTATAGCTACGTGGTGTTCAAAGCCATTTTTACAGATAAACTTGAGAAGCTCTTGCATTCGGGGAATACGAACCACACCTCTTGCCCCAAAGGTATTAAGCTCATCCTCGGTAACCTCACCTTCACCTACATAAGCTCTCAAACATCCATCAAGGTCATCAGTGGTAAATCTGGCATATGTTAAAGCTCCAGATTTAATTTTTCCGGTCAGGCTCCCATAGGCATTTTGCTTGCCTACAGTGGTAGAAATAATATCTCCGTAGTGCATCTTCACCTTCTCATCAAAGATAGACTTAGCAAAATTACCACAGTGGAAGATAATCCCTTTATCAGGATCATTGCCATAGTTATTGTTCCAGTCTGTCAGAGCGGAAGGGGACCCTGAGGCAAGCTGCAGAGCATACATCGCCAGAACTCCCGTAATATCCACCTCACAGGCGCTGGGCAGGAGTTTCTCACTCATCATACTCATCACCGTGCAGGGCATAATGCCAAGATTGTTCTCCAGAGAAATCCAGCACTGGATAGCCGAGGCTACTAAGTCATTATCTTTCATCCACCTCTCAACTGTTATTCCAAAACGGGCAATGGTACTTATTTTCTCAGGTGGGATTCCTTCCGTATCACAGTAGGATTTTATCTTCTCAATTTTAGCTTTCAGGGCACTATCTTCATCTGAGATCTTACTCATCCCGGCAAAAATGTCAGAAAGGTCAATGGTTTCTACGGAAATATCATAAGATTCCAGAATTTTTTCAGAAAATCGCACAGTCTTGAAAGCGTTGGGTCTTGCACCAATAGCCCCCAGCTTGATATTCTTCAGCCCGTTTACTAGCCGGCATACTCCAGCAAACCACCTAAGATCCTCCTTGAACTCTCTATTCTGAGGGTTTATGGTATGAGAACGGGTAAGTGAGAAAGGGATACCGTACTGGGTTAGATTGTTGCAAACTGAGATCTTCCCGCAGAAACTGTCCCGGCGATGAGGAAGGTCCAGAGCATCCAGATCATCAGGAAAAGCATGCACCAGGACCGGCACCTCAAGGCCGCTTAAGCGAATGGTATCAGAGGCAGCCTTTTCATCGCCAAAGTTAGGCAGACTTACAATGATTCCATCAATTTTCTCTTGATTTTCTTTAAATAAAGCAGCACACTTTTTAGCATCTTGCCAGGTTTCTACCACCCCAAAACGGGTCTCTTCTGGAGAAGGACAGACGACTGAAAAACCCCCTTCCTGCAAAACTCTCATCATCTCTTCTCGACTCGCTCTAGCAAGTTCGTCAGGAAAAAAATCACGATTACCTACAATTAAACCAAACGTAGAACTCATTTTAGACACCTCCTCTCAATAAATCTCCCAGAAACTTTTTCTTGAATTCCCTTCCCCAGAATTGCCACACAATTCCTCCTTTGGCTTTGAAGAGAAGATAGAGTTTCCTAGACTCATCACTCAGGGTTATCTACTTCTCTCTCACTCGTGCCAGTTCTTTGAAGTCATCTTTGAGATGCTGGTAAATTCTT